>Ga0307981_1002275_pt1 | contig 15829 bp, 17 predicted proteins | sample OrgLakmetagen987_FD_201849 | JGI IMG/M metagenome (GOLD analysis project Ga0307981, IMG submission 201849) | Saline water microbial communities from Organic Lake, Antarctica - #987 | ecosystem: Environmental > Aquatic > Non-marine Saline and Alkaline > Saline | place: Antarctica: Organic Lake... | reverse complement strand
TAATAGTGTGTACGAATAATTATCATCAATTTATGATAATTTCATTATTGATGCGGCGTGGAAAGTAGGTTGCCCACGACGGCGGGATCGAGGAAAGGATGAATTGCAAGTGAAGAGATTCTTGATCAAGGGTGAAGGAAGGAAATGATGAACATATTTATGATTTTGAATACTGTTATCACAAAAAAATTGGCACGCCAAATGATCATCGATATTATTCCCTGAAGACGGTAATTATTGGCAATCACTCCTCTCGAATGATCTTACATCTTGGCCTCCGATGATCGGGTTTCAGTTATATTAACAGTTCCTTCCAACGATCGAGTTCGCTGTTTCGAGATCTTTCCTTGTTCATAACAATATGATAAAACAGTCTGCATGTAGAGTAGTGACGATGGATATCAACAATAACCATTTTTCATGTCTTCTGATGAATTTCCTCTAACTTTGAACTGCTGAAACTTATTTTGTATTGTCGGACATCATGAGAAAAGATGCGGAAGTAGCAAAATGTGGTATGATTCACAGATGCTACTCTGTTAATAGTTCGGAGGAGCTTGCGATTGCTCTAGAGCTGTTGGTCCTATGACGGTGCCAGTCCTATCTACCTCATTCCTTGCAGTACCGATAGTAAACATATTCTTGTCCTTTAGATCAAGTTCTGCACATATTTTTGTGAATCAATACATTTGTTCCCCCCCCCCCCTCCGATAATAGTTAATTCGCCCTGATGCTCATACCATAGGGCTCTTGTATAACATCATCATCATCACGTTCACAACAAATAATTTCAAAAAGGCAACTGCACCCTCATTTTTCATTTTCTGTGATGAAGAGTGTCTCTCCCATCTGCAGCCTTACCACATTCCTAGATAGATGTGAAGAATGAATCCTCTACGACCAGTAGTGATATAATAATGACGAAATTGAATCCAAAGATCTCCACTGACAAAACGCACAAGTATACTATATTCTCCGCTTAGTTGGCTGTATTGTACTCTGAGGAAAATCTGTTTTATTTTAATAACTTTTAGAGCCCATTCACTTTACATTCCCATTCCTCCCATTCCACCTCCCATTGGAGGACCTCCTCCTCCGAAAGCAGGCTTGTCAACGATCATAGCCTCGGAAGTGGTAAGAAGTCCAGCAACAGAAGCAGCATCTACAATTCCAGTACGTGTGACCTTGGTAGGATCAATAATACCTGCCTCGAACATGTCAGTGTAAATTCCATTCTGTGCATCGAAACCCATTGCAATAGGCACATCTTCCTTAATGAGCTCTCCGACAACGACAGCACCCTCCTCTCCAGCATTCAGTGGACTACGCCAAATATAGCTATTTCATCATATAAAACATTTGAATAACCTATTTCCTTTCCTCCTCATCTCGACTCGTAATCACATAAATACATTTTGCATGACTTGGAATTCAACTGCTCCGATAACAAGATCACGCTGTCCCACACCTGTCTCTTGCCCAATGATCAACATATTCTGACCTTTTCCAATTGGAGTTAGAACATCCACCATTGCAGATCCAGTAAGCATGGGTACATTGATGAGAGCAATGTCACTCACTTTGGGGGAAGGTGCACGATCAATCGCGTCAGTGCTCGATGCCTTGGCATTCGCAATGGAGATGGGATTCCCGAAGCAATCAATGACGAGCTTTTTGTGGATACTACTTCTTCATTGCTAATATGAGATTCTTCCTTGGCGACCTCTTAATACTCGAGAATTGTAACGCTTTATGAATAGACTGTCCACTCTAATCATTCTTTTGCCATCGGAGAATTGCAAATACATGCTTCCGGATCTTTTATCTCGTGCCGGTTTCTGCCCTTCGACGACAGGTTTGGATAATTTGCCTCGTTGCTCGTTAAAGCGGTGCGTGGATTCTTCATTGATTTCGTAGAGTTTGTCTATCGTTTAGTTTACCCATCAATCAGTAGTCCAAAATTTTGTTGAAGCCATCATACGAATGTAGTAGAAGACACCGGACACCGATCCTTCACTCCTCATACTAATGAAGGTAATGTCAAACCCTAGACATGCAGCAGCGAGCATTGGATGAATCATTACCGGGTCGTACTGACATGATAAACAATAAGAAGAAGAATGTGGCAGATTCGAACAACGAACAACAAAGAAGAAGACGAAACATCATACTACCGTACATACCTAAAATACCACTAGTTATTTGGATATATGACTCAAGCACACCCTTGCGCACAGCATTACGTGCTGCAATTAGGAGTGTATCTGTTGATGTAACGTTGTTGGCAACGTGAGTAGGTCTGATAGCGACGTGATGTTTCACTGGAAAGTCACATGAAAACCTCATTTCAAAATAATGAGATGAGATTGTACTTTCAGCAAGGATTTATTGCGTAAGATCTAAAGTCTGTCTACTTTTATCATTTTCATGTTGAGAAGAAGAGACAGAGAAGTGAATGTGCGAAGGAAAAGCCGTTAAAACATATCATTTTTCTAAATGTTGTGTAGTGTGGGAATGATCCAGAATAGCCGTTGGAATAGATGAAAATGGTATAAATTCTATCACAAATTCTATAAATTTAGCGGATGGAAAACTGGGTCATAATGCCTCCGCTCATCAATTGATGAGTAAACTCTAACCCACACCTTTGGGGGTGGCATTGCACTATCAAAGTAAATCTTCATCGATTTTACCAACAACAGTTAAAGTTGGATTCGTGTTGTTCGAGGTTCGAGTGATAAAAGTATCGTAATGTAGCACAACAGTAGTGGAGTCACACCTCACACCTCGCATGCACTGCACACATCTCTAATCCAAACGCAATGACTAGAGCGGCTTGCGACGTCATCCTACGCATTTCAATAATATGCCTTGCTTGGAGAACAGTCAAGGCTCTGAAACGAAACAGCCGTCAGCAAAACAAACAATCCACCATTTCCGATACCCATCATCACATTGAAATAGACTGGGAAATTCTGCAACTCTGGGCATTGTATGCATTTCATGTCATCTACGTGTATTCCAGTTTAGAGTGGATCGTCTCATTTCTGCCACTGTATCATTACTTCAAAATGATCTTCCTGATTGTCACATTCTTGATTCCCAACACCAAATTTGCCAACTTTTGGTTTGAACTTGCTCTGGTGCCAATGATGCAGCGAATTCATGATTTACTCAATTTTGATTGGAGAGACTTTATACAGGCGGAAGCTGTTCTACTACCTTGGCAAATTCTTGACTTGTTTATTCTTCCAGGTTTGATTAGCGACGAGGAGGCAAAAGTCATGATGAAATTAAGACAGCGGCAGCTAGAGAAAGCACTCAATAGCACGTATTCCTTTTCTGTCGTTGAAACACAGGAACACAGAGAAGAGGACGCAGTTGATTCTAGTAAGAATTATGTTGATAGTGGAGTAGACCCTGATTTTGATGGTGACAGTGACGTTGATAATAATGACGGGAACAGTCCAAATGAACGCATGCTCAATACAGCAACTACACTTCTTAGTGCATGCGTCAGTCCTTCCGATAAATCAATCACAAGTCCTAAATCTCCACGCAGAACCAGACTTCTTCATAGTATAGAACCTAGTCTACAATCGTCATCTTTGACATCACCAATCGCAAGGAGTCGTGTGGCAGCGAGTAGCCTGCACCTGCGTAAATTTTCTCAGGATTATCATATTTCAAAGACAAGCTCGCGTCCGACACCTGAATCGCTACATAGACGGCCCAAATCCAATGCTGCTGTCTCGAGCCCATTCATGCCGAATAATGATAGCACAGGCTGTAAGACAAGAATACCTTTAGGAAAATCTCAATCTATAAGATCGTCATTGTCGCCAAGAAAGAAAAATATATTACATAGACCTCCGTCCGTGGCTTTCAAACAGACCAAGGCATCTTTACTCTCTCAGACATCCAAGAGTCCCTTGAAGCATTCGAATAGACCCAATCCTGAAACAGGATTCCAGCGTGATAAGAATTCCTTGCATTTTGATGATGATGATACCATATCCCTGTCGTCACGACGAAGCGTTGGGAATAGCATGAGAAAATTTATTACAGGTGATGATAATATTCGCATTCGAGACTTTCTCTTTGACCTTGAATTGCCGTCTATTCCGTCACCGAAGAGAATCAATGATGCAGATGACATGAGTGTAAGAAGTGTTAAAAGCGAATTCTATCAGCACTCTAGACCAAGAAGGAGTGTTAGATCGAGGATCAACGAGGAAAAAAGGAAGTCGTTGGAAGAGTGGAGGAAAGAAAGGGATTCCCTGAAAACAAAGAAAGGGCAACAAGAGAGAAGTAGTTCTAGAAATACAAGCTCAAGTCGGCAATCTCGCACTTCGGCACGAAATACAGCAGCGTCGATTAGTAGTGTGAAATCATCTGAATCTTTTGCGGGACAAAATGATGAAAGAAAAACTGGACTATCTCACAGCCATCCATCGGTTCAGCAAAGTATGTCCCGAAGAAGTGCTCGGCTAGCTACAAAAAAAGAGATCTCAGAATAGATGCAAATGCAATATTTGCTACGATCAGGTTTTTATGGACATATTAGATCAGTGTATCTAGCTAGCTGTATTGCTGTAATTTGAAACAGCAAGTTTTCAGTTGGTAAACATTCAGTATGCGTGTATGTATTGGGGCAATAATTAGCAAAGTATTATAAGTTTCTCAATTGCATTACAAAGTTAACAATTATTGCCAGGAGCGTGTACTTGACTTGTTCCTTGTTCATACCCGTGTCTGGTATGGCATAATTGATGAGGACTCGCCAATCTCACAATCTTGATGGGTCAAATGTGACAGTTCGCACATAGATGATTATTGAAGACGTATGACAACTCAGCTGAAAAATAGGTCGCGGCAATCGTTTAAATTTGTGTACTGTATTCGTAGACATATTACCAGGAATGACATTTGTTGTCTGTTGTACGTTGCTGATCAACAAACAATTCTTCTTCACACAACTTTCTTTCCGACACAGTATATGTATAATGCTATTCAATTCTTTGTCACTGCCCATGGATCTCCTTTTGCATAAGCCCCACTTAAATTGAATGCAAACGATATGCGAGGTTTGTCACCCGTTAACATAGGGGGCACTCCGTGCAATAACCAAGGTGGGAATAGGACAATCTGTCCTTCTTCTGGTTCCAAAATGTGAATGCTGTCAGTTGTTCTTGCTTCTTCATGTTCTGCATTGTACTCGTGTGTTCCATCATTGTTTATTGAAGGCTTGTGGAATAAGAGTGGGGAACTACCCTCTGGAACGCTTGAATAATAAACCCCTGATACTAAAACACCCTCATGGACATGATCTTTATGGTTGGCTCCCTTGCCATATTGTATCGCGGACCACATGTCCAAAGAAAGTATTCCACTGTGTATCATTTCTGTGACGTCTGAAGTTTTACCGCCCAACAGTAGAAGATATTTCTCCACTTCTAATAAAATAGTGTCATTCAATTCATGAATTTCCTGTGATCGAGAAAGAATAGGGGTTCCGTTGATGTAGCCATTGATTCGCTGGTGCTCGAAGAAGTAGTCGTTGATGGTCAAACCTATTCCTGCCTCTTGGGATATGTTCAAATTCGATGATTGAGATGGCGACCTTCCTTTTCTATGCCTTGTTCTTCTTGATTTTGTGGAAGATGCAGATTGCGAGCTTGCTGCTCCGACGCCTGCATGGTTCTTTGAAGAACAGTATGCCTCAAAAGTAGCTACAGCATCTTGTGAAATTTTTTCGTTTATTATCGGTGTAATCATTCCACATTTTATGAGATTCGGTGAGAAAACAGGCGCCACATTCCACAGATGCTGCATTCCTCTTGCCAAAAATGAACCTTTATAGCTAACGAACAATAGGACTTTCCGGTTTACATTGCTCGGATACGAAAGGTATTAAAAACAAATAAAACTATTTGCCACCATCATAGTTTGCCACATGTATGAGTATGGTTGCCACCAGCCACCAGATGCCAGATGCCACACCATCATCATCCACAATGCATAAAAAATAAAAAATAAAAAATGAATTTGAGACAGTCATTACAAGGCCTTATGACATTCTGACTGGACAGGCCTTCGCCAGCGCAGCTCACACTTTCACTTTCCATCCCAAATTCTTATTCCACCCACCACCCACCAACCACATCAACCATCCCACCGTCCAGCAGCGCACACCTACCCACATTATACTATTAACAGCCCTTACAAGTATATACATGTACATCTACATCTACGATACAAAACCAGGTCATCATTTCTAACAGGACACAACAACTTGCCTTTACACAATAAGAACATGAAGTCAATTTTTCTCAGTATCATTATCTCAGCTCATGTGCTGCTTAGTTTCGAGTCGTCTCTTGCTTTTACCCCCAACGTAAACTCAGGTTCTAAGCCTCTCACTGGCATCTGTAGTTCCACAAAGCAGAACCTCGTCGAGGAGGCACGCTCACAAGCCAAAGTAAGCATACCCATATCATCTGACCTAAGCATTGTCACAGAACAGAGGCTTCGAGAGAATCAAAAGCGAGGAATCCATGTATCGTCCTCCTTCATTCCCAAAGAATACAATCCTCATCCACTCCTGCGGAACAGACATTTTCAAACAATTTTGGGCGTTTTTATTCGCGATCATCAAGGTGCTGCTTATATTGAAAAAACAAATGTTATACAAGAGGTCCTGCCCGTGGCTAGAGCAGTGTTGGACGTTCTTCCAGCGATCACTGGTGCTACATCTTCAGAGAGTGACTGTGATTTTTGGGACAAGCGGGAGAGGTTTGACACTTTAGATGGTGATTTCTTCAATGTAGACTACAAATTTCGAGATCCAGTAATGGAAGGCGGTGGAGAAGGAATGGTCATTATCATTCATGGACTGGAATCAAACTCAAACTCTTCCCTCTGTCAAAACATGGCTAGAGCATACGGTGAAAATAACATGGATGTAGCATGTGTCAATTTTAGAGGTTGCTGTGGTAATCCTAATGATACTTTATTGCAATACCACGGTGGATGGACCACCGACTTGATTTTATTTTTGGACAAATGGGCGGAGAGAAATGAAGAAGCTCAGAGGCCCATGTATATTACTGGATTTTCATTGGGAGCAAATGTAGCAATGAAGCTTCTTGGAGATTTGAGCATGGATGCAGTTGATAAGTACAATATTAGGGGTGCGGCTGTCTCGGGAGCACCTTTCTCCTTGAGCTTTCATTGGAGGCAACTTATTGACGATGAATTCAATAGGATTGTATATGCTGGTTCCGTGCTTAAATCCATGAAGAAAAAGGTAGAATACATTACGGATAGATTTCTAGATGGAAACACAGAAACCGATGTATTTGATTACTGGAAGTGCATGAATGCGACGACTATCGCAGAGATTGAAGATGGAATGATTGCTCCTCTGTACGGCTTCACAGATAGATTTGATTACTATGATAAGAGTGCAAGTTTACCTGTGGTAGACAATATTGCCGTACCCACATTTGTATTAAACGCGGCAGACGATCCATTTTTTAATCCAGATTACTTTCCTTGGGAAAAGGACTGCGATGCTGATGGTATTGCGCCCTTAAAGCTCGCAAGAACTGAATATGGAGGTCATCTCGGCCACCTATTCCATCGTATTGAAGAAAATGAAGAAATACCCATTGCTTCGTTTGCGCCAATGGAACTTGCCAGATTTCTGCAGCATGTGCATAGCAGTAATCAATAGGGACAACAAAGGAAGAAACAAGTACAGTACATTAGGAAGTAATGAGGAAAACGTCAGCGATGTACAAAATGAGTCGTATTTTATTTTCCAAATACAAACCACATTGTGTCCTGCATTTATTAAATTGAAATTACATTGTAAAGATGTGTGAATTGAATGATGTGTTGCAAGGCGCAGAAATGAAACAAGATTACTTTTTATTTGTCCCCAAGTATTGGACATCACGCGTCCTGCAATATCTATATTATTGAATAAAATCCTTCTTTCTTCGGCTTTGATGGAATGCAAAAAGATTGGTTGAAGCAATTGTAACTTTACGAACTATATATTTGCGTGTTGAACAAAAAGTGAGCTAAGTGAGCAATCGTTTTGGGGGCAAAAGCCATAAATTGGAATGCAGAAAGAATGGATTGGATTCTAGCTGCGATACTGCTGCGATAGGATTCTCTTGGAAAGTGTTGTTGTATGGAAGACAACTACATGGAGCAGTGTAGGAGGAACTTTGAAGCAATATTTGGATGGTCATTATACAAGAAAGAACATAACCACAGAGAAATAGAAAACAATTGCAGGGGTTTTTGCTTTACAGTAGTCGATAATTACTTGGAATTTACGAGACTATATAAAAGCACTAATCGTTATGATTTTCTGACTTTCCTTTCTGGTCAGTCCAGAAAACCTTGCAGTTGCGATGAATGCTTTTCAAGCAAACGCCGGTGTGCTTCCGCTATGACAGCTTGCTTGTACGTTTCAAACTCTGCAGCCTTACTACTCTCTTCTGATTCTTTATTCCTTTCCTCCCTAGAAATATGATTTTTTTCTTGTCTCTGGCATCTTGCTTTGTCGATATAGAGCTCTTTGGCTCTCATTATATCAAGCTGCTTTTGCATTTCATCGCGCTCATCAGTCGCAAACTTTTCCAGCATCTTCATTTCAAGCTCTTCTTCTTCGGTTTCCATCTTAGCCATAAGTACCTTCTTTGCTTCGATCTCTTCTCGATTTTGGCAAAGCAATTCTTCTTTCCGTTGAAGCTTCTTTCTACAAAGCTTTTCTTCCTCTTGCTTTTCACGCTCCTGCCTCTCTTGGTCCCAAAGCAAGTCACGCAAGTCGTTGTACTCGTCTCTTGATTTGTTGAAGTTCTTGGTGTTTTCAGCAACAGCTGTCCACAACAATTTCTTCTGTACCTCCTCATCTTTGTCTTTGCGCTGTCGTTCATCTTCTCTATCTTGCATCATTTTGCTGTATGCATTAATGCTTTCTTCTTGCACCTTTTCTTGCTGGGTGAAAGTTCTCTTGTACTCTTCGCGTTCATTTTGATATTGGCAAATGCTTGCCTTGGTCTCTTCCCTCTTCCTATTCTTCATTTCACAATCAAATCGGGACTCCTCGTTTATCTGTGCTAAAATTTGATCCACCACTCCTGTGTCTTTCAGTGCGTTCAATCTGGTCTCTTCTAATAGTTTCTGTGCGTTGATGGACAAGGAATAACGAGCATGAGATTAATTCCAAGCTACTCATCTCGCGAATGATGCTAAAAATTTATTATTTCTTACCTCGCGTTCTTTCATCTGATCCTGTAGGCCAAGCTTTTGCGCAACTAGTTGCTGCCTCTTCATCCCTTCCATTTGTTCCTCGATTTGGATCAGCTCTCGTCGCTTCTGCTCCATTTTCTCTTCGATGATCTCTTCTCTGACACCTTCGACCTTTTGTAAAAGCAAAGATTCTTGATGCTGAGCGGCTCTCTCCTTGTTGACGTATGCAACTTTAATTGTTCGTTCAAGCTCTTTTAGTTCCTCGCTAGATTCGCATATGCGCTGAATTTCTCGTTCGAGCTTTTCCTGTTCTATGTCTCGCTCCTTTTTCTCTTTTTCTATGCTCTCAATTTCGTCCCGTTCCAGAGCATCCTTTTTTCTCCTCTGTTCTAAGCACTGGCGTTTTTCCTCTTCATTTGTGTTATGTGTTTGAGCACTCGCCCTTCTATTAGGTTTGATACAAAGGCGTTGACATTCCTTCCTGTATTGTTGTAAATCCCCCACTCTTTGTTCCTCCGCACGCCTGCTTTGAGTCAATATTTCAACCTTGTGAGCGCTCATGATTTCTTGGCGTTTGTATTGCCTCATAATACAGTGATTTGGAATGCTCTGTTGCGTCTTTCTTTGGCCGCTCTTTTATTCCAATTTCTCTGTTTTCTATATGCTCGATTTCTTTCTTTCCGTTAATCACGAAATGTTTGACATGAGCTCAAAGTATCGACGACTGACAATTTGCAAAGATCTTGTTAAGTACAGAAATGTTGGAATGCACAGCAGCACCACAGGCCTTGTTATATTCGTAAAATGATTACTATGCACATTACGTACTCACCATTTCGGCTATTCCCAAAATGATTTTTGGTGCAAAAGCATGAATATTCATATCAGCTACTATTTTGAATTATGAGAAAGAGTTTTCAGGATGTAGTGCAAGAACTATGGTAGATTGTTTGCATCTCAATGCCAAAATAATATTGGTCATGATTCTATTTTTTTCACTCAAACTCTCTCCACGTTTTCATGTCGTCATTTTCATCAAGAGCAAATTAAAGGATTCCAAACCCACGCAAATGATGTCACTACCAGGTAGATATCATGTTGGTCAAGGAGCGACCGTCTTTTTGTATTGTCAGTGTGCGCTCTGCGTAAATAACCTAATATAGTCTTTTACATACCGGCTACAAGTAAGCTCGAGTATTAGAACCCCTCCATAACCTAATATTATTTTACATACCGGCTACAAGTAAGCTCGAGTATTAGTGTTTTTTAAGCAAGTTATTTGTCATTTCTCTAGATTTCTTCTGTTGAAAACAGCAAAACAATTTATTGTAATAATCATCGAGCCCACCTAAAGCTTTATTACAAATAATGCACTCCTGTGCTAACTAGTATTCATCTTTTCTGTATCACGCTGTCTCGTCATATTCCTTTGACTAAAGATGGTCAAAAAGTCAAGGAGGAATCCAGGGTTTTCTCCCCTTCACCTACTTTACATGCTGATATCATTTCTATTTGGATGCATGCTATGCTCAACAGTCCTCGTACATACCCATATCTCCCAGACAAATAATGCCAACATGGCTCCCGCACCAATTGCGAACATGCCTTCTCGAATGGACGTCACTAGGAATAAGGGACTTCAGGGTCTTCGTGTTCTTGTTGCGCTAGCTTCCTTTGATTTCGCTCAATTTCCTCTTTTGGAAGAAGTATTGGATTCATATCAGGATGTGTGCGTTGCAGGAGCAAAAATTGATTTATATATACATACAGTTCTACCGTACACAGGTAAGAAAATTGTAATTGACAATAGCGCATCTGAAATGACATAGTGCAGTTGCTAACTTCTACAATGCCGCATTTGTCCAGTTGGACTGATCGATCTATTGAATGCAAGATTGTCGTGTGAAGGCATGACAATCACAATTGCAGTACAGTCACCGGCTGTTAGATTGAATCTGGTAGATCGTCACAGAGACCTGTTTTATGATAAGATTGATGAATATGATTTGTTTATCTACTCAGAAGTAAGTATATTTAATACCGTAGAAGAAATATACTATTATTTACATTCACATAATATTCTAACCTAACAACATTTCAAGGATGATATCAAGGTTTCCCCAACGACAATCAATGCCTATATCCAAGAAACAAAAAGTGTAGAACAGCTCGTTGGCAAGAGCCATGCTGAAAATTACAATGTTGGAATCGTACGCTACGAATACAACTATCCGCCAGATATTATCATTGACGACAAGACTCGTCATGCCACTGAAAATGTGACGCGAGTATATTGGGAGCATTTGTGGAAACCACTTTTTGGCAAATCGATTGATGTCGCACCTCAACCAGAAGTTAAGATGCGTTATGTCGCAATGCAAAATCATCACCAGGGAATGTTCATGGCTACGAAAGACTTATTGAAAGCATGGAAGGCGCGAAAGGGATGCAATTTTGATAAAGTTCGGCAACGCCCTGCAAGCAAAAATAATCCTGGACAGCCCACTGAAGGAACGCAACGCGTCTGGATGAGTTCGCAGATGTTACACGGGAAAAGGCACTGCAATGTGCAGCAATTGATCCCAATAAAGAACTTTGGTCAATTGACAGTATGGCATATGCCAAATAAGAATTACAGAAGAGTAGGAAAGAAGGGTAGAATTGGAGGTGGGACTGTAGACAATGAGTTTGGGACTGGAAAGGAGAATTTTTCGGGACCTGATGCCAGCCTCCCAACAGAGATGGAGCTACATTTGCAAATGAGAAAGTTGTATCCAATGACAGCTTCAGCAAAGTACAATGGAATTCTAATGATTGATGAGGTTGATCGCAGTCGAAGGCTTGGCAGAACATTCGGAACAAAAGACAACGATTATTTTCAATTATTAGATGAACGCATGAACGCTTACAATGCATATGTTGATAGAAGTGGTATTTTGGGTCAAACTGATTTTCTCAATTGGCGTTGGGTTCGTGATAATTAATAAAAACTCCCGGTGACCAGGAAAATTGATTGCATTTACTTCGGGACCTGATAGTACAAACTTGCGCAAAAATCTACAATGCACCTCAAACCATTATCTTCGATTGATGGAACGTCCTTCTTCCCACCATCAAACTGCCTTATAATCAAATCTCCTGTTGTAACTTGCCTTTCCTTCATCATCAACTTCAATATTTTTTTTGCCAAATGCATTCTTCGAAGGCAGTTGCACTTTAGTATTCCAATTATATTGTGGCTTAACTGTTGTTATTTTTCCATTCCGTTTTTATGAATCGCTATTTCGTGGTTCGTGGTTGTACTGAACCATCTCGACATGTGTATATCCTTCATCAAGTTCTTAAAATCAAAGTTACTCCAAATGCCATATATCACAAAAGTGACGAAGAGGGTAGTGATGGATACTGCAAGCACCATGTCAGAGGAGCAAGATTGTTGACCAATACTAGAATTACCATCATCGTGGGGATCATAATATGCACCATGGAAGAAGATGAAATATCTTTAGTTGCTGCTACTAATGTTTGTATCATGCGTTCAGAGTCAAAGGGCTTCGATAAACGAGGCTGGATGAAGTATGCCTTATCAAGGCAAGTGATAAATTTTCCATGGAATTCTTCCTAGAATCTACAGGACCCAAACATAAATCTCGCTTGGGTCAGCAGAAAGATACTCACAACAATCGTAAAAGTTGAAGTGTGAGATGTGCATGGGTAAACTCGGTCTGTTTTTGCTAGCTAGTTGGCCCACGACAGTCCTACTTTCTCTAGATGGCTATTAATACTGCAAGCTCTACTCTCTCTACTGTTTCTACTATAGCTAGCTCTACTGCCTAATAAGGAGTACATAGCCACAAAAAGAGGAGTTGTTCGCTCAGGATTTTCTTGTGTCATTTTTTATCTCGCTGCTCCTGTCTTTTTCTGGCGCGAAAATGTGAATAATTAGTATTGTTACGCGTAGATAGACAAAAATCCCGACCGGAATGGTGTAATGAGAACAAGCCTCACAACACACCAATAGTTGTTCAATGTCACTGCATGTTTGGCATACGGACCTGCCTGCCTGCTCCTTCCTGCGCCCTTCGTCCTGTTGTCTGAGGAGTCGAAAGGAGAGTTTATGTGAATGGTGAATGAGAACTGAGAAATCTTGATCCCTATCATAGTGCTTCCCCTCTAACAGAACAAAAACATCAACAACATTTGAATGAGAGTGCTCTCCATCCAGTCGCACGTAGTTCATGGATATGTAGGGAACAAAGCTGCTGTTTTCCCATTGCAACTTTTGGGTTTTGATGTTGACGTCATCAACTCAGTTCAATTTTCGAATCACACTGGGTATCTCAAGAAATGGGAAGGTGATGTACTCAACGGTTCTGAATTAGACAATCTCTTGGTCGGCTTGGAGAGGAATGATCTCTTGAAAAATACGCAGCATCTACTCACTGGCTATATCGGTTCTGAGTCATTTTTAAGGTCTGTTATAAGAGTATTGAAGACGATGAAGAAACACAATGCTAATGTCAGATATATCTGCGACCCTGTCTTTGGGGATAATGGCAAGCTATATGTGCCTGCAGAGCTAGTCGGTATATACAAAAAGGATGTCATACCGTTATCTAATATTGTCACTCCGAATCAGTTTGAAGTTGAGCAACTCACAGGAATTACTGTGAACACTATGGAAGATGCCATAAAAGCTACGAACGCACTTCACCAAGTTGGTCCGGAAATAGTCGTGATTACAAGCATGCTTTTGCAAGGAAAGAAGGATACAATTTCGATCATCGCATCGCAGAGACTTCGGTCGGAAGACGGAACAAGTGAAGATCACTTATGGTGTATCGAGACACCAGTTCTCGATGGTAGTTACACGGGAACAGGAGATGTCACAGCAGCATTGATATTGGCATGGAGTGCAAAAGATCCTAGCAATTTGGGGATTGTGTTGGAAAAGACGGTATCTACTATGTACAAGATAATAGAAACTACAATGAAACAGCGCGATGGCACCGTTGCAGGAAAAGAATTAAAACTCATTGAATCTAAAGGAATTATCGAGAACCCACCAACAACATTCAAAGCAAAGAAGTTATCATAGAACAGATGTAGAGTGTAAACATTATTTGCTAAAACCAACTCTTTCATCAGCTTCAATTTATTCTGCATTCAACTGATCCTGTAGCTGTTTTGCAAGCTCATAATCAGAATCAACTGCAGACGCATCGGAAGTACCATCATTATCTCCACCAGGTAATATCAAAGCTACTGGCTCTACCACCGCTAGCTCGTACGGTTCAGGTTTCATCATGCGAACTCCCTGGGCCAACTTCTTCTCGGCTGGGAGTTTAAGTGGCACTGAGTCATAGTAAATACCAGAGTTATCTTTTTCCCATGCGTGCAACACTTTTTGCATGTGTTTTTTGACGTCATTCAAATCCTTTTCAACTGCCTTCAATGGTGACTTGGCTTTGATCTCTGGTAAACCCCTACCAGTGGGAGTATCACGAACCCTCATCATGGACAATGCCTTGTTCAACATTGCAATGGCAAGCCCGTAATCCAACTCTTTTTCCCAATAATGCCTCGCATGGAAGTACAACGAGAGAGACTTTTGAACCTCAATCTGAAACGTCATCAAGGTGAAGAATTCTGGATCCATCCTGCTCTTTGTCGTAGCAGCCTTATTTCTCATAATCAAAACATACTCTTCAAACATTTCTGAGATCCCTAAACTAAGTTTTGCCAAAAGGCTCCAATTCGGTGTGCCCTCCTTCATCAAAACGGTGGCCACAGCCATTTGCTGTGCAATACCTAGAAACAAAACCTTGAAAGCCTGGCAAACACCAATCTTTGTCTCTGCTGGTAGAGCATCATCAAACATTTTTCCACCTTTTACTTGCCACAATGGAAGTTGTGTTTCACCCAAGAATTCAAAAATACCACTTGCCTTCTTGAAGTTTCTAGATGCGCCTGCAAAGTCACCTCCTGTGCATTCATCCGTTCCTACGCCTGCGACGGCCATACCTTGAGTTGCCACGGTCATGCAAAGTTCATACATGATCGCTTCTGAATCGAAGAGACGCTCTTTTTCTTCGATACCAGTCGACCATTCGAAGATGAGACGCTTATCAAGTCTTGCGGATTCAGGTTGTATCCTGCATGCTAGAAGTAGTTGATTCACGTTCGGAATGTATGCTTCAGCAGCAGAAGCGATGGTTTTATGCGGCACATTCTTTTTCTTTGTAGACAGAGCTTTCACTAGATAATCCCTCGAAGAATTAGCTGATTTGAGCACCTTCCGAGTTGCAGGATGTGTTCCGACAGTGTGGAAAGCTGCAAGGAAGTTGATTGATTTGGCAGCCTTCTCAGATATAGAAGGACATCTGAAGCGTAAAACTGTTGAGGTTAGCCGGATAAGAGAATCAGGATGAGAAAGATCTGGCCCTATTTGTTCTTCCATTATTTTATCTCAGTTTTCTGTTGTCCAGACTTCGATTGTTATAATAATATGCGCAATGTCCAATAGTTATGAACCACAAACCGCACCGAACAACAATTT
>Ga0307981_1002271_pt1 | contig 15836 bp, 11 predicted proteins | sample OrgLakmetagen987_FD_201849 | JGI IMG/M metagenome (GOLD analysis project Ga0307981, IMG submission 201849) | Saline water microbial communities from Organic Lake, Antarctica - #987 | ecosystem: Environmental > Aquatic > Non-marine Saline and Alkaline > Saline | place: Antarctica: Organic Lake... | reverse complement strand
ATAGAGGGCGGTGAAAAAAGCAAATTTGTAAGTTCTTTTCAATTTAGTCCCCATCATTTACAAATTTATAGCCCACTCCCTTTACGGTTTTGAAATAGTAATTTCCAAGTTTCTCTCTTAATTTTCTAATGTGTACATCAATTGTTCTGCCACCAACTACTACATCATCTCCCCAAACATGTTGCAAAATTTCGTCACGTTTAAATACTTTATTTGGGTCTGATGTTAGTAAAGCAAGTAGTTCAAATTCTTTTCTGGGTAAACTTAATTCTTCTTCTTTTAAAATGATTTTGTATTCATGCTTATCTATGGTAAGATCACCAACAGTATAAATTTCTTTTTTATTTTTTTCTTTGAATCTTCTAAGCAAGGCTTTTACTTTGCTCAATAATACTTTAGGTTTTATGGGTTTTGTAATGTAATCGTCTGCACCTGCATCAAAACCAGCAATTTGAGAATAGTCTTCACTTCTTGCGGTTAAAAAAGTGATGATGGTTTCATTTAAGACTTCCATTTTTCGCATTTGCTCACAAGCTTCTATACCATCCATTTCTGGCATCATTACATCCAAGATAATAAGATGTGGTTTTTCTTTTTTAGCTTTTTCAATGGCTTTCAAACCATTGCTGGCCGTAAAAACTTGATACCCTACTTGGCTTAAGTTGTAGCTTAGAATTTCTAAAATATCTGGCTCATCATCTACAATAAGTATCTTGGTGTTTTCTTTTTTCATGTGATAACTTTAATTTATGCAAATTTAGGTGCTATTCAACCATTCAAAGTTAATTAAACTTTATGACTAAGTTCAGTATATTTTTGAATGTTAATTGAATGTAAATTTAAGGTTATATAATCATGCCCAAAAATAAAATAATGTTATGCAAGCATCTGAAAAACAATTTGTTGTATTTCAAATTATCGTCATGTTAAGATTATTTAATATAGCAAGCCTATTCCTTAAAGTTGAATTTACATTCAAACCAAACTGCTGTCGTTTATTTGCATCGAAATAATTCATAAAAAATTTAAAATGAAAAATTTATTTAATTCTTTTTTACTTTTAGCCATGTTCGGCTTTATGCTAACAAGTTGTGGCGACGATGATGACAATACAATTGTAGGTCCTGACCCAAGTGAAAACACCATTTCTGGTTTAATTACAGAAAATAAAACCTTAACAAACGATCGTGTTTGGGAATTAAACGGAAGAACAACTGTTGCTAGTGGAGCAACAATTACTATTGAAGAAGGAACTATTATTAAAGGACTTTCTGGTCAAGGAGCAAATGCTTCAGTACTTATTATAGCCAGAGGAGCTTCTATTATGGCAAATGGCACATCTAGTAGTCCAATTATCTTTACTAGCACAGCGGACAATATTGCTTTAGGGGAAAGTGTAGGTCCTAATTTAGATCAAAATGATCGTGGTTTATGGGGTGGTCTTATTGTATTAGGAAATGCGCCAAGTTCATTGAGAGGTGATGTGGAGTCTGTACAAATAGAAGGTATCCCAGCGAGTGATACGAACGGTCTTTATGGAGGTAGTAATGCTGCTGATAATTCGGGTGTATTAAACTATGTTTCTATCCGTCACGGAGGAACTAACATTGGTGAAGGAAATGAAATCAATGGTCTTACTTTAGGTGGTGTTGGAACTGGAACTACCATATCTAATATTGAAGTTGTTGCAAATGTAGATGATGGTGTTGAGTTTTTTGGTGGAACTGTAAACGCTAGCAACCTTTTTGTATGGGCTGTTGGAGATGATGCTATCGATATTGATCAAGCTTATTCTGGTACAATTACGAACGCAGGAGTTGTATTAGGAGATATTTCTGACCACGCTTTTGAAATTGATGGTCCAGAGGGTTCTTTAATGGGATCTTTTACTATCAATGATGCAACAATATTTGGGAATATGAATACTCCAAATGGGGAATATGCAGATTATAGAAGTAGAGCTATGGGTGCAACTAACAATGTATTTGCTACCGGATTTAAAGCTTCTAGTGATGTAGAACTTGATAACAATGCTGTTTCTCAAAATTATTTAGATGGTGATCTTACATTTTCTAACTGGGTATTTGAATTGCCTGATGGTGTAGCTACTGCTAATGAAGTATTTGTAGAAAAAGTTGGTTGTGCAGAAAACTGTGATGATGAAGATGAGTCTAACGACGTAGATGAAGATTTAATTACAACTTTTACTGCTGATGCTGCTGCTTGGGCAACAGAAGGAACTCAAGGTGGAGCTGATTTATCTGCTTTTTCTTGGACATATTCTAACAACAAAGCTGGTTTAGGTTTCTAATCAAACCAAAATATAAATAACAAAATGCTCAACATAATTCTTATGGTGAGCATTTTTTTCAATATTAAGAAATAAAAATTCTAAAATGCAAAAATCTAAAATAGTAGTACTTGTATTGTTCCTCTTAGGCTCAATGGTATCATTTGCTCAAAACGGCACCTTATCAGGTAAAATTATAGATGGTGATTTTAACGATGTACTTCCATTTGCGAATGTTACCATAAAAGGGACTAGTAAAGGAACCTCATCAGATTTTGATGGGAAATATACAATAGACAATATTGCACCTGGAACTTATACAGTGTTATTCAGTTTTATAGGCTATACTTCAAAAGAAATTACAGATGTAGAAATCAAGCCAAATGAAGTTACTAATTTAGAAGTTACGCTTACCACAGTAGAAGATGCATTAGATGCAGTTGTAATTACGGTTACCAAAAGGCGTAATTCTGAAAAGGCAGTTTTAGATCTTCAAAAGAACTCAACTGTTGTTTTAGATGGTTTGTCTTCAGAATCTATTAAAAAAGCTGGGTCTTCTTCTGTAGCTAGTGCAGTAAAAACAATTCCAGGCGTTTCGGTGCAAGACGGTAAGTTTGTTTATGTAAGAGGTCTAGGAGATAGATACACTAAAACGCTCTTAAATGGAATGGAAGTACCAGGTTTAGATCCCGACAGAAATGCATTACAATTGGATATTTTTCCAACGGCTATCATTGAAAACTTGCAAGTAAAAAAATCTGCCACAGCAGATTTAACTTCCGATTTTACAGGGGGTATTGTTGATATTTTGACCAAGGACATACCTTACAGCAAAGAGTATGCAGTAACCCTTAGCTTAGGTTATAATCCAAGTATGCACTTCAATAATGATTATTTGTCTTACGAAGGAAGCAGTACAGATTTTTTAGGATTTGATGACGGGCAAAGAGATTCTCCAATTGCAATAGGGACTAACATTCCATTGCTTCAACAAGATGGAGAATTTGTAAGATCACTTACGCAAAGTTTTAATCCGGAACTTGCTGCAATGAAAGAAAAGAGTTTTATGAATTTTGGTTTTAGTTTTGCGGGTGGTAACAAGTATAATCTTGAAAATGGAAATACCTTAGGTTTTACAGCTTCACTTTCTTATAAAAATGAAACGGAATTTTACGATAATTTTATCGATGGACAAATTTTTAGGAAAAAAGCAGAAACCTCAGATTTTTCACCCAGAGTTGATCGCACTCAACAAGGTGCCATAGGTACAAATAACGTTTTGCTGAACGGAATGGTTGGTTTAACTTATAAAACCGAAAACTCGAAGTATCGTTTCAACGCACTCCATATTCAAAATGGTGAATCTAATGCTGCATTGGTTTTTCAACAGAATGCGGAACGTTCTTCAAACCAAATTAAGAAAGATGTACTTACTTATACCCAGCGATCTCTAACCAATATATTAATCTCTGGTGAACATAATAACGAAGATGGTTCTTGGAATACAGAATGGAAGGTTTCTCCAACCCTTTCTAGAGTAGATGATAAGGATTTTAGGACTACTCCCTTTAGAATCGACGGTTCTACTCCAACCATTGAACCTTCTGAAGCAGGAGATCCTACTAGATTATTTAGAGAATTGGAAGAAATTAATTTAGCATCTAGAGTAGATCTTACCAAAAAGCATACTTTATTTACTAGATCTGCAAAACTTAAATTTGGTGCAGGATACACTTTCAAGAATAGAGATTTTGCTGTAGATCAATATTCATTTATTTTACAAGATTTCCAAAGCTCACAGTTTAACGGAGATCCTAATGAAATTCTTAATCCAATTAATATTTATGACCCTGCAACTGGTTCTGGTGTAGCTGTAAGATCTGATTTCAATATCACGAATAACTTTGATTCGAGTATCAATATTAGCAGTGTGTATGCATCAGATGAATTTCAAATTACAGAAAGATTAAAATCTATAATTGGTTTAAGATTTGAAAAATTTGACTTAAGATATAGTGGTCAAAATCAACAAGGAGTCATTTCTGATAACGAAAAGTTTATTGATAAAGCAGACTTTTTTCCAAGTTTGAATTTAATTTACGATTTGAATGAAAATAGAGATTCTAAACTAAGAGGTTCATTTTCCAGAACAACAGCAAGACCTTCCTTCAAAGAAGCCTCTGATGCTGAGATATTTGATCCAGTTTCTAACTTCTTTTTTATTGGAAATAGAGATATACAACCTACGTACATCAATAACTTCGATTTAAGAATAGAAAAATATGCTGAAGCAGGCGACTTTTACGCTTTCAGTACCTTTTACAAAGATTTTACAGACCCAATAGAATTGAGTTTCATTAGAGAGGCAGAAGGGCAATTTACACCATTAAATCTTGGAAATGCAACTGTTTTTGGTGCTGAAATAGAGGTAAGAAAAAATTTAGGATTCTTGGCTTCAGGACTCCAGAATTTTAGTGCATCTGTAAATGTTTCTGTAATAGAGTCTAGACAGAATTATAGTGAAGATGAAGAAGCAAATCGTATAGATACTTTGCGTGATGGACAGACTTTAGATGACACTCGTCCCCTACAAGGTCAATCACCTTATTTAATCAACGCAGGTTTGGTTTATGAAACAGAAGACGACCTTAGAATTGGCACCTTCTTTAATGTACAAGGTAGAACCCTTCAAATTGTAGGTTCTGGCGATATTCCTGATGTATATACTTTGCCTTTTAATTCACTTAATATTACAGCAAACAAAACATTTGGAAACGAAGTGAAACACAGCATAGGACTTAAAGTTGAAAACTTATTAGGTGACGATAGAGAAAGTGAGTATGATTTTTTTGGTTCTGAAAACCGAACATTTGCATTACGTAGTCCACAAACCATGTTTTCAGTTAGCTACGGAATTAAATTCTAAAACATATAACTCATAATTAGCACTAGCTAAATTTAATGATAAGTAAAAAGTATTTAAAAGGGCTGCTCAATTGAGTGGCCTTTTTGTTTCAAAGGAAGTTAATTTATTATAGGATTGCAATTTATAGCTTAAAATTATCAAATCGTTAAATTGTTCAATAAAGTTAAACTATACTAATAGAAATGTTATTTTTGTAATAATTAAAATAATTACTTATGAAAAAAATTACATTATTAATTGCAATGCTAATTAGCACTTTTGCAATAGGTCAAACCGCAATTTTAACCATGATTTCAGACGGAGATTGCTCCGGAGGAAACCCGAAAGTTATAGAAATATATGCCAACGGTACTGTTGATTTTGCTAGTTATTCATTAGAAATACAAACCAACGCCAATGATACTTGGGGCAATACTTTTAATCTTGCCGACTTAGGAGTGGTTACAGATGATTTTGTATATGTATATAAAGAAGATGTTTCTTTTGCTACAGAATATCCGTCTGCTACCAATACACTTTCTACAACGGCTAGCGTCGTAAATTTTAATGGTGATGACAGAGTGAGAATAATTGAAGATGCTTCTTTTACAGTGATAGACCAATATGGGGCTGAGGCTACAGATGGTACTGGAGAAATTTGGGAATACCAAGATGGTTATGCAAAACGTAACGATGGAACAGGTCCTGATTCTGGTTTCTTCGCTGGAAATTGGACTTATTTTAATGGAGCTTTAGATGGTGAAGGAACTTGCCAAGGTGGTTCTTCTTTTGAATCTATTATAGGTATTGGATCTTATACCACAGATGGTGGAAGTACAGATCCTGCAGTTTTTATAACTTCTCCAGCTAATAACGCCATTCTAGATCCAGGCACATCTACTGTAGATGTTACTTTTTCTGCTCAAAACGAACCTGCAGGTGCTCAGTTTGATATTACAGTAAATGGTTCTACTACTGTAGACGTAACTTCCCCTTTTGCAGTAAATACTTCAAATGGACAAACTTATAATGTTGAAGTAGACCTAGTTTCTGGACAAACTATAGAAGCTTCTTCAAGCATATCTTTCAGTATAGCAGATTTTACTCAGGTTCCAGATATTGCAGCATTTAGAGCAGATGTAGAAACTAACGGAGCTGGTGGGTACTACCAAATTACTGGAGCTGCAACTTTTACTTATGGTGATAATTTTAGAAACAGAAAATGGTTTCAGGATGCTACTGGCCCTGGTCTAATGATTTTAGATTTTGATGGAATTATAGATAATGATGTGTATACTTTTGGAGACCAAGTTGTTGGGTTAACAGGACAATCTAATTTCAATAATGGGGTGCTTCAGTTGTTACCGACTGAGGATGCAGGAACTGTTTCTGGGAACAATCCACCTTCTATTCAAATTCTTGCTTTAGATGAATTTATTAACAATTACAGTAATTACGAGTCAAAATTGGTTGGTTTCCAAACTGTTTCATTCCAAGAGGCTGATGGGATTGTCACTTTTGAAAATGGAGAAAACTATAATTTAACTGATGGAGTAAACACCATAACCAAAAGAACTGAATTCTTTAATGTAGACTATATTGGCTCTGTAATCCCACAAGGAACTTTAGCTGGAGTAGCTGGTATTGCAAGTCAGTTTAACGGTGATCCACAAATATTTTCTCGTTTTGCTGCAGACATAGATGTAACCTTAAGTGTTTCTGATTATAACAAGGATGAGTTTGTAATGTTTCCAAATCCAGCCACAAGAGTTGTAAATATTTCAGCTCCAAATGCAGAAGTTTTTCAAGTTGGGATTTTCAATATTTTAGGCCGAAAAGTTATCAATACTATGGTTTCTGGTAATACTAGATTAGATATTTCTAACTTACAATCAGGAATATATTTAGTGCAATTTGGAAAAGGAAACGATAGTTTCACCAAAAAGCTTATCGTTCAATAAAAATAAAACGAATATTAAATAAAAAAGCATCGCATCTTGCGATGCTTTTTTTGTTAAACTGTATTTTTGAATTCAGATGTATTCAAGATAAATATGCAACAAAAACCATTTTTAAAACCAAAAGATTTTACAAATCAAAGCCTTGCTTTATTTGCATATCAATATGAACATAATCCCGTTTATAATAAATTCTGTACCCTATTAAACAAAAATCCTGAAAATGTAAAAGACTTGGAGCATATTCCTTTTTTGCCCATACAGTTTTTTAAAAGCCACACCATTTTATCAACAAGTGACACTGTTCAAGCTACCTTTACAAGTAGTGGGACAACGGGGTCAGCAACGAGTAAACACTATGTAACCGATTTGTCTTTATATGAAGAAAGTTACACTAAGGCGTTTACATCTTTTTATGGTCCAATTGAAGAGTATTTGATTTTAGGACTATTACCTTCTTATTTAGAAAGAAGTGGTTCGTCATTAATATATATGGTAAATGACTTTATAAAGAAAAGCAAATATGCTGAAAGTGATTTTTTCTTAGATGATATGGAATTACTAAAAAATATTCTTGAGAAATACGATGGAAAACGGAAAATACTGCTTATAGGTGTCAGTTTTGCTTTACTAAATTTTGTTGAAAAATTCCAGTTTCAACTTACTTCTACCATCGTTATGGAAACAGGAGGGATGAAGGGTAGAAGAAAGGAAATGATTCGCGAAGAATTGCACCAAATTTTAAAATCTGGATTTGGAGTTTCTACAATTCATAGTGAATATGGTATGACCGAATTGCTATCTCAAGCATACTCCAAAGGGAAGGGTGTTTTTAATTGTCCATTAAGTATGAAGATTTTGATAAGGAATACTGATAATCCTTTGGAGATTTTACCTTTCAGCCAAACAGGAGGAATTAACATCATAGACTTTGCAAATGTTAATTCTATTGCATTTATTGCTACACAAGATTTAGGAAAGCAAATTGGAGAAAATCAATATCAAATTTTAGGTAGATTTGACAATAGCGATGTCCGTGGGTGTAATCTGCTAATTAGTTGATGTAGTTTTTTTAATTGGTTGATTTAGTTTTTCAGATTAGTTGTTGTAGTTTTTAATGAAGGGTAATGTATAGAATCATTTTTCAGTATCTAAATATTACAAAGTAATGTTAAACAATAAAAAACAAATTTAATAATTAAGTAAAATCATATATTTGCACTAATGAAGTTTTTTTCATTATAGATTGGTTAGTTAATTTGCCTGCTCGTTTGATAGACGAGCAGGTTTTTTTTTGTTTATAATAATCCCATTATTGTCATTTCTTAGGAAATGATATCAGCTTATTGGCTATTATCATAAGCTTTCAAATAACAAAGTCTGCTCAAATTGAGCAGACCTCGTTGTTAAATCTCTTATTAGACTTTTCTCTTTTTAACCATCAATTATACCAAATTGACTTTGAAATGTCTTAATAAATCGTTTTTTTTCCCCTTATTTTTCGATTAAAATGATTTCAATAACTAAGGCTATGCAAAGAATTTTTAGCTTCAATTAAGCAAAAAATAATTCAATTTATTTTAGCGACATAACAAACACAAACTTAGGATGGTATTAGAAATAAACTCTTGGCTAAAAGTATAATCATTTTCAGAATTTTGAAGATCAATCATAAATTAAAAAATATTTCAAGCCAATTTAAGATTTAAAATAGCTAAAATCATCCCCATCCTTTAAAGCTAAAAGTGAGTTGTAAATCAATTCGATTACATTTTCAACATCTTTTTTATGAACCATCTCTACGGTGGTGTGCATGTACCGTAATGGAAGTGAAATCAAAGCAGAAGCAACCCCGCCGTTGCTATAAGCAAATGCATCTGTATCTGTCCCCGTCATTCTGCTAGCAGCCATACGTTGAAACGGAATCTTATTGTCTTCAGCAGTTTTAATGAGCAATTCACGAAGTTTATTTTGTACCGCTGGTGCATAGGATATTACTGGACCATCTCCCATTTTTGTCAAGCCTTCTTTTTCTTTCTTAATCATAGGCGTGGTAGTGTCATGACATACATCGGTAACAATTGCCACATTTGGTTGTATGCGATGCGTAATCATTTCTGCTCCGCGTAAACCAATTTCCTCCTGCACAGAGTTAACAACGTAAAGTCCAAAAGGCAGCGTAATATTGTTTTCTTTTAATTTTCGAGCTACTTCAGCAATCATAAATCCACCCATTCTATTATCTAAAGCTCGACAAACAAATTTATCTTCGTTTAGGATAAAAAACTCATCTGGATAGGTAATCACACAGCCTACGTGAACGCCTAATTTCTCTACTTCTTCTTTGGTATCACATCCTACATCAATGCAAATATTGTCTAATTTTGGAGTTTCTTCACTGTCACTTTTTCGAGTATGAATAGCTGGCCACCCAAAAACACCTTTTACAATTCCGTTAGAGGTATGAATATTTACTTGTTTCGATGGAGCAATCATGTGGTCGCTACCTCCGTTTCTTATGACATAGATTAATCCGTTATCGGTTATGTAATTCACATACCAAGAAATTTCATCAGCATGGCCTTCAATTACCACTTTGTACTTTGCAGTTGGGTTAATAACACCCACAGCAGTTCCGTAGGTATCGGTAATAAATTCGTCTACATAAGGTTTTAGGTAATCCATCCATAATTTCTGACCTTCCCATTCATAACCTGTTGGAGAGGCGTTATTCAAGTATTTTTCTAAGAAGGCTAAAGAATCTTTTTGCATGTTATTTAAATTTAATTTTGAATTTTCGCTAATTTAATAATCTTTTGAGACTAATATGTTTATGAATACCTAATTTTGGCATGTTTATGGCATTTATAATTGTAATGAAAAACCTTTTTTTATACATATCTATTTTTCTTTTGGTAGCGAACTTTGGTTTTGCACAAGGAGGTAAGCCTATATCAAAACCACAAGCCAAAGACTCCATTGATATTGAGTTTTACGAATTTGTAAATGATTCTGTTTTTGAAGACGCTGTTTTTTTAGATGAAGTATTAATTCTACCCAAGTTGGGTTTTCAATCCAAAGATGATTTACGTGAGTACTTAATTTTACAACGTAAAACCAAAAGGGTCTGGCCTTATGCAGTTCTTGCTGCGGAACGCTTGGATAGCTTAAATGTTAGATTGGCTAAAATTGAATCTAAACGCAAACGAAAGCGGTATACTAAATTAATTCAAAAGTATATTGAAGGAGAATTTACCGATGAATTGAAAAAACTGACTAAAACCGAAGGACAAATATTAGTAAAGCTGATGCACCGACAAACGGGTGTGACCGCATTCGATTTAGTAAAAGAATTAAGAACTGGTTGGAGAGCCTTTTGGTACAATACCACGGCTAGCATGTTTAATATTTCATTAAAAGAAGAATACAAACCCTACGAAGTTCGTGAAGATTTCTTAATTGAAGATATCTTGAGACGCCAATTCAGAAAAGGAACTTTGCAAGATCAAAGTTCTGCTTTTCCAATTGATTATTATGATTTGACCTCCATTTGGAAAGATGAAGTGCAAATTTTTAAACAAAAAACCAAGAAGGAAAAAACGACTTCTTCAAATTGATAATTAAAATGCCACGAATGCACTAATGATAAATTAATGTATTCGTTGCACTCAATTTCTTTTATTGTTTTTATTCAAGATTGAACTCTTAAGTTTTAACCTAATGTCTTTTAGTATTCGTTTGTAGTATTGAAATCATTGTATGCACTCATTCCATGCTCATGCTGGTCTAAGCCTTCAATTTCCTCACGGCTTGAAACACGAATTCCAATTGTTTTCTTCAGTGTAAAAATAAATAACCAAGCTGTAGAGCAGCAAAAAGCTCCAATTACTGCCACGCCTGTTAATTGATACAAAAACTGAGACCAACTTGCTTTATCTCCTAAAATTCCAACAGCTAAGGTTCCCCAGATTCCACAAAACAAGTGAACTGCAACAGCACCAACTGGATCATCTAATCTCAATTTATCTATAGCACTTACTGCTAATACAATTACCACCCCAGAAACAATACCTATGGCAATAGCTTCTAGTGGAGACATTAAATCTGCTCCTGCAGTAATACCAACTAATCCACCTAAAATACCATTTAAAAACATACTCACATCAAGGTTCTTATATTTAATTCTGGAAAAGATAAAAGCACTCATTCCACCTGCAGCTGCAGCCAAGCTAGTTGTTACTAATACCAGTGAGGTAGATCCAGGATCTGCGGAAAGCACAGAACCACCATTAAAACCAAACCATCCTAGCCATAAAATGAACACCCCAGCAGTAGACAAAGGAATATTGTGCCCTAAAATCACTTGAGATTTTCCTTCGTCACTAAACTTACCAATTCTTGCACCCAAGAGTATAATAGCAATAAGTGCAGCCCAACCTCCAACAGAATGAACCAATGTGGAACCTGCAAAATCATAAAAACCTAAATCGTATAGAAATCCTTGACCCCAATGCCAAGAACCAACAATAGGATAAATTAACCCTACATAAAAAATGCTGAACAACATAAATGCATCTAACTTTATTCTTTCTGCTACTGCACCAGATACAATTGTTGCAGCAGTTGCTGCAAACATTCCCTGAAATATAAAATCAGTAAAATAAGTATATCCACCATCAGCGTAAGCAAATGTATTTCCATTCTCGGGAAGCTCAATTCCAAAACCAGAAAAGCCAAGAAATCCATTAAAAGTGCCAGGGTACATTAAATTGAAACCAACAACATAGTATAACAAGAGTCCAGCGCAGATTATAAATATATTCTTAAATAGTATATTAATGGTGTTTTTCTGTCTTGTGAGACCTATTTCTAGCAAAGAAAAACCCAAGTGCATAAAAAACACCAATGCGGTGCAGACCATCATCCACACATTATTTGTTGTAAATAATTCTTGATTCATATTGAATTTGGTTTTAGTTAATAGCTATTTTACCAGTTTCCTTGGTGCGGATACGGTAAGCTTGTTCAACACTGGAAATAAATATCTTACCATCTCCAACTTCACCTGTTGCAGCAGAATTGAGAAGTACATCTACTGTTTTGTCTAGAAAATCGTCTGAGACTACAATTTCCAGACACCTTCTTTGTATGTCTGTGGTGCTATAAGAAACTCCCCGATATACATGTCCTTGGTGTTCGTTTCCAACTCCAGTGACATCCCAGTAGGTAAAAAAATTAACTCCAATATCGTGTAAATCTTTCTTTACCTGATCAAATTTGGATTTCCGAATAATTGCTTCAATTTTTTTCATGAATTAAGCTGTTTTAATTTCGGCTCAAAAATAGCTAAATTTTAAACAGCTATCCAAATTTAATAAGGGGTAGTATTTAATTTTTATAAAATAATCAGAAGATACCCTGTGAAATTAAGGGGTAAAGAATAAAAAGTAAAGGATTCAGTATTTTTGAAATTAAATCATTGTTTACATTGAATAAGGAGTAAGTGCTATTCAATATTTTTCTTGGTGGGAACTCCTAGCTTTTTCAGTTTTTTGATGTCTTTAATTAGGTTTTGCTGTCCGGTTAATTTTTTCATTGCATCATTAAACTTGTTTTTACTTGAATCTATCCTGCTTCCTAAGGTTTCGAGTTCTTCAATTAAGCTAGCGAATTTATCGTGTAAATTACCTGCATGTTTAGCAATTTCAATTGCATTTTGTTGTTGTTTTTCAGTTTTCCAAATCATTTCAACAGTTCGTAATGTAGAAAGTAAGGTAGTAGGACTAACTAACAAAATATTTTCTTGAAATGCAGTATAAAAGAAATTAGCATCCTCGCTTTGAGCTAAAAATAAAGCAGGCTCAATGGGTATAAAAAGCAATACAAAGTCTGGGCTTTTTAGGTTATACAAGTCTTCATACTTTTTTTCTTTGAGGTTCTTGATATGGTTTTTTAATGAAACCAAATGTGCTTTTAAAAATTGCTCTTTCTCTTTTTTATCTTCTGTACTTGCGTAACGCTCATAAGCAGTTAAACTCACTTTAGAATCAATAATCATTTTGCGTTGGTCTGGCAAATGCACAACCACATCTGGAAGTTGGGTTTTACCAATTTCGCTTTTGTTTGCGACTTGAACGTCGTATTCAATTCCTTTGGTAAGCCCAGATTTTTCAAGTACTCTCTCTAAAATAACTTCTCCCCAATTCCCTTGCATCTTACTATCACCTTTTAGGGCTTTTGTTAGGTTTTGTGCTTCCTCAGAAATACGAATGTTCTGTTCACTTAAATACTTTAATTGTTGTTCTAATTTAGAATTCTCCTTGATGAAAGTCTCGTTATTTTTTGAAACTTGCTCTTCAAAGACCTTGATTTTTTCTTGTAAAGGCAACAAGATTTGATGTATGTTTTTCTGATTTACAGCTGTGAATTTTTCAGATTTTTGGTCTAATATTTTTTGAGCTAAATTTTCGAATTCAGTTTTAAAGCGTTTTTCTAATTGCAATAAATCTGTTTTTTGCTCATCCAGTTTTTCTTGTAAATGATGATGTTGACTTTCTTTTCGAATCAAATCTTGCTGAAACTGATTTTTTAGTATATCACTTTCTTTCAGTCTTTCAACAAGCAATTGTCTTTCATTTTCTTCTTTTTGAAGCTGAATTTGAAGTGATTCTACTTTAGCTTGTTTCAACTTTTGGCCAAAAAACACACCTATAGTTGCAACTACAATAAGAAGAACGCTAAAGATTAAGTATTCCATTTGTTTATTAAATTTTTCATTAGCATCACTACTTATGATTCTAATGCTGTCAACTCAGCAATCTTTACAATCACTTGTGTTGCTTTTTGTATACTTTCCAAAGGAACATATTCGTATTTGCCATGAAAGTTGTGTCCTCCAGCAAATATATTTGGACAAGGTAAACCCATATAACTTAATTGAGAGCCGTCTGTTCCACCGCGAATGGCTTTAAATATGGGCTTGATGTCAAGCGAATGCATAGCTTTTTCTGCAATTGCAATGATGTGCATTACGGGTTCAATTTTTTCTCGCATATTGTAATATTGGTCTTTCATTTCCAAAACAATACTTTCTGCACCAAATTTTTCTTGTAAACGAAGCACTTCTTCCTCTACCTTTTTCTTACGTAAGTCGAATACATCTTTATCATGATCACGGATAATGTAATGCAAATGGGTTTCTTCAACATTTCCTTTTAGATTACTCAGATGATAAAAGCCTTCTTTCCCAGTAGTTTTTTCTGGCACCTCTTCACTTGGGAGAGCTTGAATGAACTCGCTAGCCATGTACATGCTGTTAATCATTTTTCCTTTTGCATACCCAGGGTGAACAATTTTTCCTTTAAAATAAATATCAGCTGAAGCTGCATTAAAGTTTTCGTATTCCAACTCGCCAATCTGACTTCCATCCATGGTGTAAGCCCATTCTGCACCAAATTTCTTCACATCAAATTGATGTGCTCCTCTGCCAATTTCTTCATCTGGAGTAAAGCAAATTCGTATTTTACCATGTTCAATTTCAGGATGTTCTAACAGGTATTTCATGGCAGAAACTATTTCTGTTACGCCTGCTTTATCATCTGCGCTAAGTAGACTTGTTCCATCTGTAGTAATAATGGTTTGGCCTTTGTATGCTTGTAAATCTTCAAAGTAATCTGGTGATAATACAATGTTCTTTTCAGCATTCAAGACAATGTCCTTTCCATCGTAATTTTCATGCACTTGCGGATTTATGCCGGTTGCATTAAAGTCTGGTGAAGTGTCGTAATGAGAAACAAAGCCAATGCAAGGAACTTCTTTGGAAGTGGTTGCAGGTAAAGTTGCCATCAAGTATCCGTTTTTGTCCAGATGCACCTCTTTCATGCCAATTTTGTTGAGGTCTTCTTCTAGTAATTTGACCATTTTCCATTGCTTTTCTGTACTTGGACAAGAAGAGCTTGAAGCATCACTTTGGCTATCAATCTTAATGTAAGTAATAAATCGATTTAATATTTCGTCTTTAGGAATTTCAATTTGCATCTTAAATTATTTTTTGATTATTTTTCATCTTCTTCATACAAAGCGATTTCTTCATAAGGTTTTAATCCAAATCGTTTTTTGAAACCAAACACAATTGCATATAAAATTGGAGTATCTAGTATAGCAACAAGCACTTTAAAGAAAAAACCACTGAGGAGTAAAATCCAAAAATCACTCCATTTCAATTCACCAAAACTACATAATAGTAGAACAACAGCAGCAGTATCTACAAATTGAGAGGTAAACGTACTAAAGTTGTTTCGCAGCCATAAATGCTTTCCTTTGGTGAGTTTTTTCCAAAAATGGAACACTGAAACATCTATATATTGTGCCAATAAATAAGCCACCATAGATGCGCCAACAGCAATGCCGGTTGCACCAAATGCTTCATTAAACAAATCATCACTTAGTGGTGAATCTGCAAAAGCGGGGAGTGCATTGGCAACTAAAACAATTAGTAAGGTGAAAATAGAAGCAAAAATTCCCGCAGTAACTACCCATTTTGCTTTTTGTTTTCCATACATCTCACTAATAGTGTCCGTTATTAAAAATGTGATTGGATAAGGTAAAACACCAACCGAAATCTTAAAAGTGTACAAGCCAAAAAAATCTATGCTTATAAATTTTTTAAAAATTAAATTTGCAG
>Ga0307981_1002268_pt1 | contig 15844 bp, 14 predicted proteins | sample OrgLakmetagen987_FD_201849 | JGI IMG/M metagenome (GOLD analysis project Ga0307981, IMG submission 201849) | Saline water microbial communities from Organic Lake, Antarctica - #987 | ecosystem: Environmental > Aquatic > Non-marine Saline and Alkaline > Saline | place: Antarctica: Organic Lake... | reverse complement strand
CGCCTGGTTCATCACCTGGACGAGCAGCGTCCGGATGTTGCGCGCTCGCGATGCCGAACCACGATCGATGAGGTCGGAGACGAACTTGGCGATCTGCTCAGGCCTGAGCTCGCGCGCCGGGATCGAACCGAGGCTTTCGTCGACCAACCGAAGCTGCTTGCGATACGTGGCGAACGTGGTGGCACGGACCCGATGCCGAGCGACGTTCTGCAACCACCACTCGATCAGTTCGGACACCGTCGACTCGGCGGTGAAGCCACCAGCGAGCGACGAGGCAAACTTGGCGTCCTCGGCCAGCTTGGCGATGTGTCGATCACGCGAGGCCACAGCCAGCGCCCGAGTGCGTCCGGTGGGTCGACCGACCCTGCCGTCCGGCTTTCGCCACGGCGCAACCCACACGCTGCGCGTCTTGTCGAAGAACGGCTCCGCCTCGCCGTTCGGCGCCTTGTTGACGACGGTGAACGCGCCGGTCTTGGCGTCGACGACTCGCTTACCTCTCGGCGCCTTCGGCATCGCGTTGACCTCCTGCGGTTGGTCTCACACCTCGTCTTGAGACTAACCCTGAGACTAACGCTCCAGGAACCCGACCGAACGTCGAAAGACGACTTCAGACGAAAGCCCTGGTCAGAGCGATTTCAATGGACATCCACGAACTTCCGTGGACCCCACAGCGGAGGTGGACGGGAATCGAACCCGCCGGATGGGGATCGCCCATCCCGACCGCTTTGAAGGCGGCGGAGCCCACCAGGTACCCAGACACCTCCCGGCAACGCAAGGCGAACGCTATCGGCGTGGCTCCCTGCGTCGACGGCGCCGCCACGCTCGGATTCGAGCTCCCGCCAACACGTGATCGAACATATGTTTGGTTTTGATCCTATGAACAGGTATCATCGAGACATGGAGGCATCAGTGCGGCTGCAACGCTTGGAAACCACAGACATCGCTGCGATGTCGCCGTCCGATGCCGCCGCAGCGCTGCGTGACCTCGAGGTCGTCCGCGGTCGCACCGAACAATTGCGGGCCGCCGTCACCCGACGGATCGCCACGCTCCACGAGGAGGGTCGAGCGGCGCCACCCATCGACGTGCTCGGTCGCCAGTCGCACGAATCACGGCGCTCGGTCGAACGAGCGGAACGCCGCGCCGACACGCTCGGCAACGTACCCGCACTCGACGCTGCGCTCGGTGCCGGCCGTGTGAGTGTCGATCACGCCGACACGGTTGCGAGCGTCACCGCCCGTCTCGACGACGAGCATCGAGCTGCACTCTTCGCCCGTGGTTCCGACATCACCGCCCTCGCAGCGACGACCACCCCGGAGCAATTCCGTCGCCGGCTCGGTCGAATGGTCGACGACATCACGCACGATGACGGGCTCGATCGTGCCGCTCGACAGGTCGCTGATGCGACAGCGTTGATGAAGGTCGACGACGACACCGGCATGCACCGACTCGTCGCAACGCTCGCACCCGAACAGGGCAACCGGATCCGACGCGCACTCGATCACGAAGTGGCCACACTGACCACGCTCGACGAATTCGCCGGACTCCGACGCGACCAACTCTTCGCCCATGCACTCGAACGTCTCGTCTGCGGCACTGGTGCCGCAGCGGGCCTCGGACCTCCCGAGGTTTCCATCCTCATCGACCATCGCACCCTCGCCGACGGAGTTCGCCACGACCACAGCGTGTGCGAGTACTCCGACGGCACCACCGTCTCGATCGAGACCGCACGCCGTCACGCATGCGACGCGCACATCATTCCCATCGTTCTCGACGGCAGCAGCCAACCACTCGACATCGGGCGCGGGAAACGACTCGCCACCAAGGCCCAGCGGCTCGCCCTACGGGCCATGTACCGAACCTGCGCCATCGACGGATGCGACCGGCACTACGACCTCTGTCACATCCATCACCTCCACGAATGGGAACACGGCGGGTCAACCGATCTCGCAAACTTGATCCCACTCTGTTCGTTCCACCACCATCGGGCTCACGAAGGCCGATGGCGACTGCAACTCGACCCGAGCACCCGCGAACTGACGGTCACCCTCCCCGAGGAGATACCTCACTCGATCGGGCACCCGGACCTGCTCGCCGAGCGTGATTGCCAACGGGGCGCGGCGCCGCCAGAGGACCACACGGCACCAGACCGTCCGCTGGGGAACGCTCCCCCAGCGCCGTCATCGCTTCGAAGTCCGCTCATGCCTGCGGCTGCACACATCACCCTCCCACTGCGCAGCACCTAACCTCCGTGGGCGATGCCTGACCGGACCGACTCCACCTTCGGCTACGCCGAGTTCGGCGACTGGTACGACGCCTATCGCCTGGCGGTCCTCGAACCCGCACTCGTCCAGGCGGCCGATGCGTTGCAGCGCGAACTCGACGACGCGCTCCCCGACCGTGACCTCGCACGGATCCGCAGCATCTCGAGTCGGGTGAAGTCCAAGCGTCGAACCTGGCGAAAGGTGAACCAGCCGCGATACCGGCGCCTGATCGACACCGTCGACGACATCCCCCGGGTGATCGACGACCTCGTCGGCATGCGCCTCACGTGCACCAACCTCCGTGACCTCGACATGGTCCAGGTGGCACTCGAGAGCCTTCCTCGTCAGGCCGGTCGCAAGAGCCCACTCGCGCTCGATCCCACCTCGGAACGTGACTACGTCGAACGACCGAAGCAGTCCGGCTACCGCGGGTGGCACGTGAACCTGGGGGTCCAGCACGATGGGACCCCGGTGACCTGCGAACTCCAGGTCCGCACGTTGCTGCAGGATTCCTGGGGCGAGTTGACCCACGAGGACACCTACAGCAAGGCAGGCGATCTCCCGCCATTGGTCGAGGTGCTCAGCACGCGGATGGCCGACCTCCTCGCCACCCTCGACGACATCGCCGAAGATCTCCGAACCGAGCTCGATCGGATCGATGAGGCGATGGTCGACGAGACCAGTCCGACCGGTCCGGCCGAACGCATCGGCACCGAGGTCTCCGATGCGCTCTCAACTGGGCCCGGTGCCGATGCTGCCGACATCGTGCGCACTCGGTGGCGGTCACTCAAGCGGCCGCTCGAACTGTCGTCGCTCGCATGGGCGCTCCAGCACGAGTTCGGGGCTGACGTGAGCGACGACTGGTTCGGATTCGGGGCGTTCAAGCGCTTCCTCACCGCGGCGATCCCCGATGCCGAGTTCAGCAGCGGGCGCCACGCCTATCTTCTCCCCGCCGACGACAGCGACACCTCCTTCGACGACCCGACCACCGACGAGGTCTCGACGGTTCCCGACGAGGCACGCCAGCTGCGTCGGATCGATCGAGGATTTCCGCTCGTCGAGACCGAGGAGTGGCGGCGGATCTACAAGCATCTGGCCGATGCCTGGGAGCATCTCGGCCATGCCACTGCGTCCAACCGCTCGATCAACCGACTGAGCCGATCGGCCCGAGACCGAGCCCGTGACAGCGGAGACCCGTTGTCACGTCGCCACCTCGACCACGTCGCCCGGGCGGTGCTCAGCGCCGAGACATCGAGCGAGCCGCTCGGCGCTGCACAGATCGGTGACGTGTTCACCACCGCAGTCCTCGACCGATTGGCCGACCTGCGAATCGTGGCCGCCAACAATGCAACGACTCGCGCCCGGATCGGACATTGGCTCCTGGGCTGACCGCTCCGGTGCCCAAAGACATCGAACTGAAGCCGCCCGTTGCGGTCGCGCCCTGCCGACGGTAGCTTCACGCCACCGACTCCCTCCTGAGCCCTGGCCCTCGTCGGCCTGTTCCACTCGGAGGATCCATGATCACGCTCTGTTTTGCCGCCAAAGGTGGCAGCGGGACGACCGTCGTCGCCTGCACCCGTGCCATCCGGTCACCAGGACCATCACTCCTCGTCGACCTCGCGGGAGACGGTCCGGCCGCACTCGGGATCGCCGAGTCCGACCGACCCGGCGTGGTCGACTGGTTGGCCAGTAGCGCGCCGATCTCCCATCTCGACGACCTCGTTGTCGAGGTGGCCCCCGATCTGTCGGTGCTGCCGGCCTGCGGATCCGGCAGCACCCACGACGAAGTGACGACAGATGTCGATCGCTGGTCCGAACTCACCGACTGGCTCGTCGAGTGGGCACACGACACCGGCGGCTCGGTGGTGATCGATGCGGGGACCCTGCCGATACCAGCATCGTTCGCCGAGCGGTGCCCCACCCGTTGGCTGGTGACTCGCTCGTGCTATCTGTCGCTGCGTCGAGCATCACGTTCGGTCACACGTGCAACGGGTGTCATCCTCATCGAAGAACCAGGGCGCGCACTCAGCCGACGCGACGTCGAGAACGCCACATCCGCCCCGGTCGTCGCACAAATTGCCTGGGATTCCCGAGTCGCCCGATCGGTCGACTGCGGACTCCTCGTGTCGGGTCGGCTGTCGCGCTCGCTCTGTCGCGATCTGGCGAAGGCGATCGCATGACCGTCTCGATGAGCAGTGACCAGATCGTCGATGCGGTGTGCGCAGACGTGCGGCTCCGGAGCGGCGACCTCGCTCACCTGATCGGTGAGGCGGTGCGGCAACACGCTCCCCTCGCCACCTCCGATGAGCGCTCCGACATCGGTGCGAGGGCTCGGGCGAGGATGGCAGGGCTCGGTGTGCTCGACGCCCTCATCGCCGACCCCGACGTCGACGAGGTCCTCGTCAACGGATCCGAGGTCTGGGTGGACCGCAATGGTCGCGTGGAACCCGCCGGCGTCCTCGACGGTACGACGGTCGAGCAGGTGATCGAACGAATCCTTGCGCCGATCGGGCGGCGAGTCGACCGAACCTCACCGATCGTCGATGCTCGGTTGAGCGACGGTTCACGTGTCTGCGCCGTCGTCCCGCCGGTGGCCGTCCACGGCGCAGCGCTCTCGATTCGCCGATTCGCCACCGAGGTCCGACCCTTGTCGGCCTTCACCGATGATGCCGGTGCTGCGTTGATTCGCCAGGTCGTCGGAGCGCGCTGCAACGTCGTGGCGTGCGGTCCGACATCGTCCGGCAAGACCTCGCTCCTGGCAGCGATGATCGATCAGGTCGACCCCGGTGAACGCATCATCGTGCTCGAGGACACCACCGAGCTCCCGTGCCACGTTCCCCATGTCGTCCGCCTCGAAGCGCGACCTGCGAGCGTCGACGGGGTCTCGGCGGTCTCGCTCACCGATCTCGTCACCACCGCGCTCCGGCTTCGTCCGGATCGCCTCGTTGTGGGCGAGGTGCGGTCCGACGAGTGCCTGGCACTGGTCCAGGCGATGAACACCGGCCATGACGGTTCGTTCTCCACGTGCCATGCGAACAGCCCACTCGACGCACTCCTCCGGCTCGAATCGCTGGTCCTGCAGGCGGCGTCCCAGTGGCCTCTGTCGGCGGTGCGCCACCAGCTCGCACGATCCATCGATGTGATCGTCCACGTCGAGCGAATCGCCGGCCGACGCCGAGTCACGTCGGTGTGCGAGGTGGTGCTCCCCGTCGACGGCGGTGCAGCTGACATCCGCACGCTCGGACGACTCGAGCACGACCGGTTCATCGAAGTCGCACCGCTGTCGCGAGGTCGACGATGAGCCTCCTCGCACCCGCAGCGGTCGTCGTCGTCATCGTCGTGTGGTTGGGTCCGCTCGCATCGAACCGACCACGCCGCCTCGCGCAAGCGACCATCACGTCTGTCAAATCGCCACGGTGGCGCTTCGATCGGACCGTACGAAGACGACGACGGCCGGCCGCCACCAGCCCGGCGGCAGTTGCCGAGTGGGCTGATCACCTGAGCCGCACGCTCCGTCACGGCGCAACCCTGCATGCTGCCCTCGCCACCACCGAGCCATCCGACCCCGACCTCGCAGCCCGATGTGAACCACTGCAGCACTGGCTGGCACGGGGCTCGACGGTGGTCGACGCATGCGACGAGTGGTCCGACGAACTCGGTCGCCAACTCGGTCGCCAACGCGGTCGTCGCACCGAGCTCCTCACTACCACTGCAGCCGTCGTTGCTGCGGTTGCCATGCTCGGGGGAACAGCGGCCGAACCGATCGACCGGCTGGCAGCAACGATGCGCCAGCACGTGTCCGACGATCTGGAGCGTCTGGCCCACGCTGCGCAGGCGAAGATGTCGGCGCAGGTCCTCACGATCGTCCCACTGGCCGTTCTGGTACTGCTGCTGCTTGCCGACGACGACGTTCGCAGCGTGGTCGGCCGCCCGACGGGTCTGGCCGTCGTGCTGATCGGTCTGACGATCAACGGCATCGGAGCTGTGTGGATGAGGCACATCGCATCGGGTGGTGTCGGATCGATCTCCCAACGTGGGACCGGGGCGCCGACCCCGTGATCGCTTCGTTCCTCACCGCATTCGTCGTCGCCTCGATGGTGGGCCGAGCTGTGCGGCCTCCGGTGCGACGAGCGACACCGTCTGCAGTGCGACCTCGCCGATCGAGGGCTGGTTCACCGCTGGGTCGATGGCTGGGTCGATGGCTGGGTCGATGGCGCACTCCGGTCATCGTGTTGCTCGCAGCTGCGTCGGCGATCGTCGCCGGTCCCCTGCTCGTCGGCGCAGTTGCGATCACCGTGTTCGCCCTGCCTCGGGTCCGCGCCATCCTCGTCACGAAGCGGGCCCGCCGCCGGATCGACGCAGCATTTCCCGACGCTGTCGAGATGCTCGTGCTGGTGGTCCAGGCAGGCATGACTCCACACCAGGCGATCCGGCTCCTCGAGGACCGCGCGCCGGAACCGATCCGCCCTGCGTTCGCCGATGTGCACCACCGCACATCGCGAGGTGTGCCACTCGCCGATGCGCTCGCCGCGCTTCCCGAACGGCTCGGACCAGGCGCGCTCCTGGTCGCCGACACCCTGGCCATGGCCGAGCGATACGGCACCCCGATCGGTACTGCGCTCGAACAACTCTCGCTCGATGTCCGAGAACGTCGCCGCCGAGCCAGTGAAGCGGACGCTCGAAGGCTTCCGATCCGCATGTCGTTCCCACTCGTGGCGTGCACCCTGCCCTCGTTCGTGCTCTTGGCCATCGTCCCCGCAGTGTTGGCTGCACTCACGTCACTCGACACCACGGGGTTCTGATCACGACCACGTCATGAGCCCGGCCACTCGCGGGGCGACGCAAGGATTCTTCCTCGAACACACGTTCCACTTCGACCTCGCGGTCCGTTCGACGTCTCGTCCGAATTCCCACCGTCACGTCAGGAACCGTCATGTTCGACACCACACCCGTACTCATGCTCGCGATCACTGTCCATCAGGCCGGACTCGCCACCCAAGACCGACTCGTGGGTGCGTTCGCACGCCTCGCAGACGCCCGTCAGGAACGCCTCGGCGATGATCGCGGTCAGGCCACCACCGAGTACGCACTCGTCCTGCTCGCAGCTGCGCTCGTTGCGCTGCTCGTGGTCGCGTGGGCCACAGCAGGTGGCGGAGCGGCGAGAATCAGCCGCCTGTTCAACCGCGTCATCGACTCGGTGATCGATCGGGTCTGACGTCGTGGCGGACCGGCGCCCCGAACTGGGCCCGTGCCACGGCACTGCGGGACAGGCCGCTGTCGAGTTCGCGGTCGCTTTGCCGTTGATCGTCGTGGTCGTGCTGGCGATCGCTCAGGTCGGGGTGTCGATCCGCAACGAGATCGCCGTCGAAGCAGCAGCCCGCGAGGGTGCCCGAGCAGCCGCGGTGTCAGCGGATCAGGGTGCGGCTCGGGCCGCTGCGCGCCGAGCCGTCGCACTTCCCATGGACATCGACGTCCGCTCCGATGGTCGGGTCGTCTCGGTCACGGTCACTTACATCGACCCGACCGACATCGCGATCATCGGCGCACTGCTCGGCTCGGTGACCCACACGGCGACGGCCACGATGGCGGTCGAACCACCCTGAGCCACTGCCCGCTGACGAGGGAGCCGACGCCGTCACGAAGGTGTCGAGCGGGGCAGCGACCCCGCTCGACACGTTCGTCGGTCAGCGAGCGAACTCGATCACCTGCTGGTACGTCGGGCGGTTCGTGGCACGGAAGTCGTCGGGGATCAACCCGGGAGCGAACGTGAGGCGCATCGCTTCGCTCAGCCACGTGGCCGGATCATCGCCGAGTTCGGCTGCAGAGGCTGCCAAGGCGGTGTCGATCGCCGTCCACAGCGAGGCTCGACACACATCGATGTCGCCTGCACCGCAGTACTGCACCTGGAATGGACCGTCCACTTCGCCGCCGAGCAGCGTGCGGAGATCCTTGTCGACGAGGCTCTCGGAGTTGATCCCGCGCAGGCCGATGCCATCGGCGACCACGTCGCCGAGCACCGGTTCGATCACGGCATCGGCGACGGCGTCGAACACGGCATCGAAGATCAACGGACCCGCCACGTCATGGTTGCCGTCGTCGTCTCCGTCGAGACGGGGTGCATCGTCGCCGACCCACTCGTCGAGGATCGCGACGGCCTGGCCGGCAAGCGCCGACGGTGCATCACCACCTGCGAGCACTTCGATGATCACCGGCCACACCGTGGAGCGCACGTCCTCGGTCGCCGACCGATTCATCACGCCCACCACGTCGGCCAATTCCGCAGCGTCGGGCCATTGGTCGAAGCCCTCCACCCGGTGGACCGACCCGTACTGGTTGTTGTCACCGTGCATGAAACCCGGAGCCGTCTGGTTGTTCCAGTTGAGCAGACGACCGCTCGGGTGCCCGTCGGCGTGGGGGTGGTCGTCGAGTTCGAGGAATCCCTGCCACTCGTAGTCGCCGGTGCCCAGCGTGGGAAGGCGGCGGTCGAGTCCTTCGGCGCGCACCGGGAGACGACCCGATGCATAGAACCCGATCCCTTCCCGGTTGGCATAGCCCCAGTTGAAGGTGAACCCGAACTGATCCGCCGCTCCGAAGAAGTTCTCGACCGTGTCGGCGTCGCCTTCGGTCATGTCCTTGAGCGCCTTCAGGTTCAGCCCGTCACGACCGAAGGTCGAACGCTGACTGGTGAGTGCGACGGGCACCCCGTCGGCGGTCGCCGTCGCGATCACCGGACCGTGGATCGACGTCGGGTACCGCACCGGGACTCCGCCGAGCGTTCCCGCATCGAACTCCTCGAAGGGGACGCACGTTCCGTCGAACAGATACGACTGCGACTCGACGGTCGGCGTCGAGCCGTCGGCTTCGCACAGCACCTCGGCGAACACGTCGCGCACGTCCTGATTCGCAGATGTCAGGCTCCACGCGTAGTCATCGGTTCGACCGATGAGGAGATACATCGCCAGTCCGGGCACGGCGGCGCCTTGCGCATCGATGCCCGGTCCGGTGAGATGGATCTGCTGGACGATTTCGGGGTAGAAGTAGCCGAGCTGCGGTCCCATGACGGCCAGCGTGGTGTCGTTCACCGACGCCGACGGGTCGATGGTCAGCCAGTTCGACGCCGTCCGCAGGATCGGACCGTCAGCAGCGGGATAGCTGGCCTGCGCCTCGGCATCGGGCACACCGACGTCGACCTCCGGGTCGGTCGTCACTGCGGTGCCTGCACCGAGCACGTCGGTCGACACGAGCGATCCCTCGTCGATGATCACCGACCCGGTCACCTCGCCCCCGGTCAAGGTGGGGTATTCGAAACGCTCCTCGATCGTGGTGGGTGCTTCGGGATCGTCGGTCTGCATCAGGTCCTCCCACACCGCCCGTCCCTGCTCGTCACCGAGACGGTTCTGCAACGCAGACAGGAACTCCGAGTTCGCGGCTTCTCCGCCTCCTCCCGCTCCGAAGATCGACCCGATGAACGCAGTGGTGGCGATGACATCGTTCACCGTTGCCGGCGCCGACTCGATGCCGTTGGCTGCGCGGTATGCATTGGCTCCATCGGCGTACGCCTGGGCGTCGGCGATGATCTCCTCGCCCTCTTCGCCATAGGTGTCGAGGATCAGCTGCACCTGGTCGGTGACCAGCTGTTCGGTGGCCTCGCTCGGGATGAACTCCTGCGCGCTGGTGACGAGTGAGAACGCGTCGATTCCCGGCACGTCGGCGACCGCGACGCGCGCCGGCCCTTGGCCGAGTTCGATGAGGAGGCTGCGGTCACGCGCCGTGACCCAACCGGCTCCGAAGGCGAGGTCCTCACGGGTCTCTCCCGTGACGTGCGGGACACCGAACTCGTCGTACACGATCGTGGTGCCGGCACGACCGGTGTCCTCCTCGGTGGTGTCGCCGATCGGCTGGAAATCGAGCGGCAGGAACAACTCGTCGAGATCGTTGTCGGAGATGTCGTCACGTAGCGGCGTCAGCGCGTCGTACAGCGCGAGTTGATCCGTGGACTCGTCGGTGACGGGAAGCCCACCGAAGTTGCCGGGCGGCAGGATGTAGTACGACCGGTCGTCGGCGATGGTGGCCGTCGACTCGACGTCATCCACCTCGACCGGTTCCTCGGCGGATTCATCCACCTCGGCGGGTGGATCCGTGGCGACCGGCTCGTCCGGTTCGACGGCTGCGGAGGTCTCGGGGACTGCAGTGGAATCCGGTGATGCGTCGTCACCGGACGACGAGCATGCAGCAACGACCAATGCGACGCTGGCGAGCGCGGCGATCGAACGAATTCTGGGATTGCGACGGGTGGTGGTCATGGCTGGCTCCTGACGGCTGTGCGTGGAAGGTAGATGCCCGTTGCCCCCAGAGGAGAGCCGGAACTGCGGCGTCGCAGAATCGATCGGATTTCAGGTCCGGGTTGGTGTGACCGATCGGCGGTCGGGAAGGCTCGGAGCGTGAAGACGATCTGGGTGCTCGGCGACCAACTGAACACCCGCCTCGGGGCCCTCGCCGAGGCCGATCCGTCCACCCACCGGGTGCTGCTCGTGGAGAGTCTCGCCAAGATCGCATCGAAGCGTTGGCATCGTCAGCGTGCCCATTTCGTGATCGCCTCGATGCGCCGGTTCGCTGCAGAGCTCGAGAGCGCCGGATTCGAGGTCGACCTCCGCCGAGCCGACTCGCTGCGCGGAGGCTTCCACGAACACGTCGAAGCTCACGGTCCCGACGAGGTCCTCGCCACCGAGCCAGCGAGCTGGGACGGCCTCGAGATGCTGCGGTCGCTCGACGTGACGATCGTGCGGTCGAACCAGTTCCTGTGCCACTACGACGAGTTCGCCGACTGGGCCGCCGGCAAGAAGAGCTTCAAGATGGAGAACTTCTACCGCTGGCAACGCGAGCGGCTCGACTACCTGATGGACGATGACGGCGAGCCCGAGGGTGGGCGGTGGAACTTCGACGACGAGAACCGGGAACCGCCACCGAAGGGTGACGAGAACCCGTGGTCGGATCCCGAGACGTCCCAGCTCGACGACCTCGACCGCAAGGTGATCGACGACCTCGAACGTGCCGCGACCGACGCAGGCGGAGAACTCTGGGGAGCCGAGCCCGATGGAACGTGGGCGACGTCGCGACGCGCCGCGCTCAGCCGCCTCCGACACTTCGTCGACGACGTGCTCCCACAGTTCGGCCCCCACGAGGATGCGATGGTGCGCCGGTCGTGGCACCTCGCCCACTCGGTGCTGTCGCCCTACATGAACATCGGTCTGCTGCTGCCCGGCGAGGTGTGCGACGCAGTCCAGGACGCATACGACGAGGGTCGCGTGCCGATCAACTCGGCCGAAGGGTTCATCCGCCAGGTGATCGGCTGGCGTGAATACGTCTGGGGCGTCTACTGGCTGTGGATGCCCGACTATCGGTCGATGAACGCGCTCGGTGCCGACCGTGCGTTGCCGCCGGCCTTCACCGGTGCCGCCTCCACCGAGATGAACTGTGTCTCGAACTGCATCGACACCCTGCACGACAAGGCGTACAACCACCACATCCAACGACTGATGGTGTTGGGCAACCTCGGGATGCTGCACGGTGTCGACCCATGGGCGATGACCGACTGGATGTGGGCGAACTTCATCGACGGCGCCGAGTGGGTGATGTTGCCGAACGTGATCGGGATGAGCCAGTGGGCCGACGGCGGCAAGATGGCCACCAAGCCCTATGCCGCTGGCGGCAACTACATCGACAAGATGAGCGACTACTGCAAGGAGTGCCGCTTCGACCGCAAGCAGCGCACCGGCGACGATGCCTGCCCGTTCACAACGCTCTACTGGGATTTCCTCGCCCGCCACCACGACCGCTTCGTGAAGAACCCGCGCATCGCTCGCCAGGTCCGAGCGTCGGAGAAACTGTCCGACCTGCCGGCCGTTCGCGAACGTGCGGTCGAGGTTCGCCAACTGCTCGACGACGGCCGACTCTGAGGCATGCTCTCATCGTGACCGACTCGAACGGCCCTTCCGATGACCAACCGCTGTTCCATGCAGCGATGCCCGACGACTGGGCTGCGGCGTTCACGCATGGTGAGTACACCATGTCCACTCGTGGGCAGACCCTCGACGAGGTCGGGTTCATCCACCTGTCGACACGTGAACAGGTCGAAGGCACCGCGAATCGGTTCTACACCGACGTCGACCAGCTCGTGTTGCTCACCATCGACCCGTTGAAGGTCCCAGCCGAGATCCGCTGGGAACGGCCCGCTCCGAGTGTCGACACGCTGTTTCCGCACGTCTACGGTCCCCTGCCGATCGCCGCGGTGATCCGCACCGATTACTGGTTCCGCACGATCGACGCCGACGGCGCCGGCTGGCGCATCGACTCGCTCTGAAACCCGATTCGCCGGGCGCTACCAACCGAACGTGCCGGGAGCACCCTTGAAGGGCCCCGTGACGTTCTCGGTGATCCAACCCCCGTAGAAGTCGCCTTCGTTCGGGTCGACGCGTTCATCGTCGACCCAGCACTCGTCGAGGCGTTGGCAGTAGAACGCCCAGTGACCGCGGATCGCCTCGAATGCACCGGTCGGTTCGCGATAGGTCCACGCTGCGTCGGCGGCTGCTGACGACCCCACACCCACGCTTGCGTAGCTCGCCATCCCCTTCCACTCGCAGCCCGACGTTCGCTCGGAGTGTTGCAGGCGGTCGAACGAGACGAACTCGGATGGAACGTAGTACGCCGGCGCCTGGCTGGTCTCGAGTACCCGAATGGCGTGAGGCGCATCGACGATCGTGGCACCGCCGTGGACCACCCGAATCCGCCAGTCGACGCGCTCGACCCGCGGAGGCCGAGGGAAGTTCCACACCGATTCGACCGGTTTGCCATTCGGTGCGATCGCACCCGATCCTCCGGCTGCTTTCAGTTCTCGTTCCCCGCGCTGCATCTCGACACAATTAGTGCTCCCTCGGGGCGGGGCACAACTCGACCTCGACATCGGTCCCGTCGGGATCAGTCGCGCATGCCGTCGTATTCAGCAGCCTCGGGCCTGCGCTGGTCCTTCTTGCGTCGGTCCGCGGTCTTCTCACGGGCCTTCTGCTCCTTCTCCAACGCCTCTTCCTCGTCGATCAACTTCTCGAGCGCATCGAGGCGGACGGGATCGAGGGCACCGTCGGCAATCGCCTGCTGGACCGCGCAACCCGGTTCACGGTCGTGTTTGCAGTCTCGGAAACGGCATCCGTCCATCAGATCGAACACGTCGGCGAACGCCCGCTCGATCCCGTTGCCCGACAGCCACAGACTCACGGCCCGCACGCCAGGGGTGTCGACCAGCCAGCCCTCGACGCTCATCGGAACGAGTTCGGCAGCAACCGTCGTGTGGCGGCCGCGCTGGTCACCCTCACGCACCGCCGACGTCGCCTGCAGGGCATCGCCGACGAGCGCATTGACCAGTGTCGACTTGCCGACCCCCGACGAACCGAGAAAGGCGAGGGTTCGATTTCCCGCGGCGTAGTCCCCGATGACATCGATGCCGTCTCCGCTGATCCCGCTCGCCAGCAACACCGGGACACCCAATGCCACAGCAACCAATGCGTCACGGACCGGAGCCGGGTCGTCGAAGAGATCCGTCTTGGTGAGCACGACAACGGGTTCGGCACCCGAGTCGAATGCGAGCACGAGTTCGCGTTCGAGTCGACGCGGGCTCGGCGGCGACCCGAGTGCGTGCACGAGGAACACCACATCGATGTTGGCAGCCAGCGTGTGCGACACGGCGCGCATCCCGTCGAACGACGCTCGGCGGGTGAACGCCGACGTCCGGTCGATGACGTGCTCGACGCGCTCGCCGTCGCCGCTCGGAACAATCCAATCGCCGACGGCGACGTCGGCACCGATGTTGCGGAGCCGCACCGGTTCGGCCGCTCCCGACGCCTGGGCGAACGTCCGTGCAGCGGTGGACCAGCCACGGTCGAGACGAACCACTCGAGCCGGCTCGCCCGGTCGACCGAGATCCGCCCACGACTCGTCGAACCGATCATTCCATCCGAGACGTTCCTCGGGGCGGCGATCGTCGACGTCGGGCATCGTCGCGAACGTACCCCACCTCGCGGCGCGTCGACTGGAGCAGCGGTCAGGACGAAGCGCACTCACCAGTCGGATCGGGTGCTGGACCGAATGCCATGATCGACGCCGCCAACGTCGGTGGGTCGGTCTGCGTTCCGGTCTGCACATCGACGTCGTACACCACCTCGAACCCGACAGCAGGCGGTCGGAGCCCGTCGAACCGCCACAGCTCGTCGCCGCCGAGACCGGATGCGTTCCACGACGTGGACGCGCCTGCGCCTCTGCGTACCAGTATCCCGTTGGTGAACACGTCGTCGAGCCCGAGCGCACCCGTCGCCGTGCGCACGACGAAGAACTCCTGCCCGGTCGAGGCGTCGACGAAGAACTGGGTGGCTCCGCCTTCGCCGGCCAACACCAGCGTTCGTCCGAGATCACTCGGTGCGCTGTCCTGGAATGCGCCATCAGCTTTCCACCGCACGACGAACTCACCATCGACCACGTCGGCAGCGAACGTCGACCCGCGCCCGGTGAGCACGACACCCGACGGCCCGATCGCGGTGATCGAGGTGATCACACCAGGCGTTCCGATGCCGTCCGGGTCGATGATCGGAATGCGCTGCGACGAGCGAGGGCCGTCCTCGTCGGTCGTGAAGAGTTCGAGCGAGTCCGGGTCGTCCGTGGACGTGAGCACCGACGTCCCGAGCACGGCGAACGGAGCGTCGGGCGAGTCGACGAGACCGATCACCAGACGATCGGCGCTGGAGCCTGTCGATTCGGCAGGCGACGACAGCACCTTGCCGCCGGCGAGCGTCACCAGTCGGCCCTCCGCGTCGAGCGTGACGAAACGACCATCACTCGAACGTTCGACCCTGCCCGTGTCGAGGTCGATCACTCGAACGAAGCCCACGCCGCTGCTGTCGCGAGCAACGCGCTCGACGATCAAGTTGGCGGAGTCGACGGATGCGGTCGAGCCGCTGTCCAGCAACCGCGTCCACACGACCCGTCCGTCGCCCCCGCCGTACGCGGTCAGCAGATCGTCGCCGCTCTCCGCTTCCACCGTCTCCACGACGACGGTGTCTGCGGTGACGGCGACGATCCGAGGGCCGGAGGATCCGGTACCCACGTCGGTCCTCCACCGTTGCTCGCCGTCGTCGGAACTCGACACGACGAGTTCGACCGTCGCCCCGGGCGCGGTGCCGTCGCGGCCACGCGTCAGCGCAGCCACCATCCCAGGCCCGGGTTCCAGCGGACCGACGAAGCCCACCGCTCCATCGATGACGGTCGTCCAACGCTGCTCGATCGATGGGGGGAGCCGGGGCCCGATGCAGCTGGACTGGATCCGTGCGGTGACGATCGGCGTGACGATCCTCCCGCTGGTGGTGACCGAGTCGGACCCGACCGGCAGCGGTGCGGTCGATCCGGCGGTGTCGAACGTCCCACTCGGTACATCGCCGTCATCACCGAGGACGAACACCGCTCCTCCTGCGAGCACGGCCAGCGATGCCACCACCGCGACACCGTCGCGAATTCGTCGGCGGACCGGTGCCGGCGAGTGCGG
>Ga0307981_1002265_pt1 | contig 15858 bp, 13 predicted proteins | sample OrgLakmetagen987_FD_201849 | JGI IMG/M metagenome (GOLD analysis project Ga0307981, IMG submission 201849) | Saline water microbial communities from Organic Lake, Antarctica - #987 | ecosystem: Environmental > Aquatic > Non-marine Saline and Alkaline > Saline | place: Antarctica: Organic Lake... | reverse complement strand
TCACGACGTCCAAGCTTGACTCTAGTTGGCGTGGCACAAATGAAGGTTTTATCCTTATGTGGAAGGAGAAAATGCGTCTGTTTGAAGACATGACTCCCAACAACCATCGGTATGCACCCGAGATCAAACGCAGTATGCTCGAAAATTCTGTTAGCCTTGTCGCAAAACTCAACAGCGTGAAGGATATCTCGAATCAACTTGTTGCCATCGGAAATCCTCCTTTGAAATACGAAGCCTACTGTGACCTGCTCATCTCTGCAAGTAACCAACTGGATAAGCTCAACCAAGTCACTACTAATCGTAGCAAACGTCAAACTTTTCAGCATTGCCTTGTATCTTCTGCTTGCAATCATTGACGGCAATTTCAGCAGTAATATGTTGCCGTCAATGAGTTTGTACCAGTACTACTCAATAGTTTCTTTCATATCCAATTTGTAGGAGTCAACTGTAGGTTCCGTGTGCCCATCGGAGATACCACGAATGTCCGACTCCTTGGTAAAGTCAACATTTGAAATAATCATTGCAGTGTTTCCCGATCAATCTTGACTCCTGCCTCACTGCAGCTGTCCTATTACTAGGCATACGGGCTTCTTGAGTGATAATGAATCCTTTGCGCGCAGCCACTTCTTTGAACACGTTAGGTAGAAGCTGGTGCAGCTCTTCCAGGAGCCACTCCCTTGACTCCTGGGAGTCAACTTCTTTGCGTGCTAATCAAGAATGGCACGGATCCACCCAATCCTTTGCGCGTCTTTAAGGTTACGATGCCTCTGTCGAGCTCTGAGGAATCCAAACCAGAACCTGCCCTCTTCCATTGGCGGCATTGTACTTAACTGGCGTCTTGAAAGCTGCATTGTCATGTGAATACGCTCACAAAATCTCCGCTACCTCCATCCGAGGAGCGTGTTGAGAATCCGATATTGGAGAAAGTTCGATCTGGAGTTAGCGGACAGACGTTCGCGTTGCCAACCAAGAAAAAAGTGTCTGAACAGATGGAGGTCGCACCTGCTCCCACGTATGCGTCAATTCTTAAAAAGGGCCTCAGTTGGGCACCCGTGACTGTTCATTCTTTTGGATTAATCCCAATGTAAGAACAGTTTGATTGACTCTTCTTATAGATAGACTATTGAGGGTCCTGACACACCACAGCCGAGAATTGAAGGTTCGAGGTGTGATCAGAGTCTCCTAAAATCAACAGTGGGACACTTTGGATAAAAGATCTAATCATGACCAAGATAGCGATTGAGGAACAAACCCAGATTTAGAAAGCTATCCTTTGGCGGTACAGTGCCCACTTTCATGCCGAGCCGGTAGATCAACGCCGGCATCGGTAAAAAATTTTTTGGCCGATCTGATAAATCAACGCCAACACTGGTTTTATTCTACAAGATCTTCCTTCTTACTGTATATTACAAATGCTACCCACATCCGACCTTGATTGCTGCTGCGTCGGATGCTTAATAGCTGTCAGTTGTGTAGCTAGATATCTCCAGTGATAATAGATCAATTCGAGTTGCATCGGTCAGCCTCCAAACCAGGCCATGGTGCTGCTCTTCACTACTGCCTTTCTTATATCCTCCTTGAGATTCATGAATCGATATGTATGCAACAGCACAGTAGTTGAAAGTGAATCCCCTTCGCGGATCGGATTGCTCTCTGTATCATCACTTTCCTCCTAGCTGGTTTGATAAAAAGCTGGTAGCCAGTGGTGGCTGACCGAGAATCCACGAGGAGAGCCACGTACACAAGCAACTCCTACACAGTATGCGTCAAGAATCGCAACACAGTTGGTGGCTATTACGGTCATGTATTTGCTACCTTTTTCCATTTCGTCATTTTGCCATTATGCTTTACTAGAGTTGAATGACAACCCTGCACAGCTAGTCTACCGCTACTGGTACCTATGTACTGTCGTGCAAATAGAGTTTCGGTACTACAGACCCTTAGTTTTCGTCTGTGTCAGCTTGTCCGATCGAGAGATAGACGGCCGATTATTTCTCCTCTCAGGAAACGACCGCCAAACGAAGCGCTTGCGAAAGTTGTACGGTAGGCACAGTAAAATGATTACTTAGTCACTACCATGAATAACGAGACAATTGGTACTGGTACCTGGTACGAGTATGTACAGTACACTGACGAAGAGCGGGACTGTGTTGATACTTTCCTCATTCATCACGCCAGAATGCTTTATCTGCGGATTGCAGTATTGTACTACCCAACATGTCTTTTGGCTTGAGCATGCACCCCACCGCTCTCTTCCTTCTTGCCATGGCCATTTTCATGTCGGTCGTGTGGCAAAGTGAGTTTCGGATGGAGAAGACTGTTGTCATAGACATTTGTTCGCGAAGGGGCGAAAAGTCACCGTATCAAGAATTATATCGTCTTCTCCCTCTACCTTCGAGTATCCCTTTGAATCTATCCGCACCGTTCAATGCAGCCAACTACGCTAGCGCATATCTGTCATTCATTGCGACCGTTCGAGAGAACATCATTTCTCTAGACAAAAGCTCCAACGTAGTGCAAGAGAGCTTTATGGATATTGTCAGGAACGGGAGCAGAATTTCCAACCTTCTCGATCGTTGACAACTTTGATCTCTTTTGGCACTTCATCGGCCAAAAATGACAGACTTGTTTGCCTGATGATCCCTTCTCCTCTAGTATACTTTTTACTTGTTGTAAGCCCCCTACTATTATTATTGTTTTTGTTGTCACCAGTGTCGTAGTCACGACTCGACTCGAGATTCGTGAATAGCTGGCAAGAGGAATTCTGTCCTCATTGCCATGAATAGCACTAGTACCTGGAAGTCTACTGCTAGCTAGAGATAGTATACTGTAGTCTAGCTAGCTGAGGCAGAAGAGGTCCTTGTTATTTTAGAGTTGCACGAAGACGCACATGCGACGGACAGACGAAAGACTAGCGTCGACTTCCCCGACCCATTCAGAGCCGCACAACAAAGGCGCCAAAACCACACTTTTCTCCATCCAACAACCTCGATTCGACCATGAGCGGAGCAGCGTGCAAAGCAGCTTGCGTCCTAGTCAGTGACTCGGGAAGCAACACCCTTGGTTACTTGACTATTACACAAGCCGATGTGAACCAGCCCGTGAAAATTAAAGGCTCTTTGAGTGGCCTGACGCCCGGAAAACACGGCTTGTCAGTCTGTGTGGCCGGCGACTTGTCTCAAGGAGCGGCCTCTTGTGGTCCTGCTTTCAATCCTTTTGGTACGGCTAAGCAATGACATGCGTAGTAGGCTGTATTTTGGAGAGATTAGTGGTGAACGCATCTCGTTCGCTATCCCAGAACGAAAATTATGGGACCGACTTGCCGCCCTTTTTCATTCTTGTTGTTGTTTAACTCACATCAACCTTATTTTGACTCTATAACCAACAGGCAAGACTCACGGCGGCCCGGACGACGCACAGCGAATGGTTGGAGACTTGGGAAACGTTCTCGTTGATGAATCTGGCGCCTGCGTCGTTGACTTGACGGACAAGCTCGTTCAATTGTTGGGACCCCACAGTGTCTTGGGGCGAAGCATCGTTGTGTACGCTGGCGAAGACGACCAGGGACGAGGCGGTCACGAAAACTCTCTTACGACGGGAAACCCTGGTCCCCGTTTGGCAGGTGGAGTCATCGGACTTGTCATTTCTAGTTAGAGAAACGTTTCATTTGTAATGCAGTACGGTAGCTTCGTCTACTAGTTTAGACATATCTTCTCCAAATTAATCGAATCGAACAATATCGCCTTATAATCAACTCAAGCAGCACATTGTAACTTTTAAATTAGTATTGAATCAATCGTTCGCCTGGTGTTCTTACTCCGTGACCTTGGTGACAATACCCGTACCAACAGTTAAACCACCTTCTCGCATGTTAAAGCGAAGACCCGGCTCCAAGGCCAAAGGAGCAATCAGCTCTACATCAATCGTGGTGTTGTCTCCCGGCATGACCATCTCGGTACCCTCCTTCAAGATCAAAGATCCGGTAATATCAGCGGTCCGGAAAAAGAATTGCGGACGGTAATTGTTCATGAATGGAGTGTGACGGCCACCTTCGTCCTTTTTGAGAGCGTACACTTCGGCTTCAAACTTTTTGGCCGTCTTGACGCTACCAGGCTTGCACAGAATCTGTCCACGCTTGACGTCCTCACGCTTGAGTCCGCGCAAAAGAGCACCAATGTTGTCTCCAGCCATGCCGTAATCCAACAACTTTTTGAACATTTCCACACCAGTCTGTGCGAGGCAACAGAGGAGAAAAAGACTATTGTGAGTAAGGCGCAGGGGATTTTTTCCACTCAACCCGAGGTAATACCAAAGCAAGCAAGCAAACTTACGCAAGTGGTCTTTTTGTCATTGTTAAGACCAACCACTTCCAGATCGTCACCCACATTGACACGGCCTTGCTCCACACGTCCCGTCACCACGGTACCGCGTCCCGAAATAGAAAACGTGTCTTCAATCGGCATCAAAAAGGGCTTGTCCAAATCACGAGTCGGCTCTGGAATGTTCTCATCAACGGCAGCCATGAGCTCCAGGATTCTTTCCGATCCCATTTCCGGATTCTTTCCTTCGGCAGCCGCCAAGGCGGATCCTCTAATAATCGGTGTAGCATCACCGTCAAACTCGTAAAAGTCTAGCAATTCGCGAATCTCCATTTCCACCAATTCTAGAAGCTCTTCGTCGTCCACCAAGTCGCACTTGTTAAGAAAGACAACTAGATTGGGAATACCAACTTGCTTGGCAAGAAGAATGTGCTCCCGAGTCTGCGGCATGGGTCCGTCCGTGGCAGCCACCACGAGAATACCCCCGTCCATTTGCGCGGCGCCGGTAATCATGTTCTTGACGTAATCGGCGTGACCGGGGCTGTTTAAAGAGATGGATATATAAAGGAAGGTGCATAAAGTGAGTATAAACGATATAATGACAATGATAACGATTGGCAAGGCACCCGATACAAAAGTAACAGTGACGGTAACAGTGACAGTAACAGTACGAATCCCGATTAACTTACCAATCAATGTGTCCGTAGTGACGATTTTCTGTCTCGTACTCAATGTGGCTCGTATTAATGGTAATCTTACGAGCCTTTTCTTCGGGAGCGCGATCGATTTCTTCGTACGACAGACTCTTGCACCATCCCTTATCCGACAATACCTTGGTGATTGCTTGCGTGAGCGTGGTCTTTCCGTGATCAACGTGCCCAATGGTGCCAATGTTCACGTGCGGCTTGGTCCGATCGAACGCCGTGGCAAAGCATCTGGCGATTGGTGCACTGCGAGAGTTCAATCTGTACACGTTCTGTCTAAGAAGCGCCGTCTGGCGAAGGAAAAGAGCGGTGGCGTTCACCATGGTGGAATCGAAAGATAACTTGAAAGTCTAGACTAATACAGCACAACAGTACACCTCTTTCTCTCTCTCTACCAGTCGTCGATTGATGAACTGCTGAACTGATGATCTGATGATCTGATGATCTGATAATGATGTGTTTTCCTTCGTTCCTCCATGGCCTCGTTTCTTCCAAATCTCCCAAACCGTCCATTTTACGCGCGAAAAAGATACACATATCCGGGTTCTGTCTGCCTCTTACCGCTGTACTAAAACAACAACGACGTACTCTCGACCCATAATTCAAAGAATTGTCAAAACGTTACAATCACCATGGTACGTTCGTTCCCAGCAGCATCTAGTTGACTCTCGGAGACCCTCTCATGCCTCCAAGCGCACAGTACATATACTAACGATCCACTCTCGTTTAATTCCTCTTAGGCTCCCACCAAAAAGAACAAGTCCAAGAAGGACGAGGGCACCAAGCCCAAGGCCGCCAAGGCCTCGGACCCTCTCTTTCCCAGCCGTCCCCGTACCTTTAACATTGGCGGTGACATTCGCCCCGCTGGTCGCGACTTGAGTCGTTTCGTCAAGTGGCCTCGTTACGTCCGTATCCAGCGTCAACGAGCCGTGCTTTACCAGCGTCTCAAGGTCCCTCCGGCCATTAATCAGTTCACCAAGGCCATTGGCAAGAACGAGGCCATGACTGTCTTTACTCTCCTCAACAAGTACCGCCCGGAGACGCCTGCTGCCAAGAAACAGCGAATCAAGGAAGCTGCCGCTGCGGCCGCATCTGGAAAGGAGGCTGCTGCCAAGACTCCTTACCAAGTCAAGTACGGTCTCAAGCACGTGACCACTTTGATTGAGGAGAAGAAGGCGTCTCTTGTCTTGATTGCCAACGATGTCGACCCCGTCGAACTCGTTATGTGGATGCCGGCTCTCTGCCGTAAGATGAATGTTCCATTTATGATTGTCAAGGACAAGGCTCGTCTCGGTGCCCTCGTGCACATGAAGAATGCTGCCGTCCTTTGCATTACTGGAGTCAACAAGGCTGATGAGGGCCAACTAAAGCTCTTGCAAGACTTGGCCAAGGAGAAGTTTAACAACAACCCGGAACTTGTCCGCAAGTGGGGTGGAGGTATTATGGGTCTCAAGACCCAGGCCAAGTTGAAGAAGCGCGCCACGGCTGCTGCCGAGGAAGAGGCCAAGAAGTTGGCGTCCATTGGACGTCATTAAACTTTTTTGGGGCACGCTTGTAATAGAGTCTAAAAGATGTACGCCAGTACTTTCAGTTGAGACTGTTGACGCACTTAAATGTGCCGAGGTCGTACTTCTTACCTATCTAGCTACATTTGCGCCTTAATCATGATTCAATGAGTATCTATCTATACAAACAATAAGTGTGCATGAACCTGCCTGGTGGTGGGTCAAGGCTTCAAACCTTGAGGGGCTTGAACGCCCAGTCGTTCGATTCGACCTTGCGCACGTTTACACAACGCTTCTGTACCGGTACGCTTATCCTATTGTACGACTACGGTCACTAGTTTCCGCCATAATTGAATCCCTCGATTGTTGCAGGATTCAACCTACTACTGTAACAGTGCAGTTTAGCGCAGATACAGACTGTATAATTGTACAGCATGCCTCAAGTTGTCTCTCTGTGTTTGCTCCCGGGCTGAATTGAAAGAGTCCCACAAACGGATCCACGGTGGTAGGCATGAAGATTGTCTACGGCATCACTGCCACCGAAAAAGCACGCGAATCATCACGCTTGTGAAAATTCCTGCTTGATTGAGGAAAAGCCAGAGTGCCGGTATTTCGATTGTCACATACTATAACTATCCTATCTCTCTTCGCCTTTTGGCTTTGATCTTGTGTAGTAACTGTTCTAAATCATTTAACAATGGTTTGTCTTCTTCGGAAGACTCTTGTTAAAACACTATTTGCAAATAGGAGGTTCCCTTGTGCTTGCACAACATCTTCCACGCATGGTCTAGGCATTTCACCCGCCGCCTTGACTCGTGCACCCCTTTCCTCCCCACCCCCTTCTTAAAAAACCATCCCAACCCCCTGTAATTGACTCTACCGATTTCCAACGCTATGAGGCATACTCTCATTTGGCGTGGTTAACGTATAAAGTTGGACAATAGCACAGCTACCGTTCATCAAGCCGCCCAGCCACTCTAGAGTAGTCTACGTAGCTCCTTTAAAGGCCAAATCGAAATTTCCATTGGCTCAACTCGATAAGGTTGCTTCGAATCCCAACTTGCCTCTCTACTCTAGAGTGGCTAAATAGTCTATATATCCTGATACTACCTACTAGAGCGGTACTACTACTAGCTAGTAGTTTTGCCTAGCTATTTCGGCGTCTCTAGTACTAGGAGTAGTTTTCAGTATCAGGCAGATCATTCAAATGCATTTACAAAGATAGTAGCCTTGGCTGTGCCGTGCTTGCAATCACAATGGACCCCTTAGCGTCGACTATCACCGAAAGAGTGGTTTCTGCAGGCATACAGTTCGGTATCGTACCAGTACCAGGCATACCCAGGTCCCAGGTTCCTGTACCTACAGTTGTCGTAATCGTATTAGCCTCCAAGGCTTCGCGCCAAAAGCGGGGTACCACGCACGCCGCAAAAATATTTTCGGGATTTCGTCATAAGTTCAACTTGATGCCGACCATGATGAAGACCGTTCTCATTCTCCTCCTCTCCCTGACGGCTGCTCAGGCCTTTGTGGCCTCGAGAACACGCGCCTCAACTTCGAAGTTGTCCATGGCTCCCAAGTACGACGGTGAAAGGTGGGAGCCAACATCTGCCAAAGAAGGCCCTGAAGCGGGTTATTCTCCCACCAAGACGCTCCTCCTGCACGGCCCCAAGCCGTGGTTCAATCGCGTCTTTACGCCCGATCAGTACGAGCAAGCAGTTCTCAAGTTCATGGCTGGTGACAAGTGTACCCGAGACGATGCTCAGGGAAACATGGATGCTTATTTGCGTAACCCCAACGACTGGGCTTACAACCGCATGCAGGAAGATACGAAAGGAACCAAGGTGGACTATGTTACCCTCAAACAAGAACAGATTATCTTGACTGTCGTGTGGTCAACTTTCGTGCTGGCCATTGTTGGTCGCGCTGTTTACGCGGTAAGCAACGGTGTCGACTTTTACGCTTTTGGCCCGTGGACTGGTTCTTATTAACCTACCGGTACCAGTTACATTAGGTAGACTAGAGGCAAAAGGCAGTATCACTGGCTAGCGCCATCAGTAAGGAAAGTTGAAGTAGTAATAGTGCAAGCGATTACATTTGAGAAAGGTCTAAGATATTACAGTGGTTTTGAAAAGTAGAAACAGGATTGTGATCGTTTTTAGTCCATATCGGAGCGCTTCACAAAGCGTCCCTTGATACGAGGACGAGAGTCAGCCAACTTTTTGCGACAGTCGTACTTGATACGCTTACGCCAGATGCGCTTGGCGCGTTTGGCATGGAAGCGGATAATGCGAGCACGACGGGCGTCGGGAAGATAGATACCGATGCGGCCATCCTTGTTGAGCAAGTCCAGAGAGAAGCTACCAGTCGAAGTACTGGCAACGGTAGAAGGAATCGTTGTTGTCGACAGCACCGGGGCGCGTGATGTAGTAATGGTAGCAATGGGCGGAGCTGCCACTGGTGCAGCACTTGGTAAGGTAGCTGGGTGCTTGATGACGTCTGGGGAACCGGGATGACGGCCGGCAGGATGCTGCAGGGCGCCAGGGTGTTTGTTCGTGGTCGACAGCGCCACGTCTGGCAGCTCCAAAGAGGACAAATGTGCTCTGTCCAAAGCAGTAAGTTCATGGATACCCCCTTCCTGGAAGCTGGACGGGTCAAAGATGATCGAGTCACCACGTGGCCGGCACGTCAATGACTCCATATCAGCGGCATTGCTGGATGATGTTGACTGCTCCAAAGGTGGAAGAGGCTCGTCAGCGTTAATGCCAAAAGCAAAGCATTCGAAAGAAAAGGCGCGATCGCGAGAGCCTCCAAGAGGCATATCGTTGTGGCCTTGCGCTGCAGATGAATCATCCGGCATGTCCAAACCAATGGCTGCATGAAAAAGAAAAAGTGTATATGTGAGTACAATGATTCAGCGGGCGAAAGAAACGCGTTTCCGAGAATTCTGACCGCATTACTTACAATCCATGTCGATGGAGAACCCCCGGCTCCTGAGTGGCGGTTCGTTGATAGTAACTCTGCGCCTGTCCTCAGTATCGGGCGCAACAGCGGTCGAAAGCTCTTCAAACGCTACTGCAGGCAGGGGGCACGGAACAGTCACCGGTGGAGTTGCTTTGGCGTTCGACAGTAAGATTGAGGGTGGACAGAGTGCTCTATTCAATGGATTGGGTACGGAAGAAACAGAGGCAATAAGTATGGAAGAGACAGAGGGCGTGTGTACGGAAGAAGCAGAGGAGTCTCGTGACGCATCCGAACCCTTCCTCATCGCCACAGGCGGGCAGGGAATTGATGCAGGAGCAGGAACTGGCGCTGCTGGAATAGGGACTATTGCTGGCTTAACTGGTTCATCGCAATCCGACTGGTCAGGCAGCGGTGGCGTACTATGTGGGGTAGCTTTCATCGAGGCCGACCCGCGTGTGCTGGCGTCGTCATGCTCAGACTGATCGTCCGCCATTTCACGCTTCTTGGAACGCGCCAAGCCTCCCTCGGTCGTCGACTGAAAGTGTTCCAAGCGCTTAAGGTCACTCCCAGACTGACGTCTACGCCTACGGAGTCCGTACCTATGCTTGGATGCATCGTCGCTACTGGTCGTGTCGGCCGAATCGTGGCTTCGCTTGCGAGTCTGGACAACGCTTTCCACCAAGGCGACTGTCAGCATGGTACGTTCAATCTTTTCAGCGGCATCATTCGTCTCACAATCCTCTTCCGAAGTCACCTCCTCGTCCTCCACGTGCATAATCTTTTCTTCCTCGCGAATCAAAGCAGCTTCTTCGAGCTCTTCCACCTTAGCTTTGGTAGCCGAGCGCAAAGAATGCTTCACTCCAACAGGATTCATCAAGGCAGTGCCACCGATAGAGTTCTCGTTTGTCATGTTAGCTGCAATGCGTTGAAATAGAAAAGTTAGAGAGAAAGAAACAAAGGTTAGCAAAAAGGGTTTTTACACTTCGTTACCGCCAACCAATTTACGACCAAACAGAAACGGCAATTGCAAATACACAGAAAAAGCGCGAAACCACGTGGAGGACGAAACGCAGGACGATGAGTCAAGGGACTTGGCCGAGACCACGATGGCGAGTCGTCGGGCCTCTTTCGACAATACCAAGCAGCAACTACGAGACGCTGCTCCTCGGCGGTCCTATTCTCGTCTCTAGGATTTACAACGACGTTTTTCAGATCGGCAAATGGTTCTTGTTGCCGTTGTCAAAATTCTGTAAAACTTGAACATCTGTTCTTGGAGCTCAATCGATCTTGGCCTTCCCAGCGTCTAACTGAGTCGACGTAGATCCATGCAGCACCGACAGCTTGCTCAACCCTGCACAGTATCTCTAAACGCATCAAGACTCCACTTGTTCTGCCCATCGAATGCTCCCGTTGCGAATCCCAGACGTGCCCTCGACCACCCTCCGCCGACCCAACTATTTCCGAGAACTCCATGCCAGAATTTGAACGCTGAAAAGATGCTCACCCGATAAAGTGTTTTGATGAGTTGTTTGCTGATATGCTTGCTTCTTCGTTGGAGAAGAAGGAGTCGAGAGATCCTTAGTTGCTGGTGCACTACTGAGTCTTTGCATTTCGCAGATGCGCTGTCAAAAGCAAGCTCTGATTTCGACGTGTTCGGGATTTTTGGTTTCGATGGGGATTTCTCCCTAATTTTCATTCAGGGAACTACAGCCCCGAGGAAAGCATAGGCTGGATCCAGAATCTCCTTAAGTGAAACTTTACGCAGCAGCGACTTCCATCACCAATCAAAATTCGAGCAGAAGTCACAAATCGTCGCGAGCAGAGCAGTTTAGTAGAGAGGTAGCAGGTAAAACTTATCCCTAATATTTCACCGGCACCACGGAAATCGAAAACGCCGCCACCAACCTCTCCATACTTCTGCACTTGTTCCGTTGGAGAGAGTAGTGTACCAAAGGAAGAAGTGAGCGTAAGCTATATATAGTAAGAGGAAGAGGGTAGTACAAGATGAGACAGCTTAAGCACCATGAGAAGAAGCTCTTGCGAAAGGTGGACCTCTATTCCTGGAAGGGAGAGGACAATCTTCGCGTAGCCAAGGTGATGCGACGATACCATCTTCAAAACCGTGAAGACTACACTGCGTACCAAAGAATATGCGGTATGATCACCAAGTTGACTGCCAAACTCGAGACTTTACCGGGAGACGACGCCTTTCGAATCGCCATGACAGAGCAATTACTCAACAAGCTGCATGACATGGGATTTGTTACGACGAAAAAGTCCTTGCAAAAGGCCGAAGAGATTACCGTGTCTGCCCTGTGTCGTCGGCGTCTCCCAGTCGCCATGGTGCGACTGAAAATGGCCGAAACAGTTCGCGTCGCAGTGACTTGGGTCGAGCAAGGCCAAGTCCGCGTCGGTCCTAATGTCGTGACCGACCCTTCGTTTCTGGTGACCAAATCGATGGAAGACTATGTGACTTGGGTGGATCAGTCCAAGATTCGGCGGTCTGTGCAAAAGTACAATGACAAGTTGGACGACTTTGACTTGTTGTAACTTGATTGCTTTCGCCGGATAGACTTTTGTCAATTGCTAGAGTTGGTTGGTTATCATGGCAGCAGCAGATCCATAGTGCATGGACGCTGCTACCTGCATCATTGTGTAAACTAGTAGAAAGATATGCCTATTGCAGCTTCTTTTTAACACATTGTTCCCTATGGTAAAAGGGTTCGAGCAATATTATAGGCTATTACTAAAAAAGACCTGGAGTACGAATAATTCCTTTCAGTTCCGATTCGTAGGCTACTGTGCAATCTCTAAAAAAGGCTTGGAAAGAGCGCAGAGGAAAAAAACCAAACGACAATTGCAGACCAAACAACAGTCAAGATAATCTGCTTTTGGTTGATGGTAACATAGTCCACCTTGATTCCTTTAGAATCCTCTTGCATGCGGTTGGTAGCCCAGTCATTGGGGTTACGTAAATAAGCATCCATGTTTCCCTGAGCATCGTCGCGGGTGCAATTGTCACCAGCCATGAACTTGAGAACTGCTTGCTCGTACTGAGCGGGCGTAAAGACGCGATTGAACCACGGCCTGGGGCCGTGGAGAAGGATCGTCTTGGATGGAGGATAACCGGCTTCGGGGCCTTCTTCCGGAGTTGTTGGTTCCCACTTCTCCCCATCGAACCTGGGAACCATGGACAACTTCGAAGTAGAGACGCGTGTTCTCGAGGCCACAAAGGCCTGAGCAGCCGTCAGGGAGAGGAGGAGAAGGAGAACGGTCTTCATCATGGTCGGCAACAAGTTTTTTAAACTTTAAAAGATACTTTTGGATGAACTTCAAACAACGCAAAACGCGACGGTCCGATTCGTGCCTGAGGTTTATTTATTTTAGCGCGAAACCGACTTGTCCGCAAACAATAACAAAAAAGGCACATCCACGGCCACAGCGCCCATCTATATGTCGATAGTCCATGTTATGCGTGTAACGCAATCAACTATAGTCCCGAGACATGCCAACAACAACAGTAGCTAGTTAATGGAAACTTTCCTTTTTCTCCTTTCCCGTGACGGCACTACTCCCGGTCACACTTGCCGCACTGCTGATAGTCGTCACCGCCACTGCACTACTACCGCTGCTACTACTGATCACAGCTTGTACATAATCCTTGCGTCCCCAAAATTCGACACGTCGATCGGCCGTCATGCCACCGGAGCAAATCAAGGGATGCGTATCGTGGGCGGCTACCGTCAGCACGGCATCTTCGTGTCCACCCAGCACTTGTTGGACTCCACACGTCTGCAAGTTGTACAAGACAATCTTTCCGGTCTCACAGCCCGTGACAACGTTGCCGTCGGCGGTGAAAGCCGACGTGACGGAATACTTGGTATTGACGTGATGTCCTTGATAAGTCTTGGCGGCGGTATTTGATCCGGTCACGACCGTCACGGGCCACAGTCGAATGGCGGAGTCCAACGTGCCCGCCAACAGGTATTTGCTGTTGGGCGAGTACTTGACGGAACTCACTGGAGGGTTGCCCGCCGCATATATTGTTTTCAAGCATTCCCCTGTCGCCACATCCCAAATGCGAATGAGGCCATCGTGACTGGCCGAACTAACCGTTGTTCCATCTCGATTAAAGGATACAGCCGTCACCGGGTCACTGTGTGCTGGCAACGTACTAACGCAATCTCCCGATCGAACGTCCCACAGCTTGACCGTCTCGTCAAAACTACCCGACACGACCATGGAAGAGCACTGATCGACGCAAAAGACGAAATTGTCGTGACCGCGGAATTCCACCATACATTCGGCCGTTACCGCATCCCACAATCGCACGGTCTTGTCGTCACTGGCGGTAGCCAGCAGGGGGGACAGTGGGTTCCAACAAACGTCGTTGATGCCCCGCGAATGGCCGACACACGTGGCCGCGGCCGGAATCAAACGACGGTCTCCCGTAAAGCCGTCTTGGAGATCCCAAATCTTGCACGAGCCGTCGGCCGAGGCACTGGCTGCTAATATATTGTCGGCGTTGTATTTGGTAAGGCGGCTGGGTGCGAGGGCCACGGACGATACGGCGCGTTTGTGTTCGCCGTAGACGGAGAGGTTCACGTAGGGATTCTTGTTGTTGTTATTCGCACTAGCGTCGTCGTTGTCGTCATTTTCATTATTTTCGTTATCATCGGTGTCCATGGTAGAGTCCAGAGGACGCTTCTTGGTCGAGGAGACGGCCATGGTGGTATGGAGTGTTTCGCGGTCGCTGCTTATGTGTTCTTTCAGCCAGATAGAGTTATGTAGTCTTCGTTGTTGTCCGTACTGCCCTCCGTCGGATTTTGAGTTCCGTCACACCCGGAACTGAACGCCCACAAGAATGCTGGTGGAAGATGATGACCGCATCAGCAGGCGCAGGCGCGTTTTGAAACTATGTGGCGCGCCGTATGCTAATATTTTTACACTTCAGTACATTGATTCGGATATGCCCCGCGAGCAAGATAGCATGGCTTGCGCATCGAGTAGGCCAATTCGGAAAGGGCTTAGCAAGCAATGCTACATTCTTCGTTAGCTATTCGTCAGTGGGCGTCCCAAATTTTCTATTTTTTTCGGTACACGGGGGTCGATTGGTGAATGAGGCCTGCGTGAGTATCGAGTATCGTCGAGATTGTTGGTGGTGGTGGAAACAGAAAGCGAGAGAGCGCATCTCTCTGGATCGAGAGACCCCCTTGTTTCTACCCTTCAGTAAGGCAGTCTACAACTAGCTAGTCTAGTCTAGTCTAGCTTTGACATTCGTTCTCGCTGTAGTTTACGGTACCGTGGGAAACGTGGAGGTGATCTCGATACGATACGACACGGCACTCATCGGTATCTTATTTAGTATCTACTTACCGTTGTACCAGGTACAATACTTAACCAACATGAACTCGAACAGTTCTCCGTACACCGCGTCGTGGAAGAGTACTGCCGACGAAGCCCGCGACGAGAGTACCAGTTCCTTTGATAAGGATGCTCTCACGGCAGCCGTTGTTGGTGGTGGTGGAGGCAGTGCGAGTGCCAGCGCGAGTAGCAACAATTCGGGTATATCCTCCTTGCAGCACGCGGCCTTGGGATGGAAGGAGCAACAACGACATCATCAACACCGCTATCCACAATCGCAGCAGCAGCAGCAAGATCGTTGGGGAGGTGGGGGGCTGGATGCGTCCTCACACTATTCGGCGAATGCGAATGCGAATACTGTTACCGCTACTGCTAATGCTAACGCTACGGTGGGATGGAGTCCGCATGATCAGCGCGATTCATCGCAACACAGTCGCTGCGGAAGTATCTGGAGCACTGACGATCACAGCCGAAGTTCGCACACCTCGGCATCCACGTACACGTATTCCACTGCAGGACAGTCTCAATCGCATCACCGCAACGCTACTAGCAGTAACAGGCAAGACCATGGTGCAGTTGGTACCGGTACCAACAACAGCACTAACAGCAACGATCCCTTGCTGGGCAACATATCCAAGCTACCACTATCAGCACCAAGTAGTCAACCATTCTATCCTAAGGATGAGCAACAGCAACACAACGACCCGTCGTATTACAACGCCAACGCGGGCGCGTTCCAGTCGTCCGTGTATCCTCCTAGGCAACAACATCAGCAGCAATATGGTAGCGCTGGACAGCAGCACCCGTACTATTCGCAGTCGCAGAGGCAGCAGCATACTGTACAGCTATCGTCGGCGTCTTCGGTGGGATCGGGCAGTATTCCAGGCTTGCTGGGAGCGAACTCCGGATCGACGGGAGGTACCGCCACGGCCAGTCAATACAGTGCTGCTTGGACCAGTGCGCCTCCGCAGCAGCAGAAACTATCTTCCTTGGCCACTGCCGCGG
>Ga0307981_1002264_pt1 | contig 15860 bp, 10 predicted proteins | sample OrgLakmetagen987_FD_201849 | JGI IMG/M metagenome (GOLD analysis project Ga0307981, IMG submission 201849) | Saline water microbial communities from Organic Lake, Antarctica - #987 | ecosystem: Environmental > Aquatic > Non-marine Saline and Alkaline > Saline | place: Antarctica: Organic Lake... | reverse complement strand
GGTGGGGTCCACATTTGTACGGTGCCCGAGGTAAACTTACTGGCCGGTACATTGCTCATTTGGATGGCAGAAACTCGCTGGCCTACTGACAGTGGAAAGGCGACTGCTGCGGACGCGAACATTCGCACTACCAAAAACAAGCGCTATTCCATACAACTCTGTGTAAATAATATATAACTGTATTAGTTAGCACTCTTTGTTGGGCGCGTGGAACATGGGAAATGGGAAAGATTTGACTTGCTACAAGAAGAAAATTGAGGCGGATCGATCTTTGTCACCCTCACCATTGCAATGAGCGAGCGTGTACTGCTATCGCTCGCAGCCTGTTGTTCGCCATAGAGGCAGGTTGCTTCATAGTAGCTACTAGACAATCCAATATCGGATCGTTACGGAGCTGTTTTGTCTCTTGTCGGGAGGAGCTTGACACTGACGAGTTGCGGACCAGGAATCATTGCTTGTTGCAATTTCCGCGATGCCACTTTGCTAGTAGTGGTAGTGGTAGTAGTAGTAGTAGTAGTAGTAGTAGTAGTTGCCGCAGAAGAGTCTTGCACGTAATCTTGACTGTGAACGACACGCTCTTCCTTGCAGTTCTCGAGAATCAAGTTGCAAAGTCGATCAATAGCCGTGAGTCGTCCAGTGGCCGTACGACCGTCTTGCAAGGTGCAAACGACGTTTTTGTGTAGCAGCAGCCCCTTGGTCGTCTCCTTTGCGGTAGACGCAGGATCAGCTGCAGTAGGCATGGCAGCGGTAGACGTTGTAGACATTATGTTAAGAGAGTTACTGACGAGGAGTGATAAGAGCGACAAGAACGCGATTGTAGTATTTTGTATGCACCGACCCTCATGATGGTCGTCGTCGTGGCTCTTTATTTGGCGTTTCTCCTTATTTTTTGGCGCCAAAACGAAGGACGACTTTTCGAATGCTTTCGATCGTCAATCGGCTAAACCAACGGTAAATGAAAAATAGCGTCCAGAGACCTCCAACGATGTTCTTTGAAAGCGAAGCTTGGCGGTAAGTATCGTCAATTGCGTAGACCCTGCGTAGCGAACACAGCATATAAAGCTCCACAGTTTGCTGCAATACACCCAACGTCTCACAGGTTGAACATGGTATGCGACGATTATGATGCTAATGCTGATGCTGATGCTGAATCGAACTACGCCAATCGTCACGTCGCGGCCTTTCTCGAGCTTTACAGCAGCGACAAGCACGACACCTTCGGTAGTAGCAGCAGTAGCAACAGCAGTAGCAGCAGCAGTATTCAAGTCTGCGTCGATGGATCCAAAGTAACCGCACAGGCATTTGATTCCGGTAGTCTCTCCTTGCAACGTCCTATATGGATTCAAGACACGGCGGCTTCGATTGGTATGAAAGTGTTGAAGGGCGGGGGCAGTGCTGCCGGCAGTAATAAGCCAGTTTCTGTTGCAAATCTTGTCGAGATAGTGGGGCCCGCTTTTCCAATAGCAGTCATTGATGTGGAGCATCAAGAAGAATTAGACGGGTGGACCTTGCAAGATCTTGCAGAATACTGGCAGGATCCGGATCGTCTAGCGTGGAATGCCAGTATGAAGAGCAGCAGTGGTAGTCCACCACAAATCAATCAAGTTGCGACAGGGCGTGTCCGTCGTCAGGCTGTTCTGAATGCTGCCAAGCGTCGGCGTCCCCGCGTCTTGAATCAGATTTCGCTGGAATTCAGTCGCACAGCCCTGGCTGGCAAGATTCAATCGCCAACAATCGTCCGAGAGCTGGACTGGATCGATCGAGCCTATCCTGACAAGACCGCCGAGCAATATCCACAGGTCCAGTATTATTGCTTGACGAGTGCGGCCGGTTGCTATACAGACTTTCATTTGGACTTTGGAGGCACGAGCGTCTGGTATCATGTCATGACGGGCACCAAAGTGTTTTGTTTGATACCTCCGACGCAAGACAATCTGACAGCGTATCAAGACTGGCTGTGTCGACCCAATCAAGCAGGCTTGTTTTTGCCTGACCTGCTGCAAAGCAAGGCAACATGTGGTCTGTGTACGGTCCAATTGCAAGCGGGACAAACGCTGTTGATTCCTTCCGGTTGGATTCACGCCGTTTATACCACGCAAGATTCGATTGTGGCCGGAGGCAACTTTTTGCACGGTCTCGCTGTTAAACAACAGTTGCAAGTGCATACGCTGGAGGATCAGACTCGCGTCTTGGAAAAGTTTCGCTTTCCGTTATTTCGGCAAACACATTTCCGCATGGCGACGTGGTACTTACAGCAGCTACGCGTGGGTAAACCGCTAGCTGTGGGCGAGATGGAGGGCTTGCCAGTGCTCCTGGACGCCTTGGGGGGATGGTGGAAACACGTGTCGGCTCTGCGTGATGATACTGCGGTGACCGATTCAGGAGCAGCGCCTACTCTCAAGTCGGCAGCTATACAAGCGGCCCGACAAAGTCAATGTGCGACAGTACCCGAGCTTCTCGCAGCTTTGCGAGCCGAACACGATCGCGTCGTGCAGAATGGAGTTGGTCCAAGTCCGACATGGACTCAGAAATCTGAATGTCCTATCAAGAAGTCGGCGCGTCCACGCCTTCGCTTGAAGCTTTCGACAGCGAGTGGACATAGACCGGCAAGTTCCAAAGCAAACAAACAGAAAGACAACGTTGAAGACGGTCCCTTTCGCATCAACATTTCGGTCAAGGCGCTACAACCCCATTCGGCACCGCCGACTCCCAGTATTGTTGTTCGCTCGACACCCAAGGAAGATGTAGACTGGTACGTGGGCGAACGAACAGACACGCGAGACGAAGAATGGAAACCTAGCGTACAACCGGTAGCGTCAAAGACAATGTCGTCCTTCAAGCGATCGACTACGTTGCAGTCATCTTCGACGGCGATGCAAGGTGTTGCCAAGAAACCCAAAACAACGGCTCGACAACGTTTGCTGAAAAAGGTTCGTCGGTGAGGCAATCCCCAGTCCAGGCAGAGCCCCTCTGTATGGATAAAGTCCGTAAACTAGCTAGATATCAGATTATACTACTTAGAGTGATGTACAACTAGAGTAGCAACAAATAGATGTGCAGTACGTAGAGATTGGAGGTTCACAGTATGCTGTATGTCGCACTGAGGATATATTATACAACAGTTGCTAGAGTACGTACCGGAGGACCGGTATACAAATCCAGTTCCAAAGGGAAATTTCAGAATTGTTAGAGCAGATCGAGTTTTGCCGTTTTGCCGAAGCTGTTGCTCCCATTCGAGATGCCCTTGTCCCGTACCGGTATCATAGCCATAGCTCGCTAGTGTGGTAAAATAAGAAACTTTAGAAGCGACTAGGAGAACTGCACTTAAGGTGCCACGTAGGGTTTCAGAAAATGCACCTCCGACTGCACCAACTGCACTTTCCTAAGTAAACAGCGCTAACGTAAAACGACAATTACTTGACACCCGCGCTCACGCGCCTTCTCTTTGAGAGGAAAAAAGCCGGCAAGGCGGACAAAAAATGAAAAGCCGAGGCAATTGCGAGAGCATTATGCATTTTGCAAAAGTTCGCTCTCACAAAAACAAAAACGCTTCAAGTACGATACATTGTCATCATGTCGACCGCACCACTGAAGAAGAAGGCCGTGTTAACGACGCGGCAGAAGCTGCCAGGCTGCTACAAGCTAAAGATCACGGCTGGGATTACAAAGGCCGCAAAAAAGTGGAATGTTGCCCTCGATAAAGGGTTAGTTCTAGACGAGTTCAAGTACCAAGGCAAGAATACCACGAGACTGGGTAACCGACCCATTGCAGACAACACGAAGACAAACTACGAGGGTCATTACCGGCAACTATGGCGCTGCTGTGCATTTACAGGCGACTATGCGAGCATGCTGATGCTTCTATTGCCGGCTCCCAAGCACATGCCTGCCATGAACGTGACAACGGTCGAATCTTTTTTACGTTTCAAGCGCCTACCAACTGGAAGAGTGCTCCTGACAACTGATGAAAGCAGCGCCGTCACCGATGTTTTCAAAAATCCCATGACTTGCGAGGGATCCGGGGTAGCTCCCAAAAAGAACAGCGATATCTACAGGGCTGGGATCAGCGTCCTCCATGTCCATCACAACCACACCACCGAGTATCTCGAGCCATGCGACGATTGTCGGGCCCGTAGCGTCGCTACACTTCACAGAGGGTGCAGCCTACACCCAGGCTCCCCATGTACCCGCCGCAAGGGAAATCCGACACGCTACGTCATCTTCATCTACAGCTTGTCCAGCCTGAATGACAAGTCCTACAAAGAAACCGGCAGTTCTCAGCTTCTGCCAAGTGACGAACGCCTGCACCGGAATCACCTACTAAGTTCGCGTTCGCTTATTAGCTTACAAACCTGGGTGATTATGATCATCGCCATCCGGCTCTTCCTGCGTCATGATGAATTCCATAGCATCCGGTTTGAACGTTTTCTTGCCGAGTTTTTTGTCATTACAGACAACCGTGTCGAGTCGCTTGCGCTGCAGGTAAAAGGCAAGTGCGATGAGATATGGCGCAAACTTAAGCATGTCTATATCGAACTATGTCCAGTGCGACCGCTGCTCGTGTACACGCACCTTATTGGTACCAAGGGAGGCTTTCTCTTTCCAAGGGCCTCCGAGCTCGCCAAGCCACCTGCAGACGGAATTTACAAGACTACGATCTTCTACGAAACCTTTTTGTCCCACCTCAAGAAGATCATTTACGTCGTCTATCCAGCCAGGCCCGGCTTCAAGATTGAATGCCAAGTTTTCCGCAAAACTGGCTACTGTGAAGCCGTTTTTGGGCGAGCCAACATTGATAATCTCAAAGCATCGGCTCGTCACGCATCCAACTCGGAACCTCCCAAGTATTTCAAGGACGCCGAGGCATTGTACAAGGATCACTCCAGGGCTCCAAATCCCATGAACAATGTAGCAGATTGGAAAAATATCCTCATCGACGGCGAGGGCGGAAACGCAGGACTTGTTGTAGCCCAAGGTAGAAGCCTCGAGTTGCCTTTCGACAAAATTGGGGATCTTTTTTGTGGATACCCTCCTTGGAATTTCATCAACCAACAAGCTCGCAAGGACCCTGTATTCTTAGTGGGAGCTGCTATGGTGTACATCAAGTTCAAGTCGCCTGACGAACTCTACCAGGCTTTTGCAGCTAAGATCCACCCAACTCTTGTCAAGGAGCTCAGGACTGTCATCGACCTCAAGACGAAAGAGCAAATTAAAATCCTCTAGCAGAACGTTGATACCGCCGGCGCCTTTGCCCACATTCCAGTGACCACAGAAGCTCTAGAGCCACCGACCAAGAAACCCCACCTGAATAAAGAACTCAATGATTTGCCCGAGCGCGAATCGGTCAAGCAAAAACAGCCAAGGCAAAGATCGAATGCATGAAGGAGCTTCACGATAACGCGTCTACCTGGGGTAAGCTGACACCGGGGGCCAAGAGTTTTGTTACTTAGCATCTGACTCCAGCGATGAATTGCCTCAAGTACCACTTTGGAGACGACACTAAATCGTTCAGTGTGCACTTCCACACAACATTCCCCAAGAAACATTGTGGCGGCTAAGGTGGAAGCTGCACCCCAAAGACCTAAATACGACTTCACTATATACATTCATAAATGTGTTTGCTATTGAACTTCTCTTCTACTACTTGCCTCGGACGACTGTACGAGTACGAGAGAGATGGAAGTGTTTCATTGAAAGACGAGTGTTTGCGCACTTTGCGGTTGCGGTTGGTGTTTCCTTTGTTTTGTGGTTTGCGTTTGCGCACTATGACCGCACTATGACCGCTGGACTCCGGCATGTTCTTCGTCTTGTTCTTCAGGGTTCCTCAGGAGCACCCTTCGACACCGGTTTTGGATGAGTCCCGGTCAGAAAAATATGACGTCACTGCACCTGCTGCACCACTAATCTATCGTTGCCTGTGTGCCATTTTTCCACGCTTTTGGGTACAGCACGTCGAACAGTAAAACGTAAAAACAGACCGAACCGAGTTTATTCGGTCCGAAAAATACCGAATAACCGAACCCGATCCCGATCCGAGTCCCAACACACTAGTAAAAACCTGCCCAACTGTAACACATACTGTACGGTACCAGTACAGTACTTCGTATCTTAGATTTTCGACAAAGTCTTTTTTTCAAAGTCTGTTTGGTCTTTTTGCATCAAGTTCAAGGCTCTTGATAATAACCACTTGAAGGAGACTTTGATATTTAATTTATATACAAATTATAATATCGATTTCAAGTAAATGATGTTTTTTTAAAATGAATTGGTCATGATGACCGATGAATGATTATAAATTATATTGGGCCTTCGAACAAAAACTAAATGACTTTTGGTCGTGAATTATTATTTATTATTTGGAATGCCCGCCGCAGCCTTTTACGGGGTTCGGGTACGCAAGAATTGATTTTTACTGCATCGATTGCAAACGCGTTGCTCTTCCTTTCTTCCACAAATTCAATTTTCGAACCAGTGAAAGATCACCCCCGTGAAAAAGGTATACCATGAAGGTCCTCTTTCTTACCTCCCTCATCATCTTCGGGACGGGCCAAGTCACAGCTACCTCCAATCTCAAAGGCCTGAAAGGCCACCGATCACTGGCAGTTACCGGCACGTGCATGGGAGACGATGCCTACAACGGAGGCCAAAAGGTGTTAAGCAAAGATGTTGTGAGCGGATGCAACAGTCCAGACTGCCTCAACTGCAGTGCCGGTGATAACAGTGCCTCTGCAAGTGTTGTTGTTGGCTCTGCCCCTGCCACTTGTACAGTTGGCGGAACTGTTGCAGTTCGACTTGAGGCTGACTTCGTCAGTGGTGCCGGCTCGGCACGCAGTGATGTTGGCGTTTGGGTCGCCCTAACAGAAGATTCGTCAGCTCAAAAATCTGGAACCTGCGCTCACTTTCATTTCTTGCAGGGAGACAGCCCGGGCGATGGTCAGCTCCCCCAGCTTGGGGACAACAAAAAAGTCACGGAGGACCTATGTGGAGACAACGGTGGACAAACTTCTCTTTTTGGCGTGCCGCTCGTGACACCTCAAGTTGAAATCGCCATCCCGTGTGTTGCAAACTCAGACGGATTTGTTGAGATTGACGTTTGCTTTTCTTGGAAGACACCAGGGCAAGAAACAAACTGCCCTCTGGACAGTGATTTCCGATTGGGCACCGTTCCAGGAGCTGTATCCAAGTGCAGTTGTACGCCAGTCGTCACGGACATTCTCGTGGTGGAAGAGGAAGACCTCGACGCTCTTGTATTTCCCAGGGCGGGTACGGATGTGAGCGATACTCCCGACGTTATGTGCGGCTGATCAAATTAATGACGATAACTATGGTTTTCTGTAACAATACAAACTATATTTTCATCAACGTATATCCTTTGTCCTAGGATTTACTCAGACGACGGGCGGTGTCTGCATCGTACTGTAGCTCGATGTTGTCGTCGCACTTTCGGTCATCGCTTCGTTCCAGCGAAGCTTTGACGCTTCCGTTTCGATCGACCGGGGAAGGTCTTTAAGTCTGGTACTAAAAATATTCGCGCTTGAGAAGTTTTTAAGTTTTTCCGCCGAAAACGGGTCATTGGAGATGGATACTATCGTTTCGGGTCGGCAGCAAGCGTGTAGGATACTGGCCGACAAAAGGCGAGACTAGACAAGTGGTGTACAGTAGGATCAACTATTGAATATATCCACCACGTTATGTGTAAAGTTGAATCTAAAAGGGCACGGGCTCGCAATCTTGCTCGGTAAAGCCGGCTCTATCGGCGACACACTGGTTCGAGTATTGGCAACCATTGCAACTGACGGGTGAAAAGATCAAAATACAGAGCCCGTCCATGGGTAGAGGACACGGAATGGCTGGTGGATCGTCCTCGACCTGCACGCAGTCGTCTACAGCGAACCCGGCACCTTCGGCCAAGCAAAGGTTGCTGTAATCACAAGCGTTGCCGCCGCAAACGACCGGGTTGAAAATGGTGCCGCAAATCCGGTCCGGGTCGGTTTCGGGGCACACTGTTAGTTCGTTCGCAATCGGGGGGTTCAGGACTGGTGGGTCGTCCTCCACTTGCACGCAGTCGTCTACAGCGAACCCGGCACCTTCGGCCAAGCAAAGGTTGCTGTAATCACAAGCGTCGCCGCCGCAAACGACCGGATTGAAAATGGTGCCGCAAATCCGGTCCGGGTCGGTTTCGGGGCACACGAGTGGTTCGTTCAGAACCGGGACGTTCAGAAAAGTACAGTCCTCATTCTTGAATCCAGCACCGAGCGCCAAACAAAGATTGGTGTACTCGCATTCGTCAAGTCCACAACTCACTGGATCAGGAATATTGATGCAGCTAATGGCTGGACCAGTCACGGGGCAGGATCCTGGCTCTGGCGTGGGAATATCAAATACCGACTTGCATTCCGTCTCTGGGACAAATCCAGCGACACCAGCATCGCAAGGACTGCCGTATTGGCAATCGTTGGGTCCACACTTTACCGGATCCAAAATGGTGGGGCAGGGAACCATACCCGTGGCCACGGGGCAGTCGGTATCAGTCGTCACGAGGAGTACGCAGTCAGCTTCAGTATAGCCGGCAGCTTGTGCGGTACACAAGGCATCATATTCACACGCTAGTGGTCCGCATACCACAGCGGCGGGCTCGTCCGTGCAAGCTCGAATAAAGTTAATGACGACGCATTCTTCCACCGTAGGTTCAACCACATCTCTGCAGTCCTCTTGCAAAAAGCCGGCAGCTTCAGCGTTGCAGAGATTGGCGTACTCGCAGTTCAAGAATCCACACGCTACAGGCATGAAGTTGAGGTCACACGCGGTCAGCTCAGTCGCCACCGGACACACCGGCAGCGCTGGTTCCTCGTCCTCCTGATCGACAAGCACGCAGTCCTCGGTGGTAAAGCCGGCGGCATCGGCGGTGCACTGATTGGAATACTCGCAGTCCAAGGGAGATCCACACGACACGGGCAAAAAGATAAAGCCACAAATGGATCCCTCCGCTGGTAGTGGGCATTCCGCTTGTACAGCAGCAGATTCGCAGTCAAACTTGCCTGCACCAATGGCTTCGCAAATATTAATGTATTCGCAACCGTTCGGACACACGACCGGAGCGGGCGTTTGCGCGCACGGCAATATCAAATTGACTGGACAGTTTTCATCTTCTTTTTCCTCCTCCTCCATGTCCGGCGGAGGGTCGTCAACACTGCTTTGCGTTCTTTGGCAAAGACCTTCAAAGACACCAGCCGCAATAGCGAAGCAGACATTGTCATAGACGCATTCGCCATCGAAGCATGCGACTGGCTCTTTCAACGGAGGGCAAAACGCTCCAACGAAGCTCACGGCTGGACACGTTCTGGCGAGTAGTCTCTGGGGAATATCGCCACCACGAAGATGTTGCTGAGACTGAGAGGTGGTTGTAGCTGTAGGCGTAGCACGGACCCCTGCCAAAAGGAGGACGCTGCAGAGAGTCAACGGTTTCATCTTGTTTGCTTTGTGATTTTCAATAGTAGTCGTATACCAACCCTACAAGGGAAGGTTTGCGTGTTTTTTGGAGCGTTGACAACAGAGAGTTCGCAGATCGATCGTACCAAAATGGATGAACGTCATTGCCACCGCGGGCTTCGGTCCCAGCAAATTTCATGCGAATCGGCTTCTTAGGAACCCGAATCGACAGAGGCTCCTTAAGTAAAAAATATAAGGGCACGTGCCGTTCGGTGTCATAATATTATGGTAAGGGTCCCGGCAAGAGAAAAATTAGCGAGGTGCGACTAGACTAACCACTCTCTAGATTCTAGACCTAGTCTAGTACTGTAGTGCCCGTAAGCAATTTACAAAGTCAATCAAGGTTTGCCGGTGTTCCAAAATCAGGTACGTATTCTAGCTAGATGTGTATTCTACCAGGCACATCATGGTATTGTTCCCGGTACTACCGTAGAATGATACTAGAGATGTGAAACAGGAGCGAGAAGGTTGTTACTTGTGTGCTTAAAACCTAATATAATAACTAACCTATGTAACTACCGCCGCTCTCTTCGCGGATGGCAGATCGACGAGCGATGGAATGGGTGTGCTGGTGTTGGCTCTAACGAGTTTGTTCGCATTCGTCGGGGTCAAAGCCAGCACCAATGGCCGTACAAAGGTTGCCGTATTCGCAAAAAGCACTTCCACAAGTGACAGGTTCGACCACGGCGAAACAAGTCACGGACGGGGAGGGTGGAGGGCAAGAAGTGGTGACAATATCAGTGTCGCCCGATGCTTCTTGGTTGGGACTGGGACGAGCAATATCAGGCGTGTCATCGGGATCAGCAAAGATCAAGGGATTGTCAATCTCAACAACCCCATCATCGGAAGAATCAACAAAGAGCAAGGGGTCGTCAATTTCAACATATTCCTCAGGAGCCGGCTCGCACTCGTTGTCTTTGTCGTAGCCAGCGGCCGTAGCAAAGCAGTCGTTGTCGTACTGACAAACATCTCCGCAGTAGACTGGGGCAAATATTTCCGTACAAAGAAACTCTCCAATTGGCTGCGGGCAGCGCTCTGGATCGGTTTGGAGCTCCTCGTCCAAGGGCTCGACAATTGGGGTGCAATCGGCTTGGAGAAAGCCAGCGCCAGTACCCAGGCAAAGGTTGCCGTATTCTGTAATGTGTACGCGAGATCAAGGACGAAAGAGTCGGTGAGCGATTATAAACGTAAGAGGTGATTGTTCATTCACTTATTGAACCGTTGGCAATGAGCTTACCACAGCTATTCTTGCAGAGAACGGGCTCCTTCTTGGTGGAGCAAGTGACGGCTGGACTTGTTTCGGGGCACTGGTTCTCCTCGACGGGCTTCGCTGTATCTTCGAGTGGCTCACAGTTGGTATCTGTATAGCCAGCACTTTCGGCCAAGCAAAGGTTGCTATACTGACAGGCCTCTTCGCCGCAGGCGACAGGCGCAAAGATGAGAATGCACATTTGGTCCGGGTCCGTTTCGGGGCACCACGTGAGCTCGTCCAGCTCATCTGCCACAGACACGCAGTTCTCTTCCGTGAATAGTCCAGTCGTTTGTGCCGAGCAAAGATTGTCGTAAAAGCACACATCACCGCAAAGGACAGGGTTGACTTCTTTGGGACAGGGAACGAAACCTCTGTTGCCGATGGGGCACTCGTCTTCGTCCTTGGTTTCCTCCTCGTTCAGTGTAAGAGGGTTCTGGAAAGTACAATCGTCGTCCTCGAATCCAGCACCGAGCGCCAAGCAAAGATTGGTGTACTCGCATTCGTCAAGTCCACAAACGACTGGATCAGGAATATCGATGCAGCTAATGGCTGGACCAGTCACGGGGCAGAATCCTGGCTCGGGCTTGGGAATATCAAATACCGACTTGCATTCTGTCTCTGGGTCGAATCCAGCGGCATCAGCATCGCACGGACTTCCGTATTGGCAATCGTTGGGTCCACATCTTACCGGATCCAAGAAAAGAGGACAGGGTATGAGATTGCTGATTTCGGGACAGGAAGGGGCGTTGGGGTTGGGCTCGCCAATGGCAATACTAGCCGGCGCATCATCGACGACCTTTTCACAGTCAAAAAAACCAGCACCAATGCCTTCGCAAAACCCGTTATAGGTACAACCGCTACCACAGACAACGAGCTGATCCGACGCAGTGCACGGTAAGACCCTATTGGTGGGGCACGACGTGGTTCTGTTGTCTTGGGCAGTAGCAGCGAATGCAACGGAGGACCACTGGAGCTCTCTACCACGGAGGTGCCGGTTGGTAGCATCGACCAGGTTAAGGAAAAGGAGAGCGCAACGAATAGTAAACTTGATGTTCATCTTGTTGGACGGTGTTAGACTTGTCTTGTTGTTGGTATGACCTTGCTTCAGCTAGAAAGATACTGTTGCGATCTTTTTTGTGAGCAGATGATTGTTGAAAATTGAAAATACACCATCAATCGTACCAAATTTGCTGAAGACCTCTTATTTAAGCCCAGGGGACAGGAGGGATCAAACAAGGGAATAGTATGACTCAAGTCCATCTATTATCTAATATACGTCGTAATTGATATCCTCAAAGAAGCCAAGCGTTCGCAATCCACCTCCGGGAACTTCGTGGAAAGTCTATGAGATTCTCTTTTCGGCGAGCGGCAAGACTGGAGTAGTCTAGTGTCAAGTGTCAAGACGATCAAATATGTCTACTCCGAGCGACCCTTCTAGTCTTAATCTACAGTACGCATTACTGTAGCAGCAATCGTGCGAATCTAGCTCAATCCAGATCACGGAGGATGGAAATCATCCACCGTAGTTGGAATCCAAACGAAAGGTGTGAAAGAAAGACGCACGCAGCAGGGACGCAGCAGGGAGAGAGACAGTAGATAGAGCTGCACGCGTATGCCAGTAGTCTAGTTTATTGATTTATTATTTTTCTTATTCTATAGTATCTATAGTCAAAGCCGCTTACTACGGCTGTGAACCAAACCCGGTAAACCTGTCGCCCCCTGCCAAAGCAAGTTGACCATTGTTGGGGAGATTGTTGCCTCCGCCAAAGGTGGTACCGCCACCAAAGCCTGACTGGCCACCACCACCACCAAAGACGCCGCCACCAGTGTTACTGATTGAGGTGTCGTTGGTGGTCTCCCTGGCATCCACATCGGTCTCCAAATTGGTACTTTCGTCGACGTTCACTTCGGTTGAACTTTCCACAGCAGTTGTCTCGTCGCTCTCCGCAGCGTCTGTACCAGTACCCGTATCGGTGTTGGAAGGCTCGTCCCCCTCTAGAACGGCATCGGGAGCCGACCTGCATCGTAATCTCGTAAAACCAGCCGAGTTTGCAAAGCAAATATTGTTATAGTCTGAAAGCAGGGGAAATAAGTTGAGTTGCACGTTTCAAGAGACATGACGACTTCTCTTCCTGTTTGAGGTTTCTGTAAAAACTTACTGCATTCTACTCCGACAGATAACGAATCAACGCAAGCAACAGGAACTCGTAAGGAGATACAAGGACTCGGCGCAGAAAGAGGACATATATATGGCCCTGCAGGCTCCGTTTCTTCGACAGTTTCCAAAGTATCTACATCTTCCGTGCTGTTCGTATCAGTATTCTCAGAGCTACTAATCGCTTCGACAGCAGGATCTTCCACAAAGATGGTCGCTGGGGTGATGGCTTCGCAGTCTTCATCGTTAAACCCAGCCCCAGCAGCTAGGCATCGACTGTCGTAAACTGTTGGGAGGAGTGAACGAAAAAAAGTGAGTACGGTGGTGCTATCCGGAGGCCTCCGCCCTTTCAACAACAGCACAGTGGTTGACTTACGGCAGCCCAAGCATACCACTTCGCCAAGCTTGCCGGTACACGGGATAATATTTTGGGTCAGTGGACACATTTCAGGATTAATCATGATGGGATCTTCATCGATGGCTTGATCGGGTAGGCCCAATTCGAATCGACATTCGTCTTCAAGGTACCCAGCTGCCTCGGCCTCGCAAAAGCTGCCATAGTTGCACGTGGAATTGCAAAATACACCGATCGCAAGGTCAGTGCAATTGTTCTCGGAGGCAGGGAGACATTTAGTTAGTTCTGGTGATGGGTCTCGAAACTTGCATTCAAGCTGCGTATTGAAGCCTGCTCCCGCAGCCAGGCATTGACTTGTGTATCCGCAGCCCCTCTTGGTGTCGCCGCCAACGTAACAAACAATCGGATCGATGATGGGGATACAGGTCACTGCTATCGCTTGAAAGACGTCTGGGCAGGTTGTTGGATCGAATTCGTCAGACTCCTCCGCGATTGGCTCCGGCTCAGGTTCTAGCTCGAGGACGTCTGCCTCCTCGGGTGAGGTTATTGATACACAACTGGTTAGATTGTAACCCGCTGTAATGCCCGAGCAAACATTTTCATACTCGCAAAAGGAACAGCTGACGGGGTCGAAAAGATCAGGGCACACCGCTTGTCCCTCTAAAGGATCGGGTACTGCTGGGCACTGTGATTGGTCGAACGGTGGGTCTTCGCAAAAAGTGTCGTTCCATCCAGCAGCAAAAGCAGCACATGTGCTATTGTAATCACAGTTCTCTGTACCACACACGACAGCGTCGCTGAATTCAAAACAGTCTATCAGGGGATCAGAGACGGGGCAGTTCTTTAGAAAGACTGGATTGATGAAATCCTCGTCTACCGGCGGTGGAGTTGCGACGGATTCGCACTCTACGTCTGGATCAAATCCCGCTACTCTCGCAAAGCAATCACTGTTGTATTCACATCCTCCGCATGAGAGGGGTGCGGACAAGGCGAGACAGAGTGTACCTGCAGCGATGGGTGGGCAGTCCAACTTATTCAAAGAAACGTTCACTGTATCGTTGAAAAACTTGGATGAGTACTGACAATCGCGCCTGGGTAGAAAACCAATCGACTCGGCTGCGCATTCATGCTCGTACTTGCAGCCTCCGCAGCTAACCGTCTTGTTCAAGTCGCAGGGAATATCTGCAGGCACAACAGGACAGTCTTCGGGATTGATCACTCCTCCCCCTAAATGTTGCTGTTCGAACAAGAGGCGTATGGTATCTGAAGACCCACGGAGGTGCCTTTTAGCACTTGTGGCGGCGTTTGTCAATGTGAGACACCAGAGAAGAATGAACTCGAGGCAATGTTTCATTTTCACCTGTATCGAAAACGAAAACGATGCTTCCCGCCGTTGCTAATGATAAACGAACCAGTCGATCAGCACAAGTGTAACAGGATCTAAAGGTAGCGCGTTGTAGTTGGTTTTGGTCAGTCAAAATGGTGTAACGGAGTTTCACGTATCGTGTGAGCGGCTCTTTTTGGAAATCTGGCGACCACTCTGGCAAAAAATGGTGAGTGTGCAACCCTGGCCCAAAAATTAATGGCATTGCGAGACGACGACATACAACATCATAGTATAAGTAGTCTAATCCGACCGGTAATTAAATTATTCAACAACAGCGACCAACAGATAGATACTGTAAAATGCCGGTCCCTTTTCTGTCTCGACTCTTCGTCGGGCAAGAAAATACTTTTATCTTTTCGTCGTGCAAGAAAGACTATCGTATAGGTACGGCAGGTACAATGGCTAGCGTTTCATGGGCATTGAGTATTTATACATCTCTTCCCATCTTGACACTCTGACGAGTAATCGCACCGCATTTAAGGATTAGCACGAAAGCCGCCATAGCCTAGTACTGGTAGGGCAGTCGAATACTTATCCCTTGGCGAATCAGGTTCGGCACGAAAGCCTCCATAGCCAGACGAATATGGATCAGCAAAGATGGAAGCTGAAGTGCAGTCACTGGATCTGAAGCCCGCTTTAAGGGCATCACACCGAGACCTGTATTCTTTTATCAAAAAAGTTGAGAGAAAGATAAGGTGAGTTATCGGCAAGTCCATGGGCAAATAACTCATTTTCTGAACCCACTTGAAATAGCTTACCGCAATCACTAGCTCCGCAAAGGACTGGTACGAGTGGAACGAAACAGCTTCGACCAGAGAGAATGGGACAGACATAGGCGGATGGTTCCGAAGATGGTGATAGACTCTGGGGAGAAGAAGGGTCACTTGACGGTGGGCTCGACGGCTGACCAGTCGGTACAGTAGTTGGAAATACACTGGGTGCGGAACTCGGGAAAGTCGAAGGTGTTCCACTAGGTGACGAGCTTGGTACGGGTGAAGGTGGACTCGATGGGAGACTGGACGGCCCATTTGTCGGCGAAGGAGTTGGGGGTGTACTAGGGGGTAAAGTCCCGGTTCTGGTTGGTAAACTGCTTGCAAGATCGGATGGCTTCGAGCTGGGAAACTGAGTTGGTTCGGTACTGAGTACGTCACTTGGTGTAGAAGTAGGAAGGCTCGATGGGACACTTGATGGTATTTTTGACGGTTGACTTGTCAACGCGGAC
>Ga0307981_1002258_pt1 | contig 15872 bp, 20 predicted proteins | sample OrgLakmetagen987_FD_201849 | JGI IMG/M metagenome (GOLD analysis project Ga0307981, IMG submission 201849) | Saline water microbial communities from Organic Lake, Antarctica - #987 | ecosystem: Environmental > Aquatic > Non-marine Saline and Alkaline > Saline | place: Antarctica: Organic Lake... | reverse complement strand
GCCCACGGTGGCGGCCAAGACGACTGCTACAAACTCGGCCGCCGTGTTGGGAAAGGCTGTCGTAGTAGTACTGCTACTAGTGTTAGTAGTGCTAGTCGCAGTACCAGGCGACCCTATTAATGCTGTCATGTTGGTCGTGCGTGTATGGTGTAATGTTTCGACTGCCTGTGTGTGTTCTGTATTTATTGTAGGGCCATGGTCGATTTTTTTCCGTGTCGACGATCGAGGCGATCCATCCATCGAGGGCGAGACGTCTGTCGCGGTCTGTCTAACTATATGAGAGTTCGCGCAATTATTTATTGTAAACTGGCCAAAAACCAAAGTCGGAGCATGAAATCATGGTCAACTGACTGAATCGGGACCGCTCAGATCAAGAGTTGGTGGCGATCGCATCCGACTGGACATTAACAGTCTCCGGGAGAAGAAATGCATCAACAGCGCCACGGCAAGTGAACGAAGCGATTCGACCATGGCTGCGGGAGATTTGCTTGGCGGAGTTCGGAAGAGGTAGCAGAGACCATCTGGAAGACGACCTGGGCGGTTTTGGCAGCGTTGGCGGTGAAAACCTTCGCATCCAAAGAAGAGACAAGCGAGGAAGCTTTCTTCCACGCTTCGGGCATGGAGAAGATCAGGGCTGAGTTCTTGGCGATGCGGAGAGCGTCAAGAGGCATGTCAACACCAAGATTCACCACAGTAGTACCGCGAGTCTTGAGTTCAGTCCACAAGGATGCCACTGGGCGAAAAACAGCATCCGTGAGAGTCTCCTCGATATGGAGACAGACGGGTGCGTACTCGGACTGCTAGAAACGGACTGCCAGAAACGGCCCACGGTGACGCGTGCCAAGGCGGGAAGTCAAGGGGCGCAGCATCAAGGCAGGAGCTGCGGCTGGACGACAGGAGTGCAGGCGTCCAAGGTGGTGGCAGGAACGGTGCGGTTCCAGGCTTGAGCGGCGGTGGTCATTGATCTTGTGGCAACAGAACTGGCGGTACGTTTTCGTGGTGTACATGGTCAACATTGGAGCTTGGCGTTACTTTATTTGTCGGAGCAACAGGGCAATGGAAAAATGGCTTGTCCGTTTGGTTCGCGCGCAAAGCTTTCTCTTTTCGAAAACTCGATCCTCAATAGACTACATTGAGAAGCAAAACGGCGTTCTATCTTTCATATTTTGGATTCGGTATTCAGTGGACCATGACGCTCCTCTTGCACGCCCTTGTCGTGTTCCTTTGTGCATCCGCACTCATCACGGCTGCTAGCGCCGCAGCATGGATTGTCTGGAAGCGAACTCGGGTAGCGAACCAACTACGCAAACAACAACAAAAGCAAACGCAATCGCAAAAAAACAAGGTTTTGGCCTTTTTTCATCCCCATTGCGCAGCCGGAGGAGGCGGCGAACGCGTCCTGTGGAAGATTATCGAAGTGCTGGGGCGATTGCAGGAACAGGGATTTGCCTTGGAGGTAATCATTTACACCATTGATCGGCCCTCGGTTTCCTACAAGGATGGTACGTCGACAGTATGCGTACCAGACAGTCGAAACGTCTCTAGAAGAAGCATTCTCACACGCCTATACACTATTCGTATCGTTCACTCGTTACTATACTACAGACTTGATCAAACACGCACAAGAGAGATTCTCGATAACCATAACCAAGAATCTACCGCTCAAGTTTGTACATTTGAACGAATACTCTCACTTTCTGGCACCCTCGAGCAGCTTTTCCTTGCTCCTGGAATCCATTGGCACGATGCGGCTGGCCTACAAGGCCCTGCAAATGTCCTTGTCGGCAGCAGCAACAGCAAGTGACCATTCCATGCCTCATATATTTTGTGACACGACGGGGTGTGCGTTCACCTACGTCGTTGCCAACGTGTTGTTTGGCTGCAAGGTACTGGCTTACGTTCACTACCCAACCATTAGCACGGACATGTTGAATCTCGTTTGGGAACGTCGACGAAGTGCCTACAACCATCAAGAGTACATTTCCAAGAGTCGACTGACAACGTCTATCAAGCTGCTGTATTATACCGCGTTTGCCGCACTATATGGTATGGTTGGGAGTCTGTCCAGCTTGGCGTTGGTCAATTCCACGTGGACGTACAATCACATTTGCTCGCTTTGGAAGGGAGCCGCGTGGCTGAAACGAATACACATTGTCTTTCCACCGTGTGCGGTGACGGACTTTCAACAGAATGACGTTATCAAAGAGAGACAGTCTGTCGTGCTGTCGATTGGACAGTTCCGGCCGGAAAAGGATCATGTCCTGCAAATTGAAGCGCTCGCGCGTCTCTTTGACTCGCATCCGTCGCTTCAGGAGACTGTCAAGCTGGTGCTGATTGGAAGCTGCCGAGGGGCATCGGACGAAGCACGGCTAGAGCAATTGCGGGTGCTGACAAAGACGCTGGATCTGGTAGATTCGGTGAGCTTTGTCGTGAACCAACCGTATTCCGTCATTCAGGAGTGGCTCAGCAAGGCCAGCGTCGGGATTCACACGGTACGTGCGCCTCTTGGAATGGATTGATTCACCTTGTTGCACCCTTGAATCGACCTCTCACTTACTTGTCGCGTGTGTGTATGTGTGTATGTATGTATATATGTATGTGTGTTAGATGTGGAACGAGCACTTTGGCATTGGAATTGTCGAAATGATGGCCGCTGGATTAATCGTTATTGCTCACCGGTCGGGCGGCCCCAAGTCGGACATTGTCGTTCCATTCGAGGGGAAACCGACAGGTTTCCTCGCCTTGACAGTCAACGAGTATGCCGAGAATATTTACCAAGCTTTGACGATGAAGCCCCGCGATTCCATAAAACTACGAATTAATGCGCAAGTATCAGCAGCTCGATTCTCCGACGAGGTCTTTTCCATTTCGTTCAAAGAGGCGATCCTGGAGGGCAAAATCCTATCATAATAGTGGAAAACCAGGGGACCAATATTAATATGTGAAAATGTATACAAGAAGCGATCGAGTGCTTGGGCTTATACGTAGCACGCATGCGTATTGATCTTGTGATAGCACTTTTCTTTTTACGGATCATGCTCCGGATGATCCTCATCGTCTTCCGGAGAGTCACCGCGTGTAGATTCCGTCAAGACCCCTGGCCGGCTTTGACTTCTGCGTCGAAGAGTGGTCTCAGCTTGCTTCTTTTTCTTGTACGCTGTAACGTACTCTGGATTGACGTCGTCGTCACCATTGGCAGCAAGAAGTGCTAATCCTCCATGGTATGAAGTGTCTAAACCGACGATTTCCTCTAATGGATCGGCACGGAACCATCCCTTCCAGTCCAACCAGATAAAGAATGGAAGCATGATGGTTATTACCCATCCAAGAATAAAAAAGAGGCCAACCAGCTGGGTTCCGAGTAGTCTGGCACTTGAATTACCGCGATCAACAGAGTAGAACCAACCGACATATTCGTCTCTTCCATAGGCAGCCAACAACCGCGTTGGAGATGCAAACAGACCGACAGAAATCAGACCCCATGCACCATTGATCAAGTGGACAGGGATTGCATCGACGGCATCGTCCAAACGGAAATAGACCAAGGCTTTGCTACCAACAATGTATAGTAGACCTGCAACCAAGCCAGTGACAGCTGCGGCCCATGGTTCCACTACACCGCAACCGGCAGTAATAGCAACCAAGCCACACAGAGAGCCGTTCATGGCAAACTTGAGGTCAAAGAAGGGTTCGCCCGTCAAGCGCTCCAATACATAGAGGTTGGCAAAGAGAGCCACAATTCCAGCCATTCCGGCCGAGATGGTAGTGTTGACTCCTGCGAGAGCGGCGATATCGTCAGATCCCGGCACGTGACTGAGTAGCGCCGAGCCAGGGTTGAATCCGTACCATCCAAACCAAAGAATGAATGTTCCAAGCATCTGCAAAATGAACAAAGAAATAATGGTGGAGTGTTAGCAAGTAGTCTAGTCTAGTCCATAACACAATTTTGATTCACGAAACGTACTTGCAAGGCAATCGAGTGCCCGGGAAACTCTCTTGGCTTTTCCAAACGACGTCCAGTTTCATCGTGAAAGCGTCCTCTGCGGGGTCCGAGGATCAGTGTGGCCACGAGGGCCGTGACACCACCAGTAACGTGCACCACACCCGAGCCAGCGAAATCGATAACACCCGTTCCCCAGAGAGGGTCGACTGAATAAGCCGACAAGAATCCGTTGGGGTTCCATACCGAGTGCACAATAATGGGATAAACCCAACCAGTGAGCAATACGGAGTAACACAAGTACGCCACCATCTGACAGCGCTCCGCGAGCGTTCCTGCCACAATGGTGGCCGCTGCTGCGGAAAAGGCGTACTGAAATAGCCAGAAGGCCATGTCGTCTACACCCATGAGGAAAAAGTTGGTGGACCCCACGAATGACTTGTTTGGGGAATCCGGATTCATACCACCAAAGGCAAAGGCGTAGCCCACGGTGAAAAAGGCTACTGCAGCACCACAGGCGTCGAGCAGATTCTTCAACATGGTATTCTGCACGTTCTTTTTACGGACTGCTCCGGCACAGACCATGGCAAATCCCGCTTGCATAAAGAAGACGAGGCCAGCGGCGTACACTAATAGGGCCGATCGAGAAAACTCTCGTGCGCCGACATCGTTGGAAAGCTGATCGGAATAACACTGCAAAATGGCCTTAATATCGGATTCATTACCAATCTTATTGACGCAAAACTGATAGAGATTGGTGTTGGGGGTAACAGCAATAGGACTACTCATTGTGCTCTGGAGTGAGTGAGTGAGTCGTACTGTGTGTACAGGCCCTTGCTCGAAAGAGACAGGTAGGATGGGAACCGTTGACCGTAGACTGCTGTAAGATAAGACTTGTTTTCACCTTTCACTGGCTCTCTTTTGCTTTGAGCAAGTTCGCGCGATGATGCTGAGCGAGGTTGGCGGTTTGAGTAGTCTATATGCTGAGTTGGTGCTGGGTATAATCTTGCGTTGCATCGCGTCGAGTTCGGGGGTGAAACTTAAAAGGCGATTGCCCAAGGAGGCAACGAACCTAGTACAAATTGTACGCGGACATCATGTATGTAGATTTCAACGAAAGCCGTAGTACTGACCGAAGCTAGGGCCGGATCAAGCGTCAGCGATTGGCGCGAGGCTTATCACGAAGAGTCCGAGAAGACTGCGCAGAGCTTCAATAAAAGACCCGAGGACTGATGCCGTGGCGTCATCTTACTTGTTCTTCAGTCCGTATCGTTTATAAAGAGTAAATCGAGAACAGGAAGAGAAGAGAAACATCTGAAACCAGAAACTTGCTATCTGAATACCTATATCTGAAACACCTGCCTCCAGTATCAGTACGTACTGTGGTTTGCTGTCGCAGAAGAAGCTTGTACGACGTACGTAGATGACGGATGACGAATGGACGTGATGATGATGATGTTGTGATAGAGGTCGCCAGCAAGTACCAATACTACTTCCTTTACTCCTCTCAATTGTCTGCGATTAAAGTCGATTCCATGATGTTGTTCGCGGCTAAAAGCGAACTCCTGCACCACATCTCCCCCGAATAGCTACCCCCGAACCAGGCAGCAAGAGTAGTCAAGTTAGTTGTTCTTTTGTTGTGGCCATTCTCATTCTTCTTTGTCGGGAAGCTTCGAGTGATCGATTTGTCCAGGATTTCAAGAACATTGCAGTGAGCGTTTGTTCCCACACGATGGCGCATTGTGCTTCTCATTATTTCTCCCCCCGCCGTCTTCTTCGTTCTTTGAGGTCTACCGGGTTGCTGCTGACGGTCCTGGTGTGCGCCAGCAACCTGGGAAGCACCCGCGCAGCTTGCTTCCGAGAAAATGACGAGTGCCTTCAGAGCGACATTTGCGGCTCTTCCCTTTCAGGTTGTTGGGGCCTTCCTATCAATGGTGATAGAGATTGCAGATTGCACTCCAGTTGATGGCCAAACATGGGACGTGCATAAATCCGAGATAGCATCGTACATTGAAGCCGACTGCGCCGACGGCAAGGGTTTTAACATCCATACTGGCGAATGCAATGTGGGTTCCGATCATTGTCAACTGATCGTTTCGACATGCCCCGACAACAAAGTTGTCTGCGCAACCAAAGTGAATACGTTTGTGTGGAATCGGGATATGAAAGAAGAGTTTACAGTCTCGTGCAAAGTGCTAGATTGCTCTAGGTCTACGGGTTTCCATGGTTGGACTGACACAAAGGGTAACTCTCATTATTGTAGGGACTCTGTGGGTGTCTCGGGTTCTTCCTCCTCCTCCTCGCCCGCCTTTTTTCTTCTGTTTAGTACGATCGCTGTTGCGATGGTATGGGCCGTCTCGTAGGGTCTAAAATGAACAATGTTTGTGGAAAATATAATTTCAATACATGTTAATACAAAGCCTCGTCAAAAGAGATAGTCAAGGGTAGACTAGTATCAATAGCAGTACTTTCTAATGAAATCATCTTCTTCGGTCGAGAAATCGAGAATTAGAAACGGACCAGAATTCAGATTCAGAAATGCCCGTTGCCCCCACACACACACAGTAGACACTGTCGCTGCCTTTCACATTGTTGGTCGATCCCTTGTTGGAGACACCGAACCAAGGTATCCCTGCTTGCCTAACGTAATAACGATCAAGGCCTAAAGCTAGCAGCAACGACAAGAGCAAGACGGAAGAGAGCCGCTTTGCGTTGTTAATTGATTGATTACAACTCGCTGTCAGCTAGTCGAAGAGAATAGAGAACACGACAGCAGCAGCAGCAAGGAATAAGCGGCCGTTGAGAACTGTTTTTCGATTGAACAAACTTGATTATTTGTTACCCGACACATACACATACTATGACAGCCGAAGCTGTCGCAGTCTGTGAATCATGCGGCTGGGCAGCGGCCTTTTGCTCCATGCTGGCCTTTGGAACCTTTGGCGTACCCATCAAGAGTCAAGCTGCCGTCAAGGTCAACATTGACCCGCTCGTGTTTCAAACGTACAAGACGTTCATGTGCTTTATTACGTCGTGGCTAGTCTTGGTGGCGGGTGATGAGTTTATATTTACGCCGTGGGGTATCATCTCGGGAATGTTTTGGGTGCCTGGAGGTGTTGCCACAATTTACGCCGTAAAGAATGCTGGTCTTGCTATTGGAATTGGAATCGGGTCATCTTTTATTGTGCTCGTTTCCTTTATTTGGGGGATCTTTGTCTTTGACGAGCAAGTGCACAGTAGAGCTGGAGCCTGCACTGCAATTGCTTGCATGATGCTCGGTCTGCTCGGCATGTCTTACTTTTCGAGCCCGGAATCGGCAGAACCTGACGAACTATTGGAGAGCATGGAGGAAGCATCGGCAGTGCCGCCCCTTTCGCAAGACCATCAAGACCCCACCTGTTTACCGCAACGTCGTCGTCAAAGTGGGGTTGAATACCACGGACTCGATACTAACGAATTGTCGTTGGACGATGCAGAGAACGATGACAATGATAATGACGATTCTGCCCTGGCAGACAACAAGCTCAAGCTTACAGAGCGAACCGAACAGTCGGATTATTCGGACAGCTTGTCCGGCAAGGAAGGGGATGACTGTGCGTCCATTGCTTCGCTTCGGGCCACGGCTGCTCAATTACAGGATCCATCACTGCAGCACGTTGTGATATGTGGCGTCAAAATGACCAAACGACACTCGGGGATGCTCGCAGCAGCCTTTTGCGGTATCTGGGGTGGAAGCATCATGGCTCCAATGAAATGGTGCAAGTCAGATACAAAGGGAACGCATTACTTGATTAGTTTTGCCGTTGGCTCTTCCATTGTTACAGTCGTCTTGTGGCTCTTACGATACACGTTCAACGTGTACAAGTACAAGTCAACGACCAAGGCCTACCGAAATCTACCGTCGTTTCACCTCAAAACAATGTGGTTGGCAGGAGGCACTGCAGGTACGCTCTGGAGCATTGGCAACTTCTTTAGCCTAATCTCTGTGTTTTATCTCGGCGAAGGCGTGGGCTACCCGTTGGTGCAAACCTCCATTGTTATCTCTGGACTGTGGGGCATCTTTTATTTCAAGGAGGTGACGGGAAGGAAACGAATCACGAGATGGTTCCTGTCGTCCCTCATGACCATCTTTGGAATCCTCTTGCTGAGCTATGAGCATCACGAAAAGTAAGTCCACTAGTGCAGATGCAAACGCACACGACAGTATAGTTTATAAACGTTTTTCTTTTGCAAATACAATGTACGGTTTATAGACTAGTAGGGGGTGCTTTAGCCGTACATTTCCAATGCCTTTTCAAGTTTCGTCTTGGTATCGGAAAGCACTTTGGGCTCAGCGTCATCGTCCAAGACCAAGGCATCGCCTCCTTCATTCTGCTTGAAGCCGATCGCAACCAAAAGGTTCTTGGCGCCGATAAACGGCTTGACCTTGACCTTGAAGGCTTTGTTCTCCATATTGATAGTCTTGAACTTTTCTTCCGTCGGGTTGTCCACGACATTCCCAACGTACACCTTTAGAATCTTGAGGCACTTGCCGCCGTCCCCACCAGCCTTGTAGCCCGAGACGGTTTTGATGTAGTCGTCAATTTTGTGAACGTCGGGCTTCGGTTTCTTTTGCGTGTGTGCATTAGCCTTGTCCTTTTCGTCCTCGAGGTTGTACTGGATAGCGTCGGGATGATAGCCGTCCACGCCCAGTCTGGAGCCGAGCTTGCCCTTGTTGGCTATGCGTTCGGCCTTATCTTTGGCCAGCTCGGCCCGAATGCGCTCTCGCTCTCTTCGTTGGGATTCCTTCTCACGCTTTCTCCCCTGTGCATCGCGCTTTCGCTGTTCAATATCCAGCTGCTCTCTCGTCTTTGCCATTTCCTTGCCCATGCTTCGTCGCTGAATTTCCTGCGCGGTTTCGTCGACCTTTTCCTCCTCTTCTCGCTGCGCTCGCTTTACTTTCAATAGGTCTTTGATTTCGGCAATTTTTTCCGTTTTTTCTTCGGCAGTCAAGGGCTTGACCAGTTCCGTGGATTCTTCAAAGTCGGAATGTCCAGTTTTGTTGGCATGCAACTCGAGGTTTGCCATGTTGGATAGGACGCGACCACACTCGTTGCACTTGTATGACTGAGCCACCATTCCATCCATGGGAATGGGCTCTTCAATGTCTACATCATCCTGATGCTCCGTCAACCAGTCCACGGCACCTTCAATAGTTCCGCCTGTACCATACAAGAGTCCCTTTTGAGCCTTCACGAGAGAAAAGCCCATGGATTCAGTCAGCGTCTTGACGTCTTGAGGGTTTTGACCGGCCGTAGGATGAAGAGCTGGCGGCGCCGGCGCCGTCTCGGCAGAAGCGTCCTTCATTTCCACGTCGCAAGTCTCCTTGGCAGGTTCAGGAGCCGCCGCAACCGGAGAAGGAGCACCCAACCTGGCCAATCGCGCTTCTCTCGCTTGCGCGTCGCTCAACGGCGCAGCTGCTCCTCCCAATGTTTCTCCACCCGTCAAGACGGCTTGACATCCCGCAGCATCGATCATGGCTTGCACGGCGGGCAAGTTGGCGCCCTCGACGCGATTGACTTCGCGTTCCTTTTGAAATAGCACGTAGGTTGGAAAGGCGCGGACCTTGTACTTTTCAATGTCTTGTCCAAGATTGCTCTCGTAGGCGATACCGAACTTGACGTCCGTGGTGGTGTTGGCGGCGTAGGAAGCAGCCATTTGCTCCAAGGCTGGTTTGGACTGCTTGCAAGGACCGCACCAGTGCGCCGAATACGTAACGACCGTGTTGGAGTTTTGGGAAATAAAGTCTTGGACGGCGGCGCCGCTATCGAGTTCAATCAATGCCATAATGATGATTCCGTTGTTGCTGTTGTTGCTGTTGTTGTTGCTGTTGTTGTTGCTGTTGTTGTTGCTGTTGTTGCTGCTGTTGTTGTTGCTGTTGTTGCTGCTGTTTGTAGGACTACTGTACTGGTTCAGAGTGGTTCAGAGACGCAGCTGGAAAGGGTGAATGTATTATGATGCCTTCTCGTTCTCTTAAGACAGAGATCGAAGGAACGCGTTTCGAGAGTCCCGGAAGACCAATCAGTCGCGCGTAATTGTCGTACCGGTAATGCAGGCAGTCAGTGACGTGGCCTTCCTTCGCTTTCGTCCGTCCGTCCAAAAACAGCGACCGCCGATACGAACTGGTCATCGTCGGCGAAGGCCAAGCAACAAGCAAAACAAGGCTTCTCACCGTACGACTGTATCGCGTATTCATTCCGGACGATCGCACAATATTATACACGTTACCTACCGTAGCAACAACAGCAAATACAACAACCATGGCCAAGAAAGCAAGTGAAAAGAAGGGAGCCAAGATCTTCAAGACGAAGTGCTCGCAGTGCCACACTGTCGATGCGGGAGCGGGCCACAAGCAGGTACGTTACGTTACGCTACGCTGGACTGCAGGACGACTGGATACACGTTGTTAGCTTGAGAGGAACCTGCCGTTTGACGGCTACCAACGGTCGCTATTGATTGCCGTATACTCACTCTATTTCTTGCCGTTGATTTATCTTGAAAGGGACCCAACCTGTACGGCTTTTGGGGTCGCCAGTCCGGACAGGCTGAAAGTTACTCCTACAGCAGTGCCAACAAAAAGTCGGGCATCATGTGGGGAGACGACACTCTCTTTGAATACCTCGAGAACCCCAAGAAGTACATCAAGGTGCGTCACGCGTCGTACGTCGTTGTACACTGGGAATGATGCATGCGGTAGGGCAGGGTAGGGCCGTGCCATTTGGGTTGACGAGATCACAAAAAAAGAGCCAATGGCACGGGAACGTGGTGTAATTTCGTCACGAGCGGGTCTCTTTTTTTTGGGAGGGGGGGGGGGGCGTTCCACTGGGTTGGCAGACCGCAAGCGTCAGCTCTCCACTGGTCTCGCATTGCGCTTTGCGCTTAAACTATCTTGCAACGCTTCTTTTTTCTAACCTTTCAATCTCCGTTCCACTCTTTTTTTTTTTCAAACTTTTACACTACAGGGTACCAAGATGATCTTTGCTGGAATCAAGAAGGAGCAGGAACGTCTCGATCTCATCTCCTACCTCAAGGCCAGTACTACTGCTTAAGTTATATTTATGAGTTATAGTTTGGAATGGTTATCCGTAATGTTAAAGACTTTTCGTTTGACAGTAAGCGTTTGCCTGAATTAGGATGGAGAATGTGTAGGTGTAAATGTAGTCGTTGCAGGAGAAGGATCAAACGAAACCATGGGTGAATACAAAGAGAATCATACGACAACAAACTGCTCACATAGTCGCAGTTTAAATTCACCAAACGTTGCTTCTTCCCGTCATGTCAAGATGAAGGAGTAAATGTTAAACTTTCACTAAATTCAGCTACAGCGCTAGGACCGAAAGACTGTCACTCGTCCACTCGAGTTGCCACCCACCACAATCGTTTGATCGGTAGACGGATGAAAGCAGCATCGGCTGGCTACAGCTGTTAACAGGTCTCCTTGGAGTTCCTGTACAGTCTTGCCCTTGGAGTCCATGAGCTCAATGCGGCGTGGCTGCTTGAGACAGCCGACTGCAAACAGGTCGACGGAAGGATGCCACTGCGCCATGAGTGTAGTCAACCAACGACCAGTCTGGTTGTTGTGCTTGATACTATGCGTAGGTTTCAAAATGTTCTTTTTGGCGGACAGGTGGGCATCTTCAAAGAGATCGAGCTTGTCACCCATGGTCGTGGCCAACAAAGCATGACCCGACGGCGAGAAGAAGGCACTGTTCACGGACCGTCCGCCGCTGTACGAAGCGACCGCTTGGGGGGCTCTGGAATGTGCCGACGCTCGATTGTTTCCAAACTTGCGCAAGTCCCAGATATTGACAGTACCATCGAGACCAGCCGAGGCCAACGAGTATCCATTGGGGTGCAAGCTGTTGAGGAGGAAAGAGACATGATCATCCGAAAGTGTGTTAGTCGAAGCGGAAGGTGGTAACGCGACCGTGATGGATTAAGGCACTCTTTTTTGTACGCACCTCAAAGTATTAATCTTCTTTTCACTCAGATCCTCGTGAAAGGTAATCTTTCGTTTCGATCGCATGTCAACGTGCATGGCAGTACCAGCTGAAGTCGACAAAAAGAAGGACTTGTCGCTACTCCGGTGGTCGAGACAAGCATATTGCGTCCAGTATCTGTAGCCTGTATCCATGCTATAACCAAGTTCGCCCTTAAACTCAGCCTGTGAATCATAGGTGGCAAAGACTTGCTCAAACGATTCGGAAGCCACGTCAAACAGTCGAACCGTGCCATCGTACGACGCTGAAAACAGGGTGTCTCCAAGTGCGGTCCACTGAACGCAGCAAGCGGATCCCTTGTGGAAGCGAAACAAATGTACTCCGTCATTTCCGGTGTCATCGTTGTCCTTGGCCCGCGAATCAACGTTCCAAATACCAACATAACCAGTCTTGTCACCGGCAGCAACAATCAGTGCGCTCGGAGACGGGTGAGCAGCAATACCGTAAATTCGGTCCGGTACGATTTTGGCAACGACTGCGTCTGAGCTGACAGTCATGGTTTTCATTCTTGCTACAGTCTCGTCCATAGATTCATTGCTGGTCTCCGTGACGGATACGGGGCTCTTGCCTTTGCTCACTTTCTTGGCCAAGCTGCCAGCAGGTGCTAGCGACAACGAATCGCGAACAAACGATATCGCTTCCGAAACTGAGTTTTCCTTGACCCATTTCGATCCAGCCAGCTCGATAGCCTCTTTAATGGAGAGTACCGAACCGTCATTGATGCGGTTGCGGTAAAATTCTGGCTCAATCTCCCTGACATTGTTCGCCTGGGCTGTACCAGAGGCTGGAACTGTCGTTCCATTGGTTGCTGCGACTGTGAATTTTCCGCTGCGTTCCTCCTCAACAAAAAGCCCGTCCGACTCAATACCAGCAATTCGGCTCGACTTGCGACGCCGATATACAGCACCATCTTGACTCTCGGTACTCTTTCGTTTCTTGATGCCCTTTTTGGTCGGTGGAGGTTTCGAGACGGTAGACTTAAGAGCTGCTGCCGACGCCAATAGACCAGAGTTCATGAGAACTTGCTGGTTTCGCTTTCGCTTGGCGTTTACCATTTCCTGGTAAGTCGTATAGTTAACTCCGTCAAAGAAGAATCCCTTTGCCTGGCCATCGTCGTCATCGCCGTCGTCGTCGTCGTCGTCGTCGTCTTCCTCGTCCGGCTCGCCAAGGATCTCGTTCGCCTCGTCCTCGTCCTGAACGAGGGCGTCTTCCTTCGTGGGATCCGTTTTAAGCGTTCTTTGACGTAAGCTTCGACGCATATTGGCTTTCTACACTGTTTATCTTAAGATCTGTTGGCCTCTGAGCTTGGGAGTGATTAATGCGACAGTTTTCAACCAGCAACCAGCGCATGCATCCGCATTGTGTTCTCTCGACGGTTTCGTCCGCGCCAAAGTGGGAAAATGGAAAAATGAGGTGGCGAAGCAGGGCGAAGCAGGGCGAAGCAGGGCGAAAGTATTAAGTAAGTCTAGCTATGTCGAGAGTCGTAAGCGGTACTCAGGAGAGGTCTCTAGCCTTCCGACAGAACGGCAGCACAAGGCTCTGCTGTCTCTCCATACGCATGTATTGACCGAGTTAGCGCTAGTGTTCAATACGGTACGGTCAAGTTCCTAGTCAAACACTAGAGACCCACTACTCTACTAGTAACTCTAGGTGTGGCACTCTATCGACGCCGTGATCTCAATAGCTCTATCTGCTAGCAGCAAAGCCATAAATGATACTAGGCACATTCTATTATTAACAAAGCGTTCAATCTGCATGTACGACTTGATAGCAAAACCACCAATATCAGAGCATTATCTCGGAGAAAAGCGGGTCAACTATTCTAGACTAGCGACGACTGTTCGGGTGTTCAAATATCTTTTTGATTGCAATTGGTGATCCAAACATTCCTTTCGCATCGTATCCCACACCCTCAACAACGTGAAGCTCGTGGGTTGGCTCGCCATAGTACGCTTCGAGATATTTCATGTACTGCAGACCACGGTTACGACGAAAAGGCCCTTCCAGCATGGCTGGGCATCGAGTATCCATTGAGTTGCGAAAGCAAGGCCACTCATCCTCTTCGTAAACATCGCGTTTCCAGCAACTGGCATCACAAGTTGGCAACGCATCGTTGCAAGTATCGTTTTGACCAACTAGATAGACCATGTGGCGATGTTTGTACATCATGGCCGCACGTTTAGGGCCTGACTTGATGACATACGGTATCTCGTGGCGCTCATCCTCGACATTTTTGATTCCGTACGGCCAGTCATTGTAATGAGGGCTGTAGCAAGGAAAGTTCTTACCAACGCCGTGATGAGTAGGAATCATCAAATCGGTAGTGGGTATGCTGCATTCCTGGTGGCAGGTGCAATTGTTGCGGGTGCACGAACACTCTCCACACTCATAAGTGAAGCGACGCTCGTCTAAATATGTATAGCTGGAAGGGTTCGCCACGATGAACTCCAAATCCACCCAGTCAACGTCCTCCTGATCATACGCCGCAGCCAAGAGACTCATAATGGAGTAACGCTGCACCATTTGGCCGCCCGCCGAGTGTCCCAAATAGGCAATCTTATCTATATTGGGGTAGAGCTGGCGGTCTGTGAGTATTGCCAGGAACTGATCGAGCACATCAAAGCTACTGATGGATTTTCCTCCGTCTCTGTTGAGATGACCATTACCGCAACATCTAGGATCTGACTGCGCACCGACTCTCCAGTCCCCCGAAGGCTTGGTAGTGTTCCCAAAGGCATCAAAAGGATGAACGTCTTCGTCGGTATGGTGCTGAAAGATGGGAGTAATGAGCAAAATATCGTCAAAAGCTCGGTACTCCTGCTCCAACATGAGCTTCTGAAAGGAGCAAAAGTAGTGCTGAGCATCGCTGGACAAAAAGAGCCATGGTATGGTTGCCGCCGTTCCTCACAAGTTGATCAGCGTGGTTGGGGTTGTTGATAACGGCATTGGCAGTGCTGGGTGTGTTGGCGATCTCAGGGGTGTCAGCAACGGACAATGGCGGTGCTGAAACGGTACGAGGGGCGTCGAGATTCCAAAGTCTGGTAATCGACGACCAAGTGCCGGTGAGAACAATGCAGTCCTTGTATTTTACCGTCACGGTGCTAGCATTGAACAATGCTGTGCATCCGTGATCGCACAGGAGCCCAATGGAGTTGAGGGATCCGGATGCGAGGAACGGGAAAATGTGGGCTTCACGCGCAGCGGCCGGTAGGAATGGAAGGGCCAGACTGCACGTGTGCGTGGAGTGGATGGTGCCGCCGTCGGGAAGTTGGGCGGTTATGCCGGGGATAGCGGCCTGTTTGTTCGTGAATGGCGCGTCGGTGGTAACGAAGTGTCCAGTTGCGCCGGTGTCGAGAATAGCTGGGGATTTTGGCGGGGAGGAAGCATAATCTGATGCAGTTCGAGGTTGTTTTAGTAAGTTTAGTGTTGGACTAAAACGAGTTGAAGTGGGATTAGCCGTCCCTCTTTCCTAGCGACCGTAGACGTGGGTTGAGCCGCCCATCGTGTTGGTCTTGGTGGCAGTGACTTCGTGGCCGTCTGCTTGTTTTTTACACAAGGCACTGTGGGCGCTGTTGGTGGTGTGTCCGTGCGTCCAACAGTAGGAAGTGCCGCTGTTGTTGGGGCGGTCGCGGGTTTGGTTCTTTATTGCTGCAATCAAGGTGGCCAGTTGTGCTTGAGTGGCGTCGGCCGTGGCTTGAACGCGGGCCATGGCCAGTGCGTGTTCCGTCGGGGGTGGAACGGCTGCCGCTGGCTCAAAAGGCGTAGTGGCGATGACGGCTGCGGCGTTGCCGGCGTGATATCCCGCTTGGCTGGCAGTTGTGAGTAGAGAGGAGCGGTCTTGCTCGGCCTCTGTGAAGAGTACTTGAAATGTGTCCATGTTTTTGTCGATGTTG
>Ga0307981_1002252_pt1 | contig 15909 bp, 9 predicted proteins | sample OrgLakmetagen987_FD_201849 | JGI IMG/M metagenome (GOLD analysis project Ga0307981, IMG submission 201849) | Saline water microbial communities from Organic Lake, Antarctica - #987 | ecosystem: Environmental > Aquatic > Non-marine Saline and Alkaline > Saline | place: Antarctica: Organic Lake... | reverse complement strand
GAGCTGCCCCGAAACCGACGAGTTAGCGCTGCAACACAATCCACGTCCGCTGCATCGCCTACCGTATACATAGACCATGGCGGACCACAAGGCACCTCCACCTCTGCAGTGGTTAGAGCGAGACACTATCGAAAATAGTGCAGAAAGTATGGTCAATTTAACTCTTCTGGATCCATCACGATGGGGATGGACTGCCGGTGGAGGCGTTGCCGATCTTCTCCCGCCACATGAGGTACGTCGAATGAACCTAACAGGGATCGTAGAGCTTCAATGTTAACATGTGTCTCTGGTTATGTGTTGCGTATACTGATTACTAACCTCATGCTCTTTCTCTCACAGCGAGCAAGACGAAAAGAAAGCAAACGATCCTTTCTGCGGTCCCGGCGAAAGAGAGAAAGAACGGAAGCGACAACAAAGAAAGCGCCGCCCGACCCAACCACCGCTATCACTGCTGCGAATGGACTTGATGAAACAGGCCCATTGGTCGCCGAAGCGTCTTTCTCTATGGAGATCACGAAGAATGGAAACGGAGTGACCACCGCGACAGCAGCAATCACAACGAATCCTTTCAACTCGTTGTTGAAACCGCCACCACTCCCAGCAACCGCAACTTTGCAACACGTACAAAAGCTTCCATCCGAGACCACCACGGAGCCCGCACCCTCCGATGCTGTAGAAATAGCCCGTAAAGTACCTCCAGTCCAGAAGAAAGATGCTGTCACGCGCCCTAAGGGTCCTGTCCAGTTCAGAGCCTTGGCCGACGACGGCACTCTGGACATTTATACATACCATCGAGGTCGAGAAGGTATGGAACTTCGAGACAAGGAAACTGGGGAACTACTCTGCGACGTGAAGGCAACAGATACCAACCATAATGTCGATGCACCGAAACTGGTGGCAGCGATTGTCGTGAAATTTCCTTTGGAAGACGACAGCGCAGCGTCGGAAGTAAAGACGGGGGCCCGTTACTACAGAGAGACTGTGGCCTGGGACCTGGCGGATCCTGGAACTTCGACACCAGCAGCCTTTGCTGCAGATGTTGCTGAAAGCTTTGGTTTATCTTTTGACCAGTATCTTGACCTGACCGAGTCGATCCAAACCCAGCTTGCTACTTTCGTACAAGAAAATTGTGGCCACGCAACGCCAATTGCACTACGAGACGCACTCGGGCAAACCCGTGATGCTCCAGCGCCGTTTGTCTGTGATCTCTATGGTGAAGTCACAGGTTCCATCCAAGGTGGCTCAAGTTACTCAGCGAACCAGAGATCAAAACCCGTTTCTCGGTCAGCGTCGGTAGTCGGCGGCGCAGTTGGCGGCCAGAAGAGTAATACCAAAGGCAAGGCACCCCGCAAGGCTCAAGCCTCTACCAAAGTGGAAGAAGCGTATCGAGAGGAAGTGCAAAGAAGACTTCGTGCTGCGTCGATCGCTAGGATTCACAAAACGTGTGAAGCATCGGGAAAGGCAGTGGGTCAGCTCGATATTGCATGCGATTCTGTTTGTCACTCGTGCAGTGAACAAAAGGAGCTTAGCGGTGTCTTTGCGTGTGGATCGTCCTCCCATGCATTATGCGAGGACCATCTCAGACCTTGGGTCGATCTGTCGATACCAACGTCTGCCCCTCCATCTCTAGATTTTTGCCCTGCGTGTTCTTTGGCTTGCACCTGTTCGCTTTGTGGACGCATTCTTGAGCTTGCGGCTCAAGAGTTCAAGAAAAGAACACTGAAACAAGAAACGGCACCAGTGTTGACTGTATTTGATGATCTGTTTGGCTATTGCCACAGTCCGGGGCTCAAGGAGCGTGCGGCCGCAAGTACCAAGTCTACCGCGTCAAAGTCTGGCGTGTCAAAATCTGCCGCGTCAAAGTCTCAAAAGTTGTTAGCCAAGCGTCGCCAGTCCATGGAGAAAGCCCGTATACAGGTATCAAAGGTTCCCGTACCTGAGTTCCCACGGGAAGTCTGTAATGGTATCGATATGGATCCTGGAACCGAACTGGACTATCGCACTGTTTACACCAACAAGGGCGCTTTCGTCCCGCCGGCGCCGGAGGTAGCGCCTGCTGCTCGTACGCAGGACACCACCATCGGTCAGATTGAGCCAAAGCCAGTACCTGAGATTAAGGCAGGTACATCGCCCCCCTCGGAGGACGGGAGTGTTGACTACTGTAACGTTTGCCGAAAACATGGAAATCTTCTCTGTTGCGATTACTGCCCCAGAGCCTTTCACCAGGGCTGCATCAAGCCGGAGGCGGTAGAGGGTCCAAGCGATGCTCCCTGGGAGTGTCCAGCCTGTTGCATGGAGAAGTTTGGTCTTCCCGAGCACGAAATCGACGGAGAGAAGTCTCTCGCCCTCATATGCGCTACTTTTGGTAAGCAGCAAGTCACCGTTACGCAGGAAGACACCTCCAACTTACGGTTGCTCAGTATCATCCATCAGATGCTGCTAGGGCTAATGGAATACGACTTTGGCTACATGTTTGCAGAGCCTGTCGATTGTAAGCAAATTACAAATTACAAAACTCTGGTGAAGAGGCCAATGGACCTTGGAACGATAGCGTCAAATCTGATCAACGGTCGCTATATCGAAACCTTTTCTAAAGAGCAAGTCACTTCCTGGGATGACATTGCGCTCGCTATTCTGAAAGACATTGAGTTGGTTTGGCACAACTGTTTCACCTTCAACTACGAAGGAAGCGCCGTCTATCGCATGGCCGAAGTCCAACGACGACGCTTCCTTATCACTCAGCAGCGTAGCTTTCAATCATATATCAGTGAGAGGGTCATGCAAGAGGTGGCAGTATTCGTTCAACAGTGCGAAAGAGAGAGAGGCAAAATCGCTGATCTCGACAGCAAGCTTGGGAGCGAGAGTGTCTCTCTTTCTCTGGCTGCGGTAAAAGCGAGACACAAGATCACTGTCAAGCCTCAGACTGCGAATGGTCGCCCAGTTGCCGTGTTTGATAGCGACACTGGGAAGCTGGCAAAGATTTACACGTCTCAGATTACCGCTGCCTCTGCTATTGATTTCCTTCATGGTCTTGGGCATCCATCCGAATGGGGGAAACTCGGGCCTAGTTCGAATACGAATAGTCGAGTGAGACGCCTGGTGAAGGAAAGCAAGACCGACCCAAGACGCCTACTTTTCGGCTACAGATGGTTTTTGTTGGAGGATTTGAAGAAGAGGAAAGTACAGTTTCTCGACAGCGTAAAATCGAACAACAGAGGTTCTGTGCGGGCGTCTCATACCAATGGGTCTACCCAACTACCGCGTCCTACTCTAGACGTGAAAGTACCAGCGCCTGCTTTTGAAGCCATTGAAATGGTGGATAACCAGCATTCCTACGTCTTTTCGACGATCGAAGAAAGCTTGTTGTTCCCGCGCTCGTTGGATCAGAATGCCAGGCAGCACCTTCGCGAACGCCTCAAGTTGCTAGTTTCTGGCGGCTCATTCGTTGAAATTGAAGGGCGAAAGTGGCGAAGGTTGCGGATTAACCCTGAAGACTTAAATGAAGAAAAGTCAGAGACAGAAAAAAGCAAATTATCTTTGTCGGAACAGAAAGTCGACAGCACCAAAGTTGGTTCGGTACAGCTGCCACGCTTTCTCGTGGTGAAAGAAGACCTTTTGGCGGGGAGCAAACTGATTTATTTCCCCAGTATTGAAGGCGCCTACCGCGATTGGCTGAATACTTGTGAAAGCTCTCCAGTCACGATTGACGGGCCCAAGTCCATGGCAACCTTCCAGTCTTCTTACCTGTGTGGAGACCGAAACGTGGACGGGATTGTTTGGACAATGACTAGCAAGTCGGCGACACGAGAAGCACCGCCTCCTGGAAGTGCGGTGGAAGGCATCGAGACAGTCCAAAAGCGTGGTCTCACGGGGTTCGACCACGCAAGTAACTCGATCGAGAATGCGTCCGTTTCCGCACTGCCCCCCATGGCCAATGATAGTACTAGCGAGACACCGACAACAAATGGCGACGGTTTGGAGTTGGCGGTCGCCGAGAGATCAGCAACCCATACAGCATCAAACTTGGCGACAGCACCCATGCAGATCAGCACGCTCTCTGAGGTGGCGGTCGCCGAGAGATCAGCGGCAACCCAGCCAGCATCAAACTCGGCGACAGCACCCATGCAGATCAGCACGCTCTTTGGGTTGGCAGCCGCCCAGAGGTCAGCGACGACCCAGCCAGCACCAAACTTGGCGACAGCACCCATGCAAGTCAGCACAACATTGCTTGCGAATGGAGCCGTGTCGCCCATGACTGGCAGAAAACGCAAGGGATCGACTGGAAGCGCACCCGACAGCGACGAAGGTCAACATTCGCGCAAGAAAGCAACCGCCGTTGGATGAATCCATCTATGCATATTCGTAAGCACTATAACAGATCTGGGAAAGATATGTCAACAAACTAGTACTGGTAGGAACCAAAAGAAAGACTTTTATTCACATTGTTTACTTGGTCACTTCCATGTGCTTGATCAAGTCGAGCACACGGTTGGAGTATCCAGCCTCGTTATCGTACCACGAAACAAGCTTGACAAAGTCGTCCGTAAGAGCGATACCCGCCTTTTCGTCAAAGATGGAAGAGTGAGTGTCACCGATAAAATCAGACGACACCACATCCTTGTTCTGGTATCCAAGAATGCCAGCCATGGAACCTTCGGAAGCGTCCTTAATGGCAGCACAGATGGTCTCGTACGACGCAGGCTTGTCCAAACGGCACGTCAAGTCCACGACGGAAACATCAATCACCGGCACGCGGAACGACATGCCGGTAAGCTTGCCGTTGAGCTCGGGAAGGACCTTGCCGACCGCCTTGGCGGCACCCGTGGAAGACGGGATAATGTTGTAGCATCCAGCACGGCCTCCGCGCCAGTCCTTATTGGAAGGACCGTCGACAGTCTGCTGCGTGGCAGTAACGGCGTGGATTGTGGTCATGAGACCCTCCTTGAGACCAAACTCGTCGTTAATGACCTTGGCCAAGGGAGCGAGACAGTTGGTGGTGCAGGAAGCGTTGGACACGACGTCCATGGAGGATTCGTACTTTTCAGCGTTCACGCCCATGACAAACATGGGAGCATCGGGAGACGGGGCCGAGATGATGACCTTCTTGGCACCTCCCTTGAAATGAGCTCCAGCCTTTTCGGTAGTGGTAAAGACGCCGGTCGATTCCACGACATAGTCGGCACCGACGGAACCCCAGGCAATCTTGGACGGGTCCATTTCGTTAAATACCTTAATGGGCTTGCCATCAATGGAAATGTTGGACTCGTCAACCATGGAGACATCTCCAGCGTAGATTCCGTGAGTAGAGTCGTACTTGAACATGTATTCCATGTACGAGGTGGGAATAAAGGGGTCATTGACGGCGACAATGTTGACCATGGGGTCATTCTCTGCGGCACGCATCACCAAGCGTCCAATGCGACCAAATCCATTGATACCAACATTGACAGGCTTGAGCGTGTTGATATTGTCCTGGCAATTGACAATATCCGCAAATTCTGGCTTGAGGGACGCACCTCCCACCAAGAATCCATCAATATCGGGCTTGGCAGAGAGTCCAGGGGCCGTGGCAGCCGATGCGGATCCTCCGTAAAGGATACGAGTGTTGGCGGCAACATCGGCTCCGGCAATCTGTCCCAAGTACTCGCGAATGGCCGCGTGCGTATCCTGGGCTTGTTCGGGAGTGGCGGTAAGACCGGTTCCAATGGCCCAAATGGGCTCGTAGGCAATCACCACCTTGGCCCAATCTTGCTTGGTAAAGACATCGGCATAGGCCTTGATTTGCGGAAAGACAAAGTCGTTGGTGGTTCCGGCTTCGCGGTGCTCCAATGGTTCTCCACAGCACGCCATGATGGAAAGTCCCTTGTCCAAGGCGTACTTGGCCTTGGCGGCGACTTGCGCGTCGGGTTCTCCCTTGCCGCGACGTTCGGAGTGACCAATAACGGCCCAGCCGACTCCCATGTCGGTCAACATATCGGCCGAGGTTTCACCGGTAAAGGCACCGTTGCCCTTGATCCAGACATCCTGCGCACCAGTGGCGATATCGGGACGAATTTTTTCCGTGACGGACTGCAAATGGACCTGGGAGGGGCAAATGACGACCTCGGTGTTTTTGCTGAGGGAAGACTGGTTGAGCATGGAGACTAGGTCCTTGGATTGCTGAACGGATCCATTGCACTTCCAGTTTCCGCCCACAAAGAACTTGCGGGCTTCCACCTTGTTGGAAGAGTGAAAGGCACTGTGTTTGAATGTTGGGAGAGCATTTTGTGATTGTGAGAGGCGTGTATTCAAAGAGATGCAAGTCAAGTCAGGCAATGGGCAGTGCGCAACAAGAACAAGGACAATGAATATCAATCAGAGGCGTTGCTACGGTAGTCCAGCAAGCTCATGACAGGTATGCAGGAGGAGACTCTTGCCATCTCGCCAAAGCGTGTGAGATATCGTTTCGTTCTGTTGCCGGAAGATTCCTATTCATTCATTCATATATTGCGGTTGATGTTACCTACCGAGCCGAGATACGGTTGAGCGAGGTGGCGACGGTACGGGAAGAGAACTTCATGGTGGTGTGAGTGTGTGTGGAGAAAGTGAGAGGGAAAAGTACGGAGTACGGTATGGACAAGCTTGTGGCCGAACGTTTGTTTTGGCTTCTTTCCTCCGGCAAAGGCGAAGCTTTGCTCGTTTCTCGTTGGCGGAGCGGAGCGGAGTGGACGAATGACGTTTGGCTTTGGCGGGGGTGTCTTTTTCGGGTTTTTTTTGCTGACGTCGAACTTTCGTAACAGCGGAACGCCCGGATATTACTCTATAAATTGTATACAATTTATTTCGCTTTCCGTTCGAACGCGCGTGCGCGCTCAAGGAAGGACCGCGAACCAATCATTCTCATCGCGCGGTGTGCGCGATGCCATGACGTCAGTGCGTCCAAACTCAAAAAGGCTTCGCACTTCGCACCAGTAGAGTGTGCGAAGATTACACGCGCGATCCAAAGATTCGTTTTTTTCCCAAAAGACAGGAACAACTCACAACCCAACCTTGTTTGCTTTCCATTGCAACCATGTCCATCAATATCGGAATCAACGGATTCGGCCGCATCGGTCGGTAAGTAATAATTAAGAGAAGTGGTGCATGGAAACGAGTTCGGGTTGACCCTACGTACTTTGTGGGATGATTGGTGGGAAGAAAGTCGGTTGCGAGATGGGTCATTTTACGGATTCATTCCATCGCCAAACGATCGGAATGGTAGGATTTACTCCCTGGACCTTGGTTCCTCTTTGCTTTGGAAAGATTCGTCACGACGACACGCTCCAAACGACTCTTTTCCATTCTCGCGATCGGTGCTCCCGCGAGCGTCCAACGACTCTATGCCTCTCGTTGTCGTTCATGTTTGCCTGGTTTCTCACCATGATTCTCTTCCTCTTTCCATGATATACACACAGCCTTGTCATGCGCGCTGCCGCCAACAAGCCCAACATTAACATTGTCGCTGTCAATGACCCCTTCATCCCCGTCGAGTAGTAAGTCAAGTCTTGCAACAACCCTGTCAATGATACAATGCGCGGCATGCGCACACTCTCTCACCCTGTCTTTTTTCTCTCTCTTTCATCTACTAACTATTAATACCACGTCCTCTATAGTATGGAATACATGTACAAGTACGACACCACCCACGGACGCAGTCCCGAAGAAGTCACCCACGACAAGGCGGCCGGAACCATTTCCGTTGCTGGCAAGCCCATTAAGGTGTTTAACGAAATGGACCCGTCCAAGATTGCCTGGGGTTCCGTCGGTGCCGACTATGTCGTGGAATCGACCGGTGTCTTTACCTCCATTGAAAAGGCTGGAGCTCACATGAAGGGAGGTGCCAAGAAAGTTATCATCTCGGCCCCGTCCGGCGATGCTCCCATGTTTGTCATGGGCGTGAACGCTGAAAAGTACGAATCCTCCATGGACGTCGTGTCCAACGCTTCCTGCACCACCAACTGTCTCGCTCCCTTGGCCAAGGTCATTAACGACGAGTTTGGTCTCAAGGAGGGTCTCATGACCACAATCCACGCCGTTACTGCCACGCAGCAGACTGTCGACGGTCCTTCCAACAAGGACTGGCGTGGAGGCCGTGCTGGATGCTACAACATTATCCCGTCTTCCACGGGTGCCGCCAAGGCGGTCGGCAAGGTCCTTCCCGAGCTCGACGGCAAGCTTACCGGCATGTCGTTCCGCGTGCCGGTGATTGATGTTTCCGTCGTGGACTTGACGTGCCGTTTGGACAAGCCTGCGTCGTACGAGACCATCTGTGCCGCTCTCAAGGACGCGTCCGAGGGTCCCATGGCTGGCATTCTTGGATACACTAGTGAGGATGTAGTGTCGTCTGATTTTATCGGTGACACTCACTCTTCCATCTTTGACGAAAAGGCGGGTATCGCTCTTACGGACGACTTTGTCAAGCTTGTTTCGTGGTACGACAACGAGGCTGGATACTCCAACCGCGTGCTCGACTTGATCACCCACATGAAGGGCGCAGAAATAAATAAAAAGTGAACATAAATTAGTTACCCTGAAGGCCGTTTTTCCAATCATTCTAGACACGTTCGTGGACCCAAAAAAGGCGAGTTCCAACGATAGAATAGACTAGTCTAGTTCTGTGTAAATCTCACGGACTAGTTCTGACGACACTGTACCGCAGATGGCGGCGCGACTCGACTTGAGAGAGATAGGAGTCGTTCAGGTCGAGCTACACAGTATAGTCTAGTGTACAGTGTGTTGTCAACATAAATGTGATACTGTAGAGAATGTTTAATTGGTTTACTGTACTACTCGTAGAGAGAAGTCAAGACTACGGCTTAAAAGATGACGAGTAAACTCACTGTTCCCACCAATTAAATCCACCTGCACCACCAGCACCGTTACCGTAGTAGCTCGAGGGATCCCAGCCGGTGGTCTCTTCTCCAGGTCGAACTTGCTGCTGCTGCCCTTGCTGCTGCTGCTGCTGTCCTTGCTGCTGCTGCGCTTGCTGGTGATGTGGGTGCTGTCCCTGCTGTTGGTGATACGGCGGGCCCGCTCCGTGACCGGCCTGGCCGTTACCATACGCATTGTACTGCTGGTGCTGTTGCTGGTGACCACCTTGATTACCGTAATAGCTACCAGCAGCACCTTGAGGCAGTGGGCCGCCTGCACTCCCTGGATGCGGCGGGGGTGGCAGTCCAGTGCGAGGCGGAGGCGGAGGCAAACCAACAGGTCGAGGAGGAAGACCACCAACCGGTGGAGGAGGAAGACCACCAACTGGAGGTGGTGGTAAAGGCAAGTTGGCAGGTGTTGGTGGTAAGCTTCCCATGGTAGGCCTTGCCGCTGCAGGCACTGGAGGTGCTCCGTTTGGCTTGGAAGGTGCGGGCTTTTCCACCTTTTTACCGTCGAGCTCGGCCATGAACGACAAGTAGTCCGAATCAATTTCCTGCTGATTCGTTTCGTTCGGCTTTTGCGTACAATCCCTAGTGGGGTGACTAGTGTCGCCACAAATGGCACACTTGATCTGCACAGTCGGCTTGTTCATGGCAAAACGACGCGGGCACTCGAAAGCGCGATGACCCTTTTCGGCGCAAGTGGAGCAATACTCCTCTTCCTTGAGAGTTCCGTTCAACAGCGCCAGTTCGCGAAGCTGGTTTTGCTTGTGAACATTTGCTTCATCGTCAATAACCACCAGCATTTGCTGCACCATATCGGCGGCCGCATCGACCGACTTTTGGTCCTGCCCCGTAACGACGACATGCAAGGGCTCATTATCTCCTTCCATTACTTTTCCATCCCTCCTTCCCCGCGCTCCTTCCTTGACAGACCCTCGTCCCCGAATGGCAACTTTGCAACCCGTCTTGGCTTCCAGTTCCTTTTGCGTTTTTCCGCGCGGACCGATAATGAGTCCAATAAAGTTGTAGTTTGGATGATCCGCAATGGGAATGGGAATCTTTTTGGAACGCTTGCGCACAAAGAGATTGCTCTGGCGAGTCGCCGGGTTGAGATTCATGATCCGCTCCAATAGATCTTGGCGTTCGGCGGTAAAGCGTTCCCTCCAGCGGACCGCTCGCGTGTTTTTGCGCTTTCCGTCCGGTCCGTACACTAGTGTGTTTGAGAAGAAATGAGAGAGTGTGAGAGAGTGAGCAATCCAAGTTGTGAGAAATGAAAAATGGTATGGTAATGTAACGTATGGTAGTGTATGGTGCAACGTACCTGGTGGAGGCGAAGGCGACCGTTCCCGGTGTCCTCGCGGCAGGGCATCGACACGAGCTGCCTGCTGATCAAGATGACCCATTCGGTCGTTAATCTCTCTCAAACGGCCCTGCATGCGCAGCATTTCGTCTTGCAAGTGGGGTGCAAGGTTCGAGGGCATGCCGGGGAGGACCAGTCCAGGAGCGGGCGGAGCCTGTGGTGGAGGAAGGACAGCTGGAGCAGAAGACGAGGCGTCGCCCGCATTGTCTTGACCCCATCGAGGCTTGCTGTTGCTGTTGTTGCCGTGATCCTCATCGTCGTTGGCGGCCTTGCCCCAACGAGACTTGCGCTTGCGTGGGACGCCAGAGTCGTTGTTGTTGTTGTTGTTTCCGGTTGTTGTTGTTGTTGTTGTCGCTGCAGTCCTATTACCAGTCTGTGTATCTTTGAGATAGGCCCTTCTCGAGTCTTTCCATCCCGGCCAGTTGAGTACTTCCTTCCAGAGCGACGGATACGGACCGTACTGGCGCTGCAAGGTTTGGGCTTCTGCCGACGCCCCCGCGTACCAGTTCTTCATGACGACGTGTTCCGTCCGCACCGTGGCGACGAATTCAGCCGCTTCTTCGCTATCTTGTCCCATGATGGGCAAGTCTAGGCAATAATGAAAGGCGGGTTGATGCTACGCTTTGACGCTACGCTTTGATAGACTAGAGCAGAGGTGATGCGATATGCGATATGCGATACGCGATCGGAATGCGATTGCAATGTCTGGATGCGACGGCTCGAGTCGAATCGTCGATCCCGAAGGATGAATCAATCAATCGAATGCGAGTAGGTTCCCTCAGGTTATGAGTTACATGGTTCGACTATATTCGGAGTTCAGAATGCAGCGTTTGCAATTTTGTTCAATCTCATCACATCATGGTCTCTTTGTTTCGATCGGTCTTCGCACAGTGACGTAAGCGGCGAGTCTCCACCACGATTGTCCCAAGTGCCGGCGGTCGGTCGGTGTTCGTTGTGCGGTGCTGTGTTATGCGATGCGGTGTTTCCAATACTGTATCCCAACGAGCCTCATCCCGTCCATTCTTTTGATCAGTCGCATCATTACTTGTCCATTCCATTAACACTAACATTCATCATGTTGAGCCGCGTTTCCACCACCATTGTCCGTCGTTCCATGGCGACCAACGCCGTCCGCAGTTTTGCCACTGTCAAGGATGCCGCCACGGCCAACGACGCCCTCAAGTTTAGTGGCTACTCGGAGATTGACTTTAAAATCAGCGAGGATGCTCCCACCTACGACGCCGTCCAGAAGTTTGCCGCCTTTAACATTGGATGTCTCGTTACCACGGATGCTGCGGGTAAGCAGTTGTCGCCGTAGTTGAGCTGTCGCTGTTGTTGTCGTTGTCGCTGTCTCCCCGTGTGCGCGCGTCTCTTTTTGTTCCGAGAGGTCTTTTTGGTCGCCCTAGTTCTTCCTTTTTTGTTCACACACGCGCCCGTTTCCCTTGTTCTCTTTCCACTCCCGAATGCTGCTACTACTGCTACTACTACTGCTACGACATTCCAAACCAACAGGTAACATGTCTGGTGTCGTTAGTGAACGTGACTACATTTGCAAGGTTGCTCTTCTCGGAAAGACCTCCAAGGACACGCCCGTCAAGGAGATTTCGACCCGTGGAGCCAACATCATTACGGCCGTCGAAGACGAGTCCATTGAATCCTGCATGGAAAAAATGATGAACAAGGGAATTCGTCACTTGCCCATTGTGGACGCCAAGAAAAAAGTCATTGGCATGGTTTCCATCAAGGATCTCGTCAAGACTGTCATTGCGTAAGTCGTTTTATGTGCGGAGCGTCGATCCAGTGCAGAGCGAGCGTGGGGTCGGCAGATCGATAGCTCGCGACTTGTTTCGACCACGTGGTTGGCACATTTGGTGGTAATGGTGGGGGAGCCGTCAATCTCGAAGGGAACCGTTCCAGGTCTTTACCAAAACTCACACTCTTTTTATTTTTGCATTCCCTCTTAGTGACAAGGAAGAGACCATCAAGGTGCTTTCCGACTTTGCCCTCGGCAAGGGCGGACACTTTGGAAGCGAGTAATTACCCTGTCGATACTTACCAGTACTTGGGAAAGTTTCCATGATGCGCGGTCTACCAGTATAGAGACTTACTTGGGGCACTCGTGTGCCTTTTGCAGATGCAGAAGTTGGGATTTGCAGTTTTTCTACTAAATTATTTAAAGTGTCACCATGTTTCACTCTTGCCAATGCATCGCTCTTTGCGAGTGAGTCCGTAAATCAGTCTCCCGTGTGGTAGTATGCGTGTGCATGTGTGCACCGCGCTTTCTAAAGTAGCTAGTTGGTGGGCTGGAGCAGGCCCAAATGTTGGCCCAGGCGACAGATCTGAGCGTGCAACTCAATTTTTTGCTGGCTGTCGAGATCGCCGTAGCGATTCTGGAGAAGGTCCAAAAGGAGCTGGAGCGCACGCTTCGGGCAGGCGTTCCCATGCAGCCATTCGGCACGTAAAAAGATAGCCGCAAGGGTATCCTCCGTCTCGTCCGTTGTCAGAGTAGACTTGTCTACTTGTTGCGCTTCGTCATTAGATACCGCTTCCGATGGGTCCACTGCGGTGGTTGAAGGAATATCGCTGTCAAATGTTTTGGCTGGAGTGGCCAGGCTGCCTTTCGTGTCTTCCATCTCTTCCTCGTCGCCTTCCATTCCAATGACTTCTGTGCGAGTTGAGACGTTCATCTCTTGCACTTTGTCGCTGTACAATTCTAGTGTCGGGCGTGACTCGGATTCGATATCGATTGCTTCGGGTGGACTGGAGGATAAGTCCACCGCCACCACTTTTTCTTTGTACGTTCCCCTGGCAGGACTGGAAACAAGATCCACAGTTGCGTTTTCCTTGTTATCTTCGTCTTCAATTTCAATGACAGTTTGTCCGACTGGAACCAAGTCAATGGTCTCGTTCTGTAGGACTCGTTGCGATTTACCGAGGACTTTCTTGGCCGGAATATTCTGAGCAAGAACCTCTGGTTCTTGGGCACCTTCGACAGTCTGCTTATAGAACCCGTCGTGGCGGGAAAGACCGACAACACCCTTGAGAGACAAGACGAACTCGTGTCGGTCCCAATTGATGCGAAGACCTTTTGCTGCCTCGTTGACTTTCGCCATTACGCTGCACACTCCATGTGGTGCTAAAGTAAAGAGCTTAGACAAGTCGCTCTTGTCAAAGTGCCGCTCAACCGAGACCCCTTCCATAAAGACAGCACGACGAATGCCGTCCTTGTGCACCTGCTTCTCGTACATTTTCTCTTCCACAGTGCCGGCAGCAATCATACGATAGACCACGACCTCTCGAGTCTGCCCAATTCGGTAGCTTCTGTCCACCGCCTGGTTATCCTCCGCTGGCGTCCAGCTGGGGTCGTAAATGATGACTCGATCGGCGCCAGTGAGAGTCAGGCCAACTCCTGCAGCCTTGGTGGAAAGCAAAATCGCATCAATGGGACTATTGCTCCGGTTGAAGTCGTCCACAATCATTTGCCGATCCTTCCCCGGGGTAGTCCCATCAATGCGGGCCAGGGTCACTTCCCAAAGAACTTTCTCGATAATGTTAAGCATTTTGGTGCTCTGCGAAAAGATGAGAGTCCGATGGCCATTGGCGCTAAAATTGTTGATGAGATCGACAAGGACACCAAGCTTGGAACTCTGACGAACAATCTCTTCATGATCCAGTGTGTCGATGGTATCTGTAGTCTCTCCCTCTTCGCCTTTTGCAGCAAGCAAGGGGTGTCCGCATAGTTTCTTGAGCCACGTGACGGCAGTCAAAGGAGATGTCTTCTCACCAGAGATAATACTGGTCACGTCTTGCGAGTTGTTGACAAAGTTTGTATACATCGATCGCTGTTCGATGGATAGGTGCGTCCAGAGAACCACTTCGATTTTTGCCGGGAGCTTGTCTTTGAGGCAGTCAATCTTCATCCGCTGGAGAAAGTAAGGCTTGAGAAGCGCTTGCAGTTCTTTATTCGCTCGCTGTCCCAACTGCAAGGTACCGTGCGAGGCCTGCTTGTCGCGAGCTGCTTCAATTGGCTTGGCAAAGCGTTTCTTGAAGTCTCGCATGGTACCGAGAACTTGTCCAGATGTCGCCCAGTCAAAGACAGCCCACAACTCTTCGAGTTTGTTGAGAATTGGAGTGCCCGTCAAGAGCAAGCGTCGCGTGACGGGATGCGAGCAAATCACATGGCAGCACTTGCTGACCGCAGCATTCTGGTTCTTGATCCCATGTCCTTCGTCCAGCACGACATAATCCCAGAAAGAGTCGTCGCTCAGAAGAAAGGCGTTGGGGGAAGATCGAACCAATCCATACGTCGAGATGATCAAGTGTGGAAGCTCCGACGAACTGTTGCACAAAGAGAGAACCAGTGAGTGAGGCGAATGACATTCGTGGTATAAGTACGCCAAAATAATGGAATGAACGAAATGGAACGTACCATTCAAGAGCTTCTTGCAACGCCTGCAATCGGCGGTTGGCCGCAATATCGCTCGATAAAACCTGTACCTTGACGTTGGGTACACTGAGAGTCAAGACCTTGGCGGCCTCGTTTTCCCAGGCACGAAGCACCGACAGAGGCGCAACAATCAAGGCGTTGCGAATTGTCCCAGCCTTCATGAGACCCCCCAGATAGGTCAAGGTCATGAATGTTTTGCCCAAACCCATGTCATCGGCTAAAATCGCACCGATTCTATTTTCATGGAGACCAGCCATCCATTGCACGCCCACCTTTTGGTAATCAAAGAGTCGCTGAAAGAGCTTGACAGGGATTCGAAAGTCGGGCCATTGCTTGCAATTGCTTGCGTCTGTGTTCTCACTAGAAATTAAGATACAGTCATTGGATCGATCCAGATTAAAGGCAGTGCCAGCTTCAACCCCTGCTTCTTCTAGTTCTTTGGCCGTTGGCGGTCGTTCCACAGATTCGTCAACGGACTCATCGTCGTCGTCCTCGTCGTCTTTGTCGTCCACAACTTCCATCTCGGTCTCCTTCACCACGAGTTCCTTGCTCACGTGAAGAGACTTGAGAAGACGAGTAAAGGATGCATCCGAATCATCCGAGTCGTCGTCGTCATCCCGAAAGTCGGCAGCATGGCCACTTGCGACAATGGGCGCTACTGTTTGATCCACGTTCATTTCAACACCTCGAGTTTGGCCACTCGCGACGGCGAGCCCCACGTTCATTTCAACACTCTCGATATCGTCTTCATCATCATCATCATCACTGCTGTCGATGATCACATGCCCCTGCCGGCGGCGTACGAAGCTCTTATCGGTACGGCTGCTCATCATGGTCACTTTGTGTGATTTCGTCTTTCAAACTTTTGACCGTTGCTTTCAAAAATGAGACCTTTGAGTTAAATCGTCTCTGACGTCACGGAGAGGCGATAATTCGGTTTCTAGTTTCTAGAGCCATTGCAAATAATGTCGCTCTACTACTGTGATAGCTAGAGATCTCAAGTAGCTAGAATAGACATAAAGTCTAGTCTACTAGCAGTACAATAGGAGAATTATTCGCACAAGATCAAAGGTCTTCGCTTTAAGGAGTATCGTCCGATGTCGACAGTGAGGTACACACGGGATTGACCTCCGCAACGAATCTCTGCACGGAACGACGTGCATTCAAACTAGGAAGCCATCGTTCGAGGGGCGCATCCATATCGCAAGCTA
>Ga0307981_1002248_pt1 | contig 15940 bp, 12 predicted proteins | sample OrgLakmetagen987_FD_201849 | JGI IMG/M metagenome (GOLD analysis project Ga0307981, IMG submission 201849) | Saline water microbial communities from Organic Lake, Antarctica - #987 | ecosystem: Environmental > Aquatic > Non-marine Saline and Alkaline > Saline | place: Antarctica: Organic Lake... | reverse complement strand
AATCGGTTCGAGCACCTCGGCGCTCCGCGCTACCCAGCGGCCCATGCTTTGCTCGCACAGGCGCACCTGTTGGCGCTGATACATCTTACGTTGCCGGTAGAGTGGCAGATGGTCGACCGGTTGCATGAATACGATTACTTTCGTTGAGTGCGGGATATTGAACATCCACACATAATACATAAGTAAACCAAATCAGTATAGGGGGACAAAATTGAGGCGCTTACGGACAACTTCTAAAATAGTGAAATCGACGGCACTTGCGTGCCATCGCTACAAACGGAGCCTGGCTCCTGTTTTCTGGCTCCTGCCCCCTGTCTCCGGTCTCTTCTCCCAGAGAATTACCGGCTGAGCGTATTTACATTCATCGAGCGCAAAACTTCCGGCAGATAATCAAGCAGCTGGGTTGTTTTGACCATCACCTGCCCTTTAGCGCGCGCTAAGCGCTGAGCCGCCAGACCGTGCAGAATCACCCCGCGCGCCACTGCGGTTTGCTCGTCGCTATTATTCTGGGCGACCATACCTCCGATGAGTCCCGCCAGTAAATCTCCGCTCCCGCCCCGCGAGAGGACTGGACCTCCGGTCGTATTGTAGATGATCGACTCGCCGTCACAGATGCGAGTGTTCGCGCCCTTCAATACCGTGATCACGTTATAGATTTTTGAAAACATAAGTAGTGTCTCAGCTGAATAGTCCGGCTCGGAAATCTTTGCCACGCGCATAAACTCACCCATGTGCGGAGTAATCACGACTTTGCCGCAGCTCTTCTTCCGCTTGGATGCGATTTCGACAAGACGTGGTCGCAGCGCGTCCGCATCGGCGATGACTGGGAGATCAACCTTTGTAACGATTTCCTGCGCGAGTAGCTCAGTATTGCGATCATGGCCCATTCCAGGACCAATTAAAACCGCACTGGCTTGCCCAATACGTTCCATGGCCAACGGCAGTGCCCGTGGATTCAGCGTGCCGTTACTCGTCTCCGGCCACGGCACCCACATTGCCTCAGGAACTTGAGCCGCGAGTGCGGAAGCGACCGACTCCGGGGCAAAAGCAGTCACCAGGCCAACTCCAGAGCGCACCGCTGCTTGCACTGACATCAGTAAGGCCCCAGGCATATACGCTGATCCTCCGACCACGAAAAGATGCCCAAACTCACGCTTATCCGAGACCGCGGGCCGCAGTTTATTCAGCGGTTTTAATACCTTAGGGGTCAAAATCGCCTCAGGCTCGTCAAGCGCTTTGCCTGTACTGCCATCAAAGAATCCAAGATCAATATAGCGTATTCGGCCGCAATCCGCGATGCCCTCAAAGAGAGGTTTTTTAGCAATACCTGTCGCGTAGCAAAAGTCCGTCGTAAATTTTAATTCCGACGGCTCATCACACACGCCGGATGGCAGGTCAACTGCAGCACGCAGATCAATCCACTCACACGCATTCACAGCCTTGATCAGAACGTCCAGCGGGCTGCGCATGGGCGGCTGAAAGTTCATGCCCAATAAACCATCGAGACAGAAATGAAAGCCCTGCCCTCCGGAAATGGTGTCGAGTAACGCATGCGCTTCATCCACGGAAGAAGCGTCAAAACTGTGTTCTTTCACCCGGCCCTTGAGGCCAGTCAACGCACGAGCCGCCAGTGGCTTGAATTCACCGGCGTCTGCCCCCATTATTAGGTCAACCCGTGCTCGGGGAAATTTTGCCAGCAATTCGCCGCAGGCCAGAAGCGCATCACCCCCGTTATGCCCTTTTCCAATAAGTGCTAGAATCCGCAAGTGATCCGGCACCGGGCGTAGCTCCTGGTAGTCGCGTAGCATGCACCGGGCGATGCCCGCACCCGCCTTTTGCATGGCGGCCCATTCAGCCGCCTCGTCCGTCAAGACCTGAGACTCAAATTCTTTCGCTTTCGCACAGCTAAGCACGGGATGGGCATGGGGCAGCACTTTCATAGCAACGGATATGTTGGCATGGAGCCGTATTTACAACAAAAAGGCTTTCATTTCTTTTGTCGCCTGCTCGACACCGACAAACAGCGCGCGACTGATGATCGAGTGGCCGATGTTAAGCTCATGTAAGTGCGGCAGGGTCACCACTTCGGCGATATTCGTATAATTGATCCCGTGGCCGGCATTCACGGTCAGCCCGAGGCTATGTGCGAGTTCAACCCCCTTGCGCAAGGTCTCAAACTCAACCGAACGACCGTCATGATAGTAGGCATTGGCATAAGCCCCGGTGTGCAGTTCCACCCACGGGCTTTTTAGCTCTGCGGAGGCCTCGATCTGCGCTGGATCCGGATCAATGAATAAACTGGTGGTGATGCCCGCCTCTGTCATTGCGGCGACAACCTCGCCGACCCGTGACTTTTGGCCAACCACATCCAGGCCGCCCTCGGTCGTTATCTCTTCTCGGCTCTCCGGCACCAGACACACCGAGTCCGGCTTCAGCTTGAGCGCATAATCGATCATCTCCTGCGTGCAGGCCATTTCCAGATTCAGGCGCGTCGCGATCTGCTCGCGAGCACGCTGCACATCCTCGTCCTGCACATGCCGGCGATCTTCGCGCAAGTGCATCGTAATGCCGTCCGCACCCGCCGCCTCGCAGGCCAGCGCAAAGGCCACTGGGTCGGGCTCGACCTCATCGCCGTGATTGAGCAGATGGCTACGGTAGCGCGCCTGCCGCACCGTCGCGCAGTGATCGACGTTGACGCCGAGGAGAATGGACTTGGATGAATCAGACATAAGACAAACTTAAAACAAAGCTTACTTCCAGTCAACCAGAGTCACTTGAGGGTAGCGTTTACCGCGCCAGTGGTTCCAGGCGAAGCGTAGAGCCAGGTCGACCGGCTGGTCGGGAGCGGGGGGCTCCATACCCCAGGCGATACCGGCGATGCCTCGTCCAGCGCCGGTGGCTAGGCGGAAGCGGAAGTTGCTGCCCCCATTGCCGAAAGCCTGCGGATCATCCAGTTGAACGGAGCGCAGGCCGAAGACAGGCTCGGGATTGCCTTGGCCGAAGGGGTGCATGCGGTCGAGCTCTTCGAGGAGGGTGCCGTTGAGTTCCTCGGGCTCAAGCCACGCCGAAAGCTTGAGCGAGGCTTCGGGCAGGCCATCCGGATACAATTCGAGTAGCCCTTCGTTGAAGCAACGGGTGAACGCTTTGACCTGGTGGGCCTTCAGGGACACTCCGGCGGCCATGGGGTGCCCGCCCCAGCTCTCCAGGAGATGAACACAGCGTTGAAAGACTTCAACGAGGTTGACGGTCGCGACGCTACGGCCGGAGCCGTGCGCCATATCACCATCCGCACCGAGGATGACGGTTGGCTTGTTCAAATGACGGCTCACGCGGCTGGCCACGATACCAACCACGCCGGGGTGCCAGCCTTCATCGAAGAGAACGACGCCGGGCAAGCCAGCAAACTCCTTCTCAGCACGTTCTTCGGCAGACTTCGCCATGCCACGCTCGATGGCCTGGCGCTCTTTATTGAGTGCGTCCAACTCGCCGGCCACTTCGCGGCAGGTTCGAGCGTCGTCGCCTAAGAGCAACTCTATCGGCCTAGTGGCATCGGCCAAGCGGCCACAAGCATTAATGCGTGGCCCCAGCTTAAATGACACATCGGCGCTCGTCAGTTCCTGTGCACTGCCGATACCGGCAACCTCGGCCAAGGCGGTGATGCCGGCCCGGCCATTGGCCCTAAGGTGACGGAGGCCGAACCAGGAAAGGATACGATTCTCGCGGCGCAGGGGCACAAGGTCGGCGATGGTGCCAAGTGCGACCAGATCCAAAGTATCCTTGAGTTGAACCTTCTCAACGCGTGGATCATTCGCTTCGCGGAGCTTGCGCAATAGACCGTGCAGTAATTTAAAAACCAGGCCGGCCGTGCAAAGGTCATGCCAGGGGGCGTCCTCCGAATCATGCACGTGCGGGTTGACCAGCGTGCAGCCAGCGACGGGCTCCTCTTTAGCTTGGTGGTGGTCGACGATGATGACATCGACTCCGAGTTCATTCAAATACGCAACTGGCTCGTGGGCATTGGTGCCACAGTCCACCGCCACAAAAAGCTGCGGAATTCGACCATCGATCACGCGGTCAATCGCCCCCCGACTGAGGCCATAGCCTTCGTCCAGTCGGCGTGGCACGCAGAAACGTGGCTTCAGCCCGAGGAATCGAAGCATGCTGACGAGTTGCACCGTGCTGGTAATGCCGTCCACATCGTAGTCGCCAAAGACGACAACTTCTTCGCCTGCATTGATCGCTACGACAAGCCGATCAGCTGCCGCTTCGAGATTCGTAAGCGCGAAGGGGCTATCCAAATGCGCGAGGCGCGGACGCAGGAAGTCCTCCGCAGACTCTTTGGAACTGATCCCAATCTGCGCGAGCAGCTGGCCGCAAGTCTTCGACACCCCGAGCCCCTCTGCTAATTCAGCAGCAAGGGCTTGATCTGTATCTGGGGTCGTCCAAAGCATCGTTTTCGGTATTGTAGATCGTCGCGCTAAATCGTCGCGGGGTAAACCCGCTCTCTACGGTGATCGTAGTGACTGGCTTTATGCCAGGACAACTCTTTACGTTGATTGTAGTGACTGGCTTTATGCCAGGACAACAGTCGTAGTAAAATTAACGGCTTTAAAAGGTAATGTAACTAAGATTAAGAGGTCGAGGACTAGTCCGAAAAACAAGAATGACGGCTCGTCGCCGAACCGCCATTCCAGGAGATGAATTAAATAAAGCTTAGGCTTCCTTCTGGCTTTCCCACTCGTAGCGCTTAGGTGTGAGTTCGCGTTCTTCAACGTGGCGACGGTCGCCCTTGTGCCACCAGTAGAAGACCGGGCTGGCAATGAAGATCGAAGAGAAGGTTCCAGTCAGGATACCGACGATAAAGACGAAAGAGAAATCAGTAATGATGCCTGCACCGAAGACGTAGAGTGATACCGCAGCGAGCAATGTCGTAATACTCGTGAGCAAGGAACGTGAGAACACTCGGCTAATGGCCAGGTTGATGATATTGCGCAGGTTGCTGCCTGGATTAAGTTCCAGCTCTTCCCGGATGCGGTCGAAGACAACGATGGTATCATTGATCGAATAACCCACGATCATGAGGATAGCCGCGAGCATAGGTGCGGTGAACTGACCGCTGACAAAGAGACCAAACTCACCACAAATCACAAAGATACCGACGGTCATCAATACGTCGTGAATCGTGGCCACCACCGCGCCGACACCGTAGCCAACTTCGAAACGCAATGCGACGTAGAGGAGAATGCCACCCAGCGCGCAAAGCACCGACCACAAAGCATTCCATTGAATGCTCTTCGATACAGAGGCACCGATTTGGTTGATACCTGCTTCTTGCAGCCCTGCCGACGGGAAGGACGCCTGTAATTCTTCTAACACGGGACGGGCCTGATCAAACGGAGTCTGAATTTTAAGAATTTCTTTATCCTCTCCGATCAACTTCTGGTAGATTGCAGTCACATCACCGAGGTCTTTCTCTTCGACCACTTTTGCGATTTCATTGCTATCGACTTTTTCACTGTAATTGACGGTCATTTCGTCGCCACCGGTAAAGTCCTTACCGAGGATGTTATCGTGATGCATCACTACGCTCACGACACCAGCCAGCACAAGCAGCCATGAGGCCGCGAAGGCGGGCTTACGGAATTGGAAGAAATCGAGCTTCTTCTCGGGGAAGAGGCTGAGACCAAGCACCTTAGTGAAACCGAGCTGGTGAACAAAGAAGTCGACAAGGAAACGTGTGACAACGAGCGCACAGAAGATCGAGGCGCAGATACCAATCGCCAGAGTGATACCAAAGCCCTTAACCGGACCGGTGCCCAACCAGATGAGGATCGATGCGGTAATGAGCGTCGTGACGTTCGCATCCACAATGGTGGACGTCACTTTTTGGAAGGCCCCGGTGGTCGCATTCTTAATGCTTTTACCGGCGCGCAGCTCTTCGCGGATACGTTCGAAAATGAGGATGTTCGCGTCCACACCCATTCCGAGTGTGAGCACGAGCGCCGCCACACCAGGCAGTGTAAGCGTTGCACCAAGGCTGGCCAAAACGCCAAGCACGATAATGACATTAATAATCGCGGAAGTGACGGCGATGATGCCACCAAGGAAGTAGTAAAGGATCATGAAAGCCACGACGAGAATCGCGCCCCATTTCGCAGCGTTGACGGAGCTCTCACGGGCGCTGTCAGCCATCGTCGGTCCGACTTCATACATTTCGTCGACACGTAATTCAACGGCCAGCGGATTGTTCAAGACATTGGCCAGCTCAAGCGCTTCACGTTGTGAGAAGCTGCCGGTGATCTGCGCGTTTTTGGAAAGAACCGCTTGAATGGTTGGTGCGGAATATAATTTACCGTCGAGCACGATGGCGAGCGGCTTGCCCGGCTGGTTACCCTGAGGGGCCAGTCGCTCGGTGACTTGGCGGAAGGCCGTCGAGCCGTCGCCAGTCATGACAAGATTGATCTGGAAGCCTCCAGTCGGAGTCTGTGAGGCAAAGGCATCTTCTATAATCTCGCCAGTCGCTTCGGGAAGAATCTTTACAAAATGCAGGGCGAGGAAAGCGTCACCTTCGCGTGACTCGCGCTCTTCAGTCAGCAATTCGTAGCCGACGGGCGCTTTATCCTTAATCGTTTGTGGAACAAGCGTCGGATGAATCGTGCGAAACTCGAGGCGAGCCGGCTTCTTGATCGAATCAATGACCTCGGGATTGTCCTTGGTAGAAAGACCGGCGAGTTGGATCTCGATCGCATTTTCCCCTTTGGCGCGAATGACAGGCTCGGCCACGCCCATGCCGTCGAGACGGTCACTCATGATCGTAATCGCTTTGGCGAGCTGATCCTGCTGCTGAAATTGACTGAGGCCTTCTGTGGCAGACTCGTCAATTATCAGAGTGACTCCGACCCCACCCTTGAGGTCGAGGCCCAAGCGAAGCTGGCTCTGAGCGGTTTGCAGGATGTGCTTGAGCAGAATATCGTTCCGCTTATTTTGGTTTGCGATATCCGCGACGTTAATCTGCGGGAAAAACTTAGCGTAGTCGACCTCTTCCTCGGCTCCGAGATCTCGAAGCGCGATGAAGAGCGTTGGGGCTTCGTCAGCCTCGACACGCGCTTCCGCGCTTGCCAACAAGTCAGCGAACTCAGCCTGTTCGGCAGTCACCTGCGCGACAATAAATTCCTCAAAGGGGCGATCCTGAAGAGGCGTGATGCTCATCACACACCAGAAAATGATGGTGCAGGTGAGCAGGAATTTCCAAAGTATATTACCGGACATAATGTGAACCTGACGGTTGTTTAAAAGTGGACCTGCTTACTTGATCGCTTCGGCATCAACCTTATTTGACACGAAGCTTTTACCTAACTCGACTTTGGTATTATCTGCGATGCGGACAACAAGACGATCGTCTTTAACGTTGGTGATGGTGCCGTAGATGCCACCGCTCGTGATAACATCATCTCCAGTCTTGAGCTCGGAGAGCATTTTATCGTGAGCTTTCTGGCGCTTGCGCTGCGGCGCGATGATCAGGAACCACATACCGACGAAAAGCAGGATGATGGGCAGGAACGAGCCAAGGCCGCCGCCGGGTGAGGCCGCTTGAGCAATTGGAAGGTGTGTGAGGATTTCGATTTGTGTCATGACGTTGTCGTGTGAAAAACGGGAGAAGGAAAAGTAGACGCCACCAAATAGCAAGTTCCTATTCTCCTAGGGTTTTTTGTAGAGGCTGCGCTTGTCTCAAATCATGAGCCTGTCGAATGGCGCATGCCAGTGTAAATAATCGGACCGCATGCACCTCATCCGGTTCGGCTAGGTTTACCCGAAGCACTCGATCTTGAATACCAATAAGATGGCTGATGATAGGAAATTAAATAAACCACGGATGGACACTGATAAACACGGATAAATAAAAATCCGTGTCCATCTGTGTGCATCCGTGGTTCAAGAAAAAAACTGTATTGAGGAAAGAGTATATTTTCCGAATTAGGCATCCTGTGGGTATCTTTGGAGCCATAGCCAGCGCATGCGATCAGTTCCGATCAACTGCTCAGTGTTTACTCACCGATCCCCGAGGCCACATTCCTTAGAACTCAACTCCCAGACGCTTGAGCAGAAGTGCGAAGGCTTTCGGCAAGGGCGATTCGATGACTAGGGATTTTTCAGCCTGCGGGATTTCAGCCCGCGAAAGATGGATAGCCAGCCCCTGGTAAACAGGTGCCTCCGAGTCGGAGCGGCGCGCACGAGGCTGGAGCTGGCGGACAGTGGGCGCAACCGGACCATCATAGAGCGCGTCACCCATTACGGGGATGCCGTGCGTCGCGGCGTGGGCGCGCACTTGGTGAGGCCGGAAAAAGTCGACTTCTGCCTGCCAAAAAACCCAACCTTTGTCAGTCTCAGCCAAGCGCTTGAATCGCGTGAAGGATTTTTTACCCTTCGCGGTTGAAGGAATCATCTTGTGTTTGACGCGGTGCGGGAGCAGAGGCGCGTCGGCTTGAAAAGCGACTGTTTGTCCGCCTTCCCCGGTGGAACCAGACTGGGTCGGTGCGGCGCCAGAGGCACCTGCGCTACCGCGAGCCGCGACAAAATGAAAGGTGAACTTGCAGTCAGCCGAACCGAAGTGGTTGCGTAGATCTGTGAGTGCGTCGCGATTCTTGGCGAAAAGCGCGACGCCGGAGATCTCCGGGTCGAGATAATACGCTGAACCGAAGAGGCTGGCTCCAGTGCGCTGGAGCTCGGGCTTTTCTGCCTCAAGTTGAACATTGAGGGCGCCGTCGAGGTCTGGCGTCTCATCCCACGGGTGGGCGCGAGTGCCGAAGCCAGCAGATTTATCCAGCGCAAGCCAGTCCTCTGTCGCCGCGAGCACATCGAACCGAAGCGGCTTTTTGCCTAGTAGAGGAGGCGGAAAGCCGATGGCGTTTCTTTTTTTCGGTTTTTCGGGCACTTGGGAAGTATGGATACAAAATGCCCCCGGTTCGACAAGCGAATCCGGGGGCAGAAAATTTATGCGGCGTATAGCTTAGCAGCTAATTAAGCAGCGACCAGTGCGGCGCAACGAGCTTTGTGGCGTGCGACCTTGTTGGCGTGGACCAGGCCAGCTTTACCTGCCTTATCGAGGGCAGAGATGTAGAGGCGGGTTGTGGATACGATTGCGTCCTTATCACCAGATTCGGCGGCGGCATCAACCTTCTTGGCGAAAGTCTTCAAGCGGCTTTTAACCTGACGGTTGCGAAGTGTGCGACCTTCAGTTTTACGAATGTATTTGAGTGCGGATTTTGTATTAGCCATGTCTGTAAAAAAGTTAAGAGGCGGGAAAGTGCTTTTGGCTTGCGAGCATGTCAAGCGGGAAAAAACATCAAACAGGGCGTAACTTCGATTGGTCGCAGAGACAATCACACCGTAGGGGCTTTCCTTCGGGAAGCCCACGATCGCACGGGAAGGCAACATAAACTCCGAAACACTTCGCAAGCTGCGCGGGTGCCGCCCCTCGGCCTGAGCTCGGGGTCGAAGGCAAGCGAGCACCCCTACGAACATCAAAATTGGAGGCGCCCCGATAAAGCCGCGTTGGATGTTCGATGTTCAACGTTCCCAAGAGGTGTCGATTTCGGAGTGCTATAAGCCGGATTTTGTCCACCGTCCCGAAGGACGACTGGGCATTCATTTATCTATCCCGCCGGAGCGGAATCTCCGCCGAAGCGAAGTGCGACATACCCGGAATCATTAGACGGGCCGCCTGATTCCCTATTTTGCCTTGCAACGAATTGGGTTTATCCTGCCTTCATTGTTACCTCTGAAGCGGTGAGCTCTTACCTCCCCTTTTCACCCTTACCCTGCGCAAATCAAAGATTTGCACAGGGCGGTTTATTTTCTGCGACACTATCCGTCACGCCAAGTTACCCTGACGCGCCCCCGCTTTCACAGGGAATTCTGCCCTACGGTGTCCGGACTTTCCTCTCAAGCCTAAGCCCAAGCGAATGCCCACACTCCGAAATCAACGAGTGAGAAGCTGGGCAGAACATTGACTGAGAGCAAGCGGGAAGTTTGCTGTCCCATATCGGAGCTTTTGGCTACGGACAGAACCATGCGTCGCTGCTAGTATTCCTTTAAATACATTTTGTCATATCTCACCCTTTCCACGCTTGTAGCCGAACGCCTTCGCGTTTGGTCGTTGCGCCCTTCGACCAAAGCCTAAGGGCGTCGATACTAGCGGACAGAAATGTCCGCGCTCCGTTTCACTTTCCAACCTTGTAGCCGAACGCCTTCGCGTTTGGTCGTTTCACTTTCCACGCTTGTAGCCGAACGCCTTCGCGTTTGGACGCGGCATGCGTGGTCTTGTCGCTGCGCTCGGAACATGTCCCTCACACGTCGTATGGCGAAGCTCGCATCATATAAATTTCACTTAATGAGCTAACTTGGTTGTCAAACCGCAGAGTATCGACTTCAAAACTATCAAGCTTGGAATCGATAAAAAGCGCATGAACAAAATCTACAATCCACCCAAAGAAAGAAAAGGGATGCAGCTGACAGGCATTTTTTTGGGTATTGGTGTGACCATATTACTCTTTTTAGCCATTCCGCTGACACAACTTTTCAACGAAAACAAAAAATCCCCGGACGAAATAAATACCATCGATCTGGCGCCACCTCCGCCACCTCCTCCGCCCGTTGAACCGCCGCCTCCACCTGAACCGGAAGAAGATGAGCCGCCTCCGGAGCTGGACTCGCCGCCACCACCGATCACTTTGGAGCAATTGGATATCGCACTGAACCCTGGAACAGGTAGAGCGATGGCAGGCGATTTTGCCATGCCGTCATTAGACGTAAGCGGCGGCGCATTGGGCGGAGTTGAAATGTTTGATCTGACTGACGTCGATAAGAAACCCGTGCCCATTAAACAGATTGAGCCAAGAACTCGCGGGCTTAAGGGCACCGTGATTCTCCGCTTTGGAGTCGATCAATTCGGTAGGGTTATCAATATTCGGGTGCACGAATCTTCGAACCCAAAACTGAATGCCCCTTGTATTGATGCGGTGCGGCGCTGGGAATTTATTCCCGGCGAGAAGGATGGGAAAAAGATCATTACAAAAAACGTTCAGTTACCGATCAACTTCCGTTAGCAGGCTCAAAATATGCTTAGGCCAAACGATGCCTGACCCGTAGCCGTTCCGAGCGAAGCGACAAGACCGGGCCATGAGCTTGCCGAAGGGAACCGGACCACGCCTTCCTCCTTCGCTGCAGCTACGGCGGGACAGGTCGCGTTTGGTTCGATCGCCACTCGCGACAATCTACTATCCAAAGCGGAAGCGCTTCGGCTACAAGCCACATCCGCAACCGAACGCCTTCGCGTTTGGTTCGATCGCCACCCGCGACAACTTACTACCCAAAGCGGAAGCGCTTCGGCTACAAGCCATGTCCGTAGCCGAACGCCTTCGCGTTTGGTTCGATCGCTACTCGCGACAACTTACTACCCAAAGCGGAAGCGCTTCCTCCTTCGCCAAGGCTACGGCGGACAGGTCGGCTACAAGCCATGTCCGTAGCCGAACGCCTTCGCGTTTGGTTCGATCGCTACCCGCGACAACTTACTATCCAAAGCGGAAGCGCTTCCTCCTTCGCCAAGGCTACGGCGGACAGGTCGGCTACAAGCCACGTCCGTAGCCGAACGCCTCCGCGTTTGGTTCGATCGCTACCCGCGACAACCGACTATCCAAAGCGGAAGCGCTTCGGCTACAGGCCAGGCCCGCTCCTTCAGCAGAACTCGCTGCGAAATTGGGTAGGCGCAAGTCCGGTGATACGCTTAAAAGAGCGATTGAACTGGGAAATCGAATCGAAACCCGTTTCGAAAGCGATTTCGCTCACGCGGAGATGGGGATTTTGTAGAAGATTCTTGGCCTTCTCGACCCGGACTCGGGAAAGGTAGTCAGTGAAGGTCATGCTGGTGGCTTCTTTGAAGACCTTACAGAAGTGGCGGGTGCTGGCGTTGACAGCACGGGCCGCCTCGTCGAGCGATATCTTTTCCTGGAAACGATCCTGGATATAGCGCTTCACATTTCCGACCAGAGCGGGCTCGTGCTCGGTCGCTTTCGACTCGATACTATTACTGATGGTCGCCAGATGCTCAGCAAAGGTGGAAAGCAGCCGCAGCATCGCGTTGTATTGATCCGGATCGAAGACCTTCGTCTGAAAGTAGGCTTCTTCGAGCGCCTTCAGGTTGATATCCGAGCCCCAGGAGAGGATCTTTTTGGTGGTGCGGGTAAATTCCTCCTGGTTTGGTTGGTGCAGCAGAATCTGCCCAGTTTGAAGGAAGGCGATGAGTTCGTCACCCACGCGGATCGGCACCGCGCTATCGCAGAGCCCGGCGAAGCAGTGCAGCGACTTCGGTTCGAGCCCAGCGTTTTCTTCGAGGCTCTGCTGCACCTTGAGGCAATTCGCACAGCCTTCGTTGGTCTGGCCCATCAGCGAGCAGAACGGGTTTTCGTTATCCGTATCTTGCAGCGCATTCTTATAAGCCTTCACCGGACGAATCGCCAATTCGAGCCCCGTCGCTTCATGAAAGGCTTTCCGGTAGTCCTTAAAGAGCTGAGAGCTGGATAGTTTCTCCGCGACAGTCTGATTCTGCGCACCCCGACCGGGTTCGACATCGGCTTTTGGGGGCTGGGGGCTGGGTGCGGTTAACATACAAATGAAGATTATGCAGAATATGCGCAGGATTGAGCGCAATATGCTGAGACAAGTTAAGGCTCCTTATGGAATAATCAACCCTACTTCGCCCGGGAGCTACGCAGGGCAAGGCCACAGACAATAACACGCTCTATTAAACTCTACAAATGCACAAGAGGCTCGTCAGCTACCTAAGAGATAACCGGGATCACATCATTGAAAACTGGTTAACTGAGGCAGAAGTTCCGCCTCCGAAAGATACTGCGCCTGATAGCGTGGGAGACGGCGTTGTGCCCTATGCCTTCTTCTCGGGAGCTTTTGATAATGTCGTGCAACGGCTGAAACTGGGCCCGGAAGCGAAAGACAGCGATGAACTGACTCACCTCGACTCCTTCCTCGGCCTGACCTGCGACTGCAAGCAGCGCTGCTTCGGCGGGCGCGTTTGCATGGAGCTCCACGACTCCGGACTGACCGCCTTCATGAGCGTCTTCGCTGACGACTGGGACACCGGCCATGAATTCAACGAGCTGGACCGCGAGTGCACTGAAGACCTCATCAACCACGCGCTATCCGGATTCTTCGGCAGAGAAATCGACTCCTGCGCACACCGAACCTTTCGAACGGACTGCCCCTTTGCAGCCGCCCAGAACTAACCGACTACCATGAACGTATTAATCTTAACTGTGTTTTTGAGCCTGCTCCTCGCGGCGCTCTTCCTCCTCTTTTTCGTGCGCGAGAAGCGCACGCAGGGCATCTGCAGCCCTGAGCAGGACGCACTTCGCCCCTTTGATATGGAAACACCCAAACCAGCTTCCCACCGATGATCACCACAACCACTACTATCGAATACGACGATAACATCGTCCGTAAATTCATGATCGCCTCCATCTTCTGGGGCGTGGTCGGCATGGCTGCGGGCGTTCTGATCGCCTTCCAGTTAAACTACTGGCAGATGAACGGAAAGATCCTCGAAATCATCACTTTCGGATGGTTAAAAAACGAGGGCATTGAGTTCCTTACCTTCGGACGTCTCCGCCCACTCCATACGAATGCCGCCATCTTCGCCTTCGTCGGCAACATGATGTTCGCCGGGATCTATTACTCCACCCAGCGCCTCTGCCGCGTGCGCATGGCTTCCGACCTGCTGAGCAAAATAAATTTCTGGGGCTGGCAATTTATCATCGTCTGCGCCGCCATCACCCTCCCCGCCGGGTTTACCCGAGGCAAGGAATACGCTGAGCTGATTTGGCCGATCAACATCGTGGTCGCCGTCATCTGGCTCGTCTTCGGAGCCAATTTCTTCTGGACGCTGGGCAAGCGCAACGAGCGATCCATCTACGTCGGCCTCTGGTTCTACATCGCGACGATCGTTACGATCACCATGCTCTACGTGGTCAATCACCTTTCGATTCCGACCAGCTTCACTCACAGCTACCCGATCTTCGGCGGCGTGCAGGACGCCCTCGTGCAGTGGTGGTATGGGCACAACGCGGTAGCCTTCTTTCTGACGACGCCGATGCTCGGCATCATGTATTACTTCGTGCCGAAGTCAGTCAACCGGCCCGTCTATTCCTACCGGCTATCGATCATTCACTTCTGGTCACTGGTTTTCATCTACATCTGGGCGGGGCCCCACCACTTACTGAACACCGCACTCCCTGAGTGGCTGCAATCACTCGGCATGATATTCAGCCTCATGCTTTGGGCACCCTCTTGGGCAGGCATGTTGAATGGCCTACTCACCCTGCGCGGTGCCTGGGATAAGCTGCTGACTGATCCGGTGGTTAAGTTCTTCGCCGCCGCCGTAACCTTCTACGGGATGGCCACATTCGAAGGGCCGCTCCTTTCCATCAAGGCAGTCAATGCCCTCTCCCACTACACCGACTGGACGGTCGGTCACGTGCACAGCGGCACCCTCGGCTGGAACGGCTTCCTCGCCGCCGGTATGTTCTACTGGCTCGCTCCGCGACTCTGGAATACGAAGCTCCATTCCAAAGCCTTGGCCAATGCCCACTTCTGGCTCGGGATGGTCGGCATCCTTCTCTACGTGGCGTCGATGTGGGTCGCCGGTATCACTCAGGGCCTCATGCTTAACGCCACGACCGAAGGCGGCACCCTACTCAAATATCCCAACTTTCTCGACACCCTCCAAGCCATTCGCCCGGTCATGCTCTTCCGCGCCATCGGCGGCGGGCTCTACCTGGTCGGCTTCTGCCTAATGGCCTATAATATTTTTCGCACAGCGAAGAGTGGCCAAGCCGTCAATGGCACCGTCGAAGTCACCGTGACGGAGAAAGAAGAATCCAGCGAAAAGCCACTGGGCATCTTCGCCTTCCTTAATGCACCGGTCATCTACAGTCTGCTCACCGTCTTTTTCGTCTGCCTGACGATCTTTGGTGAAGGCGCGCTTTTTCTATTCGGCCTGTTGATGACCATCATTCTGGTCATTGCCATGATCGCTCATTTTGAAGCCTGCAAAGCCCAGTGGACGATTTGGTATGAACGCTTACTCAAACATTCCTTTGCCTTCTCGGTGCTCACGATCTTGGCCGCCGCCATTGGGGGAGCCATACAGATCATTCCGACCATCACGGTTCAACGCGCAGATAATATCGAGGGCCGGATCCAAATTCCATACACCCCACTCGAACTCGCTGGGCGCGATATTTACGTCTCTGAGGGCTGCTACAACTGCCACTCGCAAATGATCCGCACCCTAGTGCCTGAAGTCATGCGATACGGTGACTATTCCCACCTTGGCGAGTTTGTTTATGACTTCCCTTACCAATGGGGCTCGAAGCGCACCGGCCCGGATCTCCAGCGCGAGGGCGGCCTTCGCTCCGATGATTGGCACTACTATCACATGCTCGACCCTCGCAGCGTCTCGCCGGGCTCGAATATGCCGAACTACCCATGGCTTTTCACAAAAGACACCAAGGTCAGTCAGTTGCCTAAAAAGATCAGGGTCATGCGCATGTTGGGCGTCCCCTATCCGATCGACCTTTCGGAAGAAGACATTCAAGCGCAAGTCGACGAGCAGGCTGAAGCCATCGTTAAAGGACTCGCCGAGAAAGGTGCCTTCGTCGAACCCGAGAAGGAAATCGTAGCACTCATCGCCTACCTCCAAAAACTCGGCAGCTATCGCGAGACCAGCGACGAAGTTTCAATAAATAAATAATCAGTCATCCACCATCATTTATTAGTCATCAATTCCCATGTTTAAACGAATAATCTACGAAGAATGGACGACCATCGTCCCGCTGATCTCCTTTTGGTTCACCTTTAGCGTATTTCT
>Ga0307981_1002246_pt1 | contig 15946 bp, 13 predicted proteins | sample OrgLakmetagen987_FD_201849 | JGI IMG/M metagenome (GOLD analysis project Ga0307981, IMG submission 201849) | Saline water microbial communities from Organic Lake, Antarctica - #987 | ecosystem: Environmental > Aquatic > Non-marine Saline and Alkaline > Saline | place: Antarctica: Organic Lake... | reverse complement strand
ATGAGTGTCAGTATCATCTCTGCAAACCCAGCAAATGCAACTCTTATGAATTCATTGTCAACAAGTGCGGTTGCATCTGCAGAAGCATTGCAGGCAGAAACTCATGCACGAGGAATGGCCAAGGCGATGGATATAGAAGCAAGGGCTGCAGCTGCTACAAAGAAAATTGAAAGCGAATCAGATGGTGCGTTGCGAAGTGTGAAGTGATGGATGTTTATGTCTGTCTTGTTCACTTACTTATCAAACATGTTATGCCATTTTTCTTTTCTTTAGCAATGGCTTTGCTTGTTAGAGCCAAAGCAGATGCTGAAGCTGAGGTTTTGAGGTCTGATGCCCACAAGGATGCAGAGATTCTTCGAGCTGAGGGAGTAATGGAGGCTGCAAAACTCATTGAGTCCTCCCAGGTAGCAATCAATCTGGAAACTATAAAAGCTTCAGCAATGGCAATCAAAGATTCAGATAAATTTTTCTTTGGCCAGCATCCATCTTATATTCCGAAGATGTTGAACAGTGACATGGTTTAAAAGCGTGTACAAAATGGGATTCATGGGTGGGTTGGATTGGGGATTGTCACAGTAGGTAACTATGTTATAAGCTACACTAAACGTTTAGTGTAATTCACTAATGAATTTTTTGAGAAATAATCGTGACAATGTGTCAACTGATGTATGTGTACGGTAGACACCAATAATACTATATGTGGGTAGTACTACCATAGAGAGGTATCAAAAATCGTCTATTGTTAACCTTTTTAGAAAGCACAGTAGTAGCAAAATAAATCGGTACACTCATCCGCGATTCCCAATAGCCATGCCCTCAGAATTTCCTTGCAACTTTTCGGGACCCTGACTTGCAGAAGATGCTATGACAGAGGTCAACTTTTCAACCTCGCTCATAAGATTTTCAATAGCATCCATAGTCCTGAAGGTAATAGTATTCGCTCCCAGCAGTGACATCTTCTTCTCCTTATCCTTATCCTTTCCATCCTTTGCATCGGAAGGTCCGCTTGGGTCTTCTGCGGGATTCACACTTGCTTTGGACATGGATCCAAAATCGACAGTCTTGACCAAGATTCCCTCCACCTGATCAATTCTTCCTTGAAGTTTCCCATCCAAAATCAAGGGAACGAGAAGACTCTCAACATCCTCGATGGAAATCCCATTCAATTCTTTCGCCAGAGCCTGCAGAGATATCCTAGTATACGGCTGAACAACCTGAAGAAGGACCTGTTTCCGAATGGTCCTGCGCAAATCAGAAGTATATTCGCGAATAAATTCGTCATCCATGACCTTCCCTTCATTCTTATCCAGAATCCTTTCAAACTTCTTGATATTATTGCTGTGAAAGGCATCAACAAGGTTCGTCATGGCGACAATCTCTGGATCTTTCTTGTACGGTCTAACTTCTTGAGAATCAAATGGGTTAATGGAGGACGCATCGAGCATACTCGCCAATACAAGATATTTGAGACATCTCAACCTCGCCACATCACCAGCTTCATCATAGCTCTTGAACGCTTGGAAGAATGTGGAACATGCCGCTTCATATTCATTCGAGGCCATGTGCATCTTCCCTCCCAATTCCTGGATCAGAGCCAGAGTCCTCGGATGGGGAATCCCACCTTGAACCTGCATGGCTTTCGAAAATATTTCCCTCAGCATCTTGTTGTCCTCCAACCTCGAGTACAATTGAATTTGCAGCGCGTATATTTCCATGAGATGGGTGGAATTCGAGAAAGACCTCGCTTCCGCTGATGATTGTTCCAGTCCGGAAGTCTGCAGTAGATCATGAATGACGCTCTGCAGTTTGTTCGTCTCGTGATTTTCGTATAGGAGCTGTCCATACTTGAGATTCGTCTTGAACCAGAGTCGTTCCGTGGGACAGGATCCCTTTGTAGGATGAAATAGGCTCAATGTCGAATCATATACGAGCCTTGCTAACCCCTGGGCTGCATCATTATTGTCACTATCGTTGTTGATATCGTTGTTGATGTTGATATTAATATTGCTAAAGATGGAAACTCGATCGAGCATCCCATTGATCCCCTTCTCGACGGCATTGGGCGAAACACCCTCAAGCTCCGGATTTGAAATACATTCCAACAGCCTCCTATATACGATTTGCGCTTCGGCGGGTTCATTCCTTCTCATGCGAATTTTAACAATTTGTTTCAAGCATTTGAAGGTGAAGGAACCGATTTTTGGTTCGAGGTGCATTTTTTCCATTTGGATGGCTTTTTCGAATTCTTGGATGGCTTGCTGTATTTTGACATTTGTGTCCGTGGAATTTGTATTTGAAGGACCACCTGCAGCATCTTCATCTCTGTAAGCGTCGTCTTTCAGCTGTTTAGCGTTATAGTATGTATTTTCTAGGTTTACTCCAAAGTTGTCGGTTTGCTCCTGTTGCTCCTCGTCTTCATCATCCGTGTATTCGAATTCTGCTTCGTCTTGATCCGATTTCATTTGTTCATTATCGGATCCGTCCGAATATTGATAGCTGTATTCGTCTTCAGACATGATGGGGGTTTTGTGGTGATGGTGATGGTGATATATTATTTCTGTGCTGTTTCTACAATAGCTTTTGTTCAGTATAAGTGAAGAAAGGAGCTGGAAACCTCATCTTCTGTTGTTGCAAAGTAAGTTTGTTCCGGCTTCTTCTGATACCAATCTGATCTCGTAACCTATTATATTCACCCCCTGGGCTTATCCCCCCTCCTCCTCATCGTCATCAATCAATCCATCAATTAATCATCTGTCAACATTCAACATTCAACATTCAAATTTGAAAAAGACAAGAACAAAAAGAACCAAACCAACGTCGAAAAGTATGAATATATTATATTTTACAATTTAATAAAAACAATTCCAAACATACTTAGAAATCATGGATGAATTAATTCCAATAGCAGCCAAGTTACAGGATGTTCTGGGTGCCCTGGGTCAAACGACAACTCTCGACCTTCCCCAGATTGTGGTGGTGGGCGGTCAGTCCTCTGGAAAGTCATCCGTACTGGAAGCCATTGTTGGACGATCGTTCCTTCCCCGGGGCTGCGGTATCGTGACTCGTCGCCCTCTGGTGCTGCAGCTCTACAATACTAGAATCGATTCGAATTCAAATGCCTACACTGATGATGATGATGATGATGATATTTCACTCGAAGAAGATAATCACAGCAACGCTTCTTCCCTTGAATCTGATTCTGAAATGCACGGAAACGGAAATAGAACTAGAAATAGAAATAGAAATAAAAGCAGAAACAGAAACAAAAATACAATTGGAAATGAAGCTCACCGATCGTATTCTTGTTCGCAATCATCGACCGCCGATGAAGAATGGGGAGAATTCCTTCATCTACCAGGCAAGAAATTCTACGACTTTGCAGCCATTCGCAATGAAATTGTCAGAGATACCGATCGAATCACTGGACGCAACAGGGGAATTGACCCCACACCCATCCACTTGAAAATATTTTCTCCTCACATTCTCTCGCTGACGGTCGTTGACCTTCCCGGAATGGCCAAGGTTGCAGTGGGAGATCAGCCGCAAGATATCGAGGAACAGATAAGGATCATGTGCATGAAATATATTTCCAACCCCAATGCCATCATTCTTGCAGTCACTGCTGCTAATCAGGATATTGCCAATAGTGATGCTTTGCAATTGGCAAAGGAGGTTGATCCAACGGGGGGGCGCACGCTCGGTGTTCTCACCAAGTTGGACCTCATGGACCCCGGAACGGATGCGAGTGAGATTATTTTGAATAAGGTCATTCCTCTCAGGAGGGGATATATTGGAGTTGTCAATAGGGGGCAGATGGATGTTGATGGGGATATGAGTATAAGGCATGGATTGAAGAAGGAACAGCTTTATTTCAAGAATCATCCAACTTACGGGCATGACCGTTTGCTCGTGGGGAAACTGGGGACGGCGAATTTGGCCAAGTCCCTCAACACAGTTTTGATGCATCATATCAGAGAATGCTTGCCGGAGCTCAAGAGCAGGATTGCAAATATGATGAACGATGTGCAGCTCGAATTGGATGATTTGGGGAGCTGCGCGAATAATCTTACGAGGTCGAGCATGGGAGGGTCGTTGCTGTCCCTTCTTTCCAAATTTACTACCAACTTTTCTTCCACTATTGAAGGTCGAGGGAGTATGATGGCTGCTTCTTCCAGTCATAATCAAGCCATGATGCCTGGAACTGCTCATCCTGCACTATCGGATATGAATGAGTTGTTTGGTGGAGCGAGAATATCTTATATATTCAACGATATCTTTGCGGCGTCACTCATGTCAGTTGCTCCCTTTGATGGCCTTACAGATGAAGAGATTCGGACAACGATTTGCAATGCCAATGGTACCAGACCATCCCTCTTTGTTCCTGAAATGTCCTTTGATATTTTGGTAAGGAGGCAGATTAGTAGATTAGAACAACCTGGAATTCAATGCGTTGATTTGGTGTACGAGGAACTTCAGCGTATCTCGTCTCAATGCGAACCAGGAGAATTGACGAGGTTTCCAAACCTCAGAGGTCGATTGGTGGAGGTTGTCAATGGACTATTGAAGCAGTCGGTTGGTCCGACGCAAATGATGGTTTCCAATTTGGTAAAGATTGAATTAGCATACATTAACACATCTCATCCTGACTTTATTGGAGGATCCCGTGCTGTTGCACAACTCATGAGAAAGCTTGAAAAAGAAAAGGAGGCTGCGAGAAAGGGGCGTTCTATGGAGCCTATAGGTGCCACGCCTTTGTCCTCGAGTTCGCTCAACTCGTACATTGACGATAAAGAGAATCACCAAAATGATCAAGGCAGTGCTCCACTAGTAGACAGTGGTGGGGAAGGAGGAATTTTAAACTTTGTGTTTGGCAGAGGCAAAACTCCCAATAAACCCTCTAAAACCATATATCGCACTCCTGGGGGGAATGCGGGAGGGAATGGACCTCCAAGTATTGTTCAACTTCCTCAAGTACCAGACACCATGCGGCAAACAGATGCTCCAATTACGGATAGGGAGAAGGTCGAGATGGAGATCATCAAGTCATTGATTGAATCGTACTTCAATATTATTCGCAAAAATTTCATTGACATGGTTCCAAAGACGATCATGTATTTCTTAGTAAATCATGTGAGAGACGCAATGCAGAACGAATTGGTTGCCGAGCTTTATCGGGATATTGAATTGCCTACTTTGATGCAGGAGGCAGATGATGTGGCGCAACGTAGAAAGTCGTGTGTTGAGATGAAAGAACTTTTAGCAACTGTTCTAGACGTTGTAAATGAAGTTCGGGACTTCAACACTTTCAAATGAATTTAATCGAACATATATATGCATATATTAAGTCAAAAGCTGTCATCTCTCGCACAATTGTAAGAAACTGAGTGCGATGTAGTTATTAGCTCAAATCACAATCTTCATCTGTGGCTATTATTCGTCCCTTCGGTGTATACCCTTGTCCCTTCCGCGTTCTTATTACTGATATTCGAGCTCCTTCTTCTTGGAACAAATAACTCTATTTGGCGTTTGGTCCATGGATTCCTCCAACAGTAATCTCTTGGTCAGGTTAATGCTTTACTATCCATTCGAAGTCATTCCTACTTACATCCAAAATACTTATTCAGTCACCTATGGGTAATATTACTGAGATGTATGTTTGCCATTACACACTTGCACTCTATTATTATATCAGGCTGACTGAGATGAAATGAAACGAGGTGCCAGCAATCGCATAATTGAGCTGTCTTCTTCTTGCATTGGTGTTAATGTAGCGTTCTGAAGAATACCATCAATATCGCGTGAGTGTTTGTACTCGCATGCATGAACAACCGTGGAAACTGCCGAGGCGTGTAATTTTCAGCTAATATATTGACCTCTCCTCTGGGGAACGTGATCTGTATTACCATTCACCAAAAGATAACGCACTATAAAGAGAAATTGCGGAATTTTACTAGGAAAGTTACACCTGCGGAAGTCATGTGTATAAATAAAGCTGATGGTAATTACATACTTCATTGTAGATTCATTGATGTGCTACGAGGGAACGACTGTCAAGCAGTCAACTCTGTCATAACATTCCAAAAGATAGTTCTTGCGTGGGCTTGCATCTGGCCGCTGTTACCATTGTGCATACAATTCTCAAGAAATACAAATGTAACGGACTGGTTGATGTCACGCAACAACCTAACAAACAAAGTTCCAGATCTGTGGATGTACTGATGGGCATGGACTCTCTTCTCACTTACTTTGATACCAAACGTGTTTTCCACATCCTTTGCAAAAACTACGCGCTTGTCATCATCACAAAAGCCATAGGTGGCTAGAAGTGATCTTTCAACCATTTGTGCTCTTCTTGGATCTGATACACAAATACTCTCAGGCCTTCTCAATGGATTGAGACATATATTACTTTTTGCTGAAACGTCCGGGACAGTAACCAAATGTAATCCATATTGGGATGTTCTTCGTTGCATCATTTGTACCTGTGCGTCTACTTTTATAGCACTCGAAACAAGCCATTTTAGAACAATTCTGAATGTCACCCTAGTATCCCACACTTTGTTCACAGCGAATTCTATCCACTCATAATTATCTCTCTGCCGATTGTGGAGGATAAAGTTTAAGGTTTCCGGATCACTGATACCTTTCTTCTTCTTCGATTCGTCCTTATTCTGGACGTTATTTTGCGCTCCAGTTGCGATTGATGAGATCTGAATCTGTAGCTCTTTTTGGGCCAGTTTTTCCAGATACTCAATGAACTTCCTCATCTTCTTCATCAATGCCTCTTCCCCATGTTGATCACTGAATTGATCAGGGATAATACAAAATGCGATACGACGATACTTTGTCCTGTCGCTTAAAGTTTTATCAGGATCACCACAAATCAGATTGTCCAACCTATAAAGAGAAAAACGCATGTTCAGTACATAATTAAACCCACTATTTCTGGCAGTCAAAAGTCATAATGAAACCTACCGATTCCAAGGGTATTCCTCAGGAAATCTTTGAAAGGTTTGAGAAACTTGTTGATATCTTTCTGTAGTGGGCATCCATATGTTGTAATGATATTTGAATGTGTTGGTTTTCTTATTTGTTGCATTTCTTGCTAGATATTCTACAACGTCAACGGATTCAGACGTAGGATTGCAAGAGATGATATGAAATCTATGGCCCATACTTAGGACATGCCGAATTTCATCTGAGTTTGAAGATAAAGAAAGTCTCCCTGAGATCCCTGTTTTCCCATCATGAATCGATTTACGCCACTTTGCTGATGGCGCATGATGTTTCAGAGGATCTAGCCCATGTTCGACCTCGCTACCTTTTTTTGTCATAACACTTTGGGGAACCAATTGGAAGTCCTGTACAATCCTTTGCATTACCATTTCCATAAGCAGCTCAGAATGACTTGTGTAATACGTTAAGTCCATGGCATCTAGATTGAGCTGGTAGTGTCTGAAAGAGTATTTGGACTGGTCGTTAAGTTCTTGCTGAGTAGGATAGACGTCAATGGCAACAGGGAGTATTGCTGGCTGAATCAACGACTTCCAATTTGGACCAGCACGCCGCTTAAACTCATTCTCGCCTGAGAGAAATGAAAGAAGTAATTGTGAGCCAAGTAGTATTTATGATTCTTTTGTTTTTGTATTATCAAATAATATATCTAAATAGTTTCACCTTGAGGAAATACGTGGGACCATCTTCTGGAATTATGGGTTCTCTTGGCCAGAATCTCGAATTCATCCTTTTGGCAAAATGGATTCAAAACCCAATTCTTGCGGCGAGAATGACGAGAAGAACTTTGGGCTCGCTTTGAACGAGATCCTGCATGCTTTGACTTCGCTTTAGATTTCCTTTCTCGCATTGGGCTACGATGATGACGCACATTGTGCTTCAGGCTCGCGACTGTTGTTCCTTTTTGATTTGGAGGAGAAAGTGCGAGAATAGGACTCTTGTTTCCCAGAGATGCATACGATTTTGACTGTAAGCGGACAAAGAAGTGTCAACGTTATTAAAATAAGCATCTACGAGGCATTTGCAAATAATCTTACTTGGTTACCGTCATCAAGAACGTTCATCGGGATGAACATTCTGGGGTTGGACGAAGTTGACAGTGTCGGTAATGTATGCCTTGGTACACTTAATCCCAACCCCACGGCTTCGTCATTTTCATCAAGAGTATATGCTAATGAAGACGGGCGAGAAAACCCGAGAGAACTCCTAATATTATTCGAGCTCGAAGCAATCATTGACTTCTTTAACCTAGATACCGCAAATGATTCATTTCTTCTCGGCGGTATCGGTTGCAATGAAAATATTGCGTCTATAGGATTCGTCTCAAATTCATTTATTGCAGCACCAATACCACCTTTCACAGGCACTAAAGCTTCCACCGAGGAGATATTGGCCTTATTGCTGCTTTTTTGCCTTTCAATAAAAACACATGCATATTGAGAATGATGAAACAAGAAAAAGGCTGGTAAGTTGAACTCAAATTGCGCTTACATAATTTTCCCTTTGTCATGTCTCGTAGTCTCAGCATCAATATCGGTGGGTCTTGGCTCGTGATATTGAACATTTTCATCAAATGCATCCATAGCCTTTTTCATTCCTTCCAAAGTATATAGCTTTTCGTTTCCATACGAAGTTGAGCCAATACTTTCACATGACGACGCTATTGAGTTCGATCTACTACTTTTCTGCAATATTACATCTTCTAAAATATCAATCGACGCATGACTGAGTGTTTTCTTCATACCACCTCCTTCGTCATAAACAACAGTTTCTGGTGGCATATCCAAAGTTGGAGCTTGTTGGATCTGAATGAGCTTCAAGTAAGGCGATGCGTGATGGATATTACACGGAGATCTTCCTAGAATCATAGTAAGGTTGCTCGCAAATATTGAAGATGGCGTTGATGAATAGGAGGAGTTAGGACTATGTGCTCCATAAAGATCATTGATGGCACTCATGCTTTGGGCAGGGCTTAAGTCAGGATGATCGAGATTTATTGAGTTCCACTCCTTTGGCGCTTGAGACGAGCTCTCTGCAACCTCATCACCTTCAATGATGTTCGATATGTTTGTCTCATTCTTTTCCCCAACAAGACCAAACAATTTAAGCTGTGACAGAAGGGCAGGAGAAGTACAACCAGTTGAGGACCCTCGATTTCTGGGGCGGCACGCTTCTAAAATGTCTTCGAAATCTCTTGCTGAAGTTACATGTTTTTGCTGCTGCTGTGATATTGTTAAATCTTTTAGCTGCTTGTTGGAAGAATTTGCTTTGCCTGAAGTATCACTCTTCTTTTTGTCATGAACTATGAATCCGTTAGCGAAGGCCTTGACCTTGGGAGGCTCGGTACCACCTTCATCGTTGTTTGGCACCTCTGCATTGCCTTCGGAAGGCGCTGGCTCAACACCATCATAGTTTACATAAGACAAATGCATCCAATGAGGTATCTCAAAGTAGGCTCGCCAGTCATTGTCAAAATCATTTATATTATCTTGATTTTGACTATGATTCTCCTGTACAGCAGTAAAAAAGAACAATGATTAGATGTCCTGTGATGTTTTTATTAATCTTCCCATTGGCAAACTTAGCTTACCTTGAAAAGCATGAACGGTGCTAAATGCAACGGAGGTAATCCCAACGAAAGCAAGTCGCTTCCTGTTCATTTAGCAAACAGTGTGTGTTAGCATATTGATTAATCGGATTACATGTAATAATCAAATATCTGCATTCTATTCACGTACCAATTCCGTTGTCCATCATTCTCTGTTTCGTTATTCCTGCAAGACCTTTATCAACTTCAAAGACTCCAGACCCTGCAGAAACAACTAGAATACTATTTCCACAGCGATGCAAATCCCGATCAATGAAATGATGCTGTAACATGTTGAGGGCAGTGTTGATAGCTTCAAGAATGTTACCTTGTGCCGCAAAGGATGGTAGCCTTGAACATTCTGGTGTTAGCTTCCAACCAACTTCTTCTGGATATCTAATAAATGCCTTCTTTATTTTTGTGACTAAAGATTCCCAATCTGCACAATTCTCATTTTCAATGATAACTTTGAAGTAATCCTCGTATAGTCTTCCATCAACATCCTTTAATATGGCATCAGAGACACAACCCTGAAGATTCAATGCTGGACCATTGCTTTTGTTGGGAATGATGAATGTTCTACAGAAGAAGACAACAGTTAGAGAATGGCTTGTCTGTCCATCAAGATACAAAATATAAGTTAGAACACATTTGAAAATTGAAGGTTTTGAAAAGAAGATACTGTCAATGCTTACCTCAAGTGATTTCCATTCTTCAAACAGCCTATCAAGTGGGTAGATATGATTAGGAAAAAGACTAATATGTGTGGTAACATTCAATGATCTTTCCATACTACTTACTTGAGTACAAAGGACACAAATTTATCAAAGTAGATCTCGCATCCCGCCTCTCCACTGGGTGTACCTTCCGCGCCTTCGCCATCTTCATAGGGCGACGCATAGTCCCACATCTCAGAAGATATCTGAACGAGCCAAATGATTCTTGCGCTGCGACTTCGACAAGTTATTTTTGTATCTTCCGTGATGAAGCCGGACTTGAACTCTTCCTTTCCATTTCTCATATCCATTACCGTTCCTCTAACACCTTCACTTGTAGACAGCCTTTCTCCAGCATAGATCCACTTTCCCAAAAATGCGTTTTGAAACTGATACTGTCAAATATTTATGAGAAAGAGCAATATAAGGTTAATGATTTGAGTTTTGGACAAATTGGTGGAGCGTTTAAAGAAAGAAAAATTTCGAACATACCATTTCTCCACGCGATATGAACTGATCTTTGATAGTCATGGTAACATAATCAGCACAACTGGAATTCTGCACACTCTCTTCCTCGTCTTTATCAAATTTTGTAATGGTCACCATGTCATAGGATGACAACTCATACAAATCCGCAATTTGCCTCAAGATACTTATCTGGGTTCTTCCTCCAGCTTTCAGCGTTCGAAGACTTTTGTCTGTGACTGCAGTGACAAATTTTAGGCGCAAATTGTGTGTTTTCGAAATTGCTTCGAAGGGATCAACGAGTTTAGCTTGTTCTCCTTCATCGACGTGCGAAACTGAGCTCCCAAGAGATGAGATCCGACTATGTTTCCCATCCATTATCGATGATGCTCCATCACCCAAATCCGCTTGATCTTTCGACAACGGTTCAATCACCGTCAAAGCCTGATCTCCGCGACCTGTCTTTCCATGCTTATCCTCAGCCTCTTCTTCTGATGGCTTTGCGAGTGATCCTAATGCCGCATTTGACGCGGTCGGAGTCAGATTCAACCCCCAGCGATTTTGAGTTCCTTTCTCTGGAGAAGAGCCATCGGGAAAATTTCTTGGTCTCAATAATTGAGGGATGACGGGAATATCAGACGTTTGTGCCACATTCTCTCCATCACCCACATCTGGTACATCACTTCTACGCGAAAAGAGGTTTACTGGTTTGGGTGGAGTAATGGTTGGAGAGTTTGAAGCATGTTTCGGCGAAGTAGCCAACGAAGATAGTCCTTGGGTACCACTGCCATTACTGCTACTACGTGGCACGATGGGCGGTCTGGATGAAGATTTTGTTCTTTCCCTGTTCTGTTCCGAAAGTGGATGAAAGATGGATGGAGGAGAAATCTGTTGTTGCAATTTGGAAGCTGCCTTGATCAAGATGGATTCATTTTGCTTGGAAGCACCACTCACCCCTACGCTCATTTGTTTTCTGCCTTTACCATCTGGCGATAACGACGACGACGACGATGATGACTGGTTGGTATGCCTTGTTTTTTTATCCCATATTTTGATTTCGACAATATCCCCGGGTTGAATCGTTGTGTTGAGTTTGGGTGAATCAATCGATCTCGAGGAATCATCGTTTGGTCTTTGCACATTGACTGGTGTTCCAAGCATTATTGGCGATGCGATCATATGTGGAGCTGGTAATATTGGAGATGGAGGTGGAATGGATATAAATTGTGTCGCATTTGAGACATAACTTGGATTTCTACTGTGTTGTGGAGGCACTGATGATTTGGTTATGAACACATCGGGATTGATTGCAATTTCTACGCCATCAAATGTTAAAGAATCATGAACACTTAGAGTCACAAGATTGGTTGAAATTGAAATACTCGACGATTGCTGCATTATAAATCGCGTAGGTTGGTTTGTTGATTGATATGTGATCAATGGTGCTTGTTTTTGTGTTGCCTATTTTCTTTATTCTTTATTACTCAAACTCCAACTCCAATCCCCTTTTCATGCAATCTGTTCTGTGTAATGCTAGCCTGATATTGTCGAGAATAATTCAATTGGGAAAGACTTCGTGACAGAAATAGTGAAGAGGAGTTGTTTGAAAATCTTAATGTGTTTTTATGTTCTTTGTTTGGCTTTGTTGTTGGTTGTTGTTCCGTTCCGTCGTGTTGATCAAATTATGAAGCGAAAACCCCAAGCCCCATTCTTCATTCCGCGCCACTTTTATCATAGGTTTAGAGCAAAAGATAGCATTGCATATTCAAAAATCCAGTGTGCAAATAACTGGTACTCTATTGTATCTTGTGTGTTGTTTGTTAATGAGTTAGTGAAAGGTAGTATTGGGCTGAGAAGGACACGTCAAGATCCTGTGCCGAAGATTGGCAAAAAGATTTTCAATGGAACTAGCATAGTGTATGCCTGGAAAAATATGCTCACCAAACAAAGATTAGCATGTGATTCCTGTGCTAGGAGGCAGTCAGGTCATGATGCGATAAGATATGCCAACAACACCAGCAGCACCAATGATAGTAGTCTAGAATCCTTCTACTATTCATCTACTACTACGAATAGTACCACTACTCAAGTTGATCGCACAGAATTCTGCGTCACCAATAGTGACTGTTCTTGATTACATACATGGGAATAGCACCATTCGTTTGCATGATACTGATGATAGAGGTCCCAATTATGAATGATGATTCATGATCGAGATGTGGTTTAGGCTTCAGATGAATGTATTATTTTAAGCGGTTTCTCAGCACCCTACTAGTTATCCAAAAAATTAAGAGTTAGTACTGCTGTTTGTACCCCCAAGACCCCTATAGTTGCCTTTGAAGGTGCCTTTGAAGGTGCCTTCGTACTAGGTATGTGCTGTATTGACATTTCGGCAATAGTAGTGCCTTGTTCCTAAATATAAACAAAAGAAAAAAAGAGAAAAAAGGAGAGCTTGAGTTTGAACAAACGAAATTGTAATTGAACTTGATAATAGACTAGGGTAATCGAACAAAATCTAGAGTGGTTTAGTTCATGAATCACAGTGATTTAAACCAGTATCTACCATTTGCTTTTGTCAAATTTCCTAATGCAAGGAATCTACTTCTCGCGCAGCATGTGCAGTACGTCATCCTAAAGACGATGCGCAATTTGGGGATTCACAGCACTTGTTCCTCTGATGCATTTACAGCGTCTTAAGAATAGGAAGACTACTAGCCTCGCAATCAAGATGTGTTGTCCTTGAGTTTGGACACTATCCTCAGCTTCGCTGACAGTCTCGATATCACTGACAACTTTCCACACTTCTCGTACAGTCTTCCTTTTCGCATTGAATATTTTTCATGAATGCTCTTATGTCGCAATTGACAACTTGCACATGCCAGTCTAGATCTTCATGCCAGTGCAAAATAAATTGGTACAATGGAATAAACAGACTCACGAACTTGCCCGCCGTAAGAATTACATCCAACATGTCGGACCCAAAAGATGGAATAACCGCATGGATCATTTGGTGCCTACGCGCATTAAAGAAGACAAGAAGTACTTCTACAACACATCTTAAAACACTAAAAGGACAATGCCCTCTTCCTAGCTTTCTTTCCAACATGCTTGTTCATTTCGGTCTTGGATTGTGCAACGTTCCCATCCTTATCAGAACTGATGCCTTGGTGAAGCAGAAAGGCTCCGAGAGCTCCAAAATAACCTTCGTGCTCCAGGAATAAAGCTTCCATTTTACCCCTCGACCAGTAATTGATTGCGTAGGACAGGCGCTGTTGAGAAATGTTATTATGCCGAAGGAAGTTACCAACGAAATAGATACTCTGCGTGCCATGCAGTTTCGCGTTCAGATATGCCACCTGACCAATGTTATTGGTGACCATCAATAGCAAAGCTCGAGCCAAATCTTCTTGCTTCAGTCCTGCAGCGGGATCTTGCTTAGCAGCCAATTTACCAAAAGACGATGCTACAATATCAGCCGTTAACCCAAGCTTATCCAAGGCATTGCTATCTTTTCCATAAATGTCACCAACCATCCTGTTATTAGCAATAATGATAGAAGTGGTGTGAATATTTGTAGACACGAAGACAAGATTCCAGCAAACACATCAATACAAACTTACATGTCAACCTTGGATGGATCTCCTTTCTCAGCAAGATTCAAGACACTGTCAAAGTGCTCGACATCTGTCAAGAGTCGACAAAGACCCCAGTATGTACCACCACCAATCGACGACCCAGAGATACGTTCATGTTTTCGCGGCCCATCTACACGCAAGACGCTGACTCCGGTGCCTATCATGACGAGCAGATACGGGTAAGAGTCATTTTTTGCCACAAAATCTCTTTTAACTTTTCTCGACCACCAATATTGATCTGAACACTTGTTCTTCTCTTTTGATTGTTCATCAGTCGATGGGGAAGTTGACTTGTCTTCTTCCTCGTTTGGTTTAGGATGATTGGAGTCTTTCGGATCATCGTCCACAGAAGGACAGTTTTGTTGAGGTGTATCAATATCATTGCTGTCTCTTGTCTTCTCATTGTGGACCTTGTCAGTATCAATATTACTTTTGGGAAGAAGAGTGTAGCACTCTCCCACAACATCAGAAAGGATAAATTGCATGCCTGCAACTAAACTATCTAATTCATCCTGCTTTGCAATTTCAATTCCCAACATTTGTTCCCATTTGCCTGCATATTTATGTGCACCTCCACCAGTTGCTCCCATCTTGGATATGTTCAAATGCAAATCATTGATCTTAATCAGATCCATGGCTTCTGGTAGAAATCTTGTTTCAAACTGTATGAAATGAATTTCTCCACCCAGAGCCCTGGAATAAAAAGAGAGACTCTTATCCTTCACATCGGTATCATAGGTATCTAATCTATTGGCAAATTCATAGAATCTATCAAGCGCCTTTTCTCGTTTGGCCTTCTTGGAGGTCAAGTCAAAGAGCGAGTGTGATCGCTTCATCGCAAGATCTGGCGAGTTGCATGGCGAATGCAGCGGATAAGTAGTACTCTGCAAATCATCTTCCGAGCATGATTCATGAAAGTTGAACACTTCCGCAGAAGACGCTCGAAAGTGCTCCGCAGAATTAGTTCGCGAAAGATCATCGCGATTAATGCTGCTATGTCTACGCGCAGTGCTCTCATCCGAGAACGTCTCCCACATGGAGCGAGAGCTCTGGTCTTTCTGCGCACAATTTGGATCATCTCTCATTTTCTCAAAGTAAACAAGCTTTGACAATGTCCCGCCTACGTCTAGACCAAATATTGAGCCAATGCATATTTCCTTTCTTTCTTCATCATGTTGTTGTGAATGGCTCTTATCGGAAGATAAATTCTGAATGCTAGGATTTTCATCCATGGAAGAGAAGGATTCTTCACTGCCGCCGGTAGATGTTTTCTTTCCAGCCGCATGTTCCGACGAATGCACTCCATCTCCATCAATTCCACTATCGTTCTCTTTTGATAAATGCTTTCGCAATGATTCCCACGGCCATCTCAACCGTTTCCTCGTGGGCAATTCACCAATAAAGGTCTGACTTTGACTCAATATTTTGTCAAGAAGCAGCAGCGAAGTCCTCTTCGAATGTTCAATCAACGATTCCCTTAATTCCAGGAGTTGACGGTACTGAATTGCTTCTTTCGCTTTCCATGGATT
>Ga0307981_1002245_pt1 | contig 15953 bp, 15 predicted proteins | sample OrgLakmetagen987_FD_201849 | JGI IMG/M metagenome (GOLD analysis project Ga0307981, IMG submission 201849) | Saline water microbial communities from Organic Lake, Antarctica - #987 | ecosystem: Environmental > Aquatic > Non-marine Saline and Alkaline > Saline | place: Antarctica: Organic Lake... | reverse complement strand
AAGTGAACCAGACGTCTCTGAGATTTAAAAATGAATTTTGAAACCTCATTTTGAAACATCATTTTGAAATTCAGAAACTCGATCCAGCTCTGTTTCCGTGGTCGGGTCAGCGCTTTGCATCTTGTTAGAAACGGCAACACCGCAGCCATCCAAGATGCTAGAGAGAAGTTTCTGTCTATCTTGCTCTGTCAAAGGCGTACGCCGGCTTGTTCTTCAACTACCGTCGCAGAGCCGTATTGCCGTGAGAAGATCTTCTTGGAGGCTGCTGGATTCTATCGGGCCGTCGAGAGTCTATGATGGTGCGTTTTCCACCCGCCAACAAGTATACCTTGAGCCTTGGGTTGGCGGAGCACACATGAACGAGTCCTCGCCAAACAACCAACCAGTCGAATGGAAACAAAGGGCGGCAGAAAAGGTTTTTCCGGATGGTTCGGTCGTCATCATCCTCGTCGTTTCTTTCACGCACAGTCGCTCTTTTGGGCCCCTTGGTTGTGGAGCAATTGTCCTTCCTTGACTCACCCTTGATCGGGCAGTCCATGTCGACGAACTTAATGATGATGGTGCTGCTCTATCCACACCTAAACTTCCTTGGTCACTGTCATTCAGATGGAAGCGTTCTTGCAAGGCAAGAAGAAGAGTATCCTTTTGTACGGTCCTCCCGGAACAGGCAAGACGCTTCTTGCATAAGCTGTGGCAAGCTTCTCCGTTCTCAAAACGCGTCTTCTGTTGGTGGCGCCTTTGAATTGCTCAATAGCAGTGATATCGTACCAGCGTCTGTCGGCTCATGGTCGTCTTCTTGGCGTTCAAAACTGCCCGAATGGACGCCCCGTCCGTTGTCTTTATCGACGAGTTTCAAGCTCTCTTCACAGAGCGAAGCTCTGGCGGTAGCGGAAGGTTGCCCAGTACGCTATTACAGTGTATGGACGATGTCAAGCAATGGAGGGATGCGGACGCTAACGCGGCTTCGACGGGTCAAAATATGATGGATCGTGCAGGTCGCGTGGTCGTACTTGCCGCTATAAACACCCCGTGGATGGTCGACGCTGCCTTCGTTTGACTTGGCGCTTTGATGTGTTCTTTGATTTGCCAACCCTGTTGTCGCAGAGCCACAGAGCCGTGAGAAGATCTGTGCTGGCATTCTGTCGGACCGTCGAGAGTCTATGTTGAACTTGCCACCCATCCACGAGTACTCCTTCAGCCTTTGCTTGACGGTGACCTAGTCAACAATCCTTCGCCAAACAACCAACCGGTCGAATAGAAATAGAGGGACACTTCGGTAGAAGGAGTCTTGCTAGATGGCTCGACCGTCGTCGTTGTTGACGTTTCTTTCACACAAGGAAAGAGCAATGGTTCTTCCCTTACATCGGGCAACCTCATCGATAGACTTGAAGAATATTTCGTCAAGCTATCCACAGCTCAAGCCCTCGGCCGGTGTCCATCGGCCGGAAGTGACACAAGGCAAGGAGAAGCCTCCTCCAGAGATGGTATTTGTTCGATGCGCCTTGTTCGAGGACCAAAGGTATGGAATGGCTTCATACAATACCGCAGCTGGAACTCAAGAAAAGGAACCGTCGGTGGGCTACAAGCAGTCGACGGCAGACTGAAGGGGACCACGTCGCCCAAGCAAGGTGGGATAACCTTAGTGCTGTTCGACCTGGCAACGATTATCTCCATCGACTTTTCGTTGATGGTTGGCATTATTCGATCCAACTGACGCTAGTTGAAACGCTGTTCGACCTGGCAACGATATTGCCGCTGACTAGTCGTTGATGGTTGGCATTTTTCGATCCACGCGACTCTCGTTGCCACGGTGGTCCTGGTGGGTCTCGCACTGCGGTTGTGGCCTGGGTAGAAGGTTACGGTACTCCTTGAGGGTCCAAAATGCAGCTAAAGCGTAGCTAGAGGCTTTACGTGGTTGTCTAGTTTAGATTTTGTTCACTTGTAAGCGGCTCATCCAAGCAAAGTCTTAAATCTGCGCTCTATTAAACTAATGAGCTGAGAAGGCGTACGAGTATGTCTGCCGTGGGTGAGCCGAGTCGAGTTATGAGGTTCTATTATAAGCGAACTTGGACTATTGTATCAAAGCTTCTTCATGATATCTTCAAAGTTGGCTACTGCACAGATCCCAGGATCTTTCCACTCATAGACAGCTTGATCGTTGTCCACAACTAGACAGCCACCAAGCTGCGTCAATACACCAGCCTCCAAGGCGTCCTTGTCGGGTGCCAGATCATTCCAGTTTGCCAATGAGATGCCCATCATGGGTTGGAGTCGGAGTGTTGCTAGTTCCAATGGTCGACGCTGCCAGGATCCCACCACGGGTAGTTCGGTAAACTTCTTTGCGATAGCACATCCGAAAAGCTTGACATGAGAGTAGACTACGTCTTACCTGGTAGGTAGAGGACCCCCCGACCCGATGACCTCTCTTCCCTGGCATCTGGTTGGTCGTACGGTTTATGGATTCCTGTACACATTGCACCACCTAACGATTTTCAAAAAACACTCTTGAAATAAGAAAATAGAAAATAGATGGAATATGAAGTACCGTACGGAAAATAGATAGAATACAGAATACTATTAATGATGACGTCGTCTGGAGTCTTGCTCCATTTTTTCATTTCGCGATCCCAACTTCAAGTTCCGCAGACGGACAGACCAGAAGCTGCAGCAGCTTGCTCATCGGTCGCTTTCTGTACAATCTTTCTCACCTTCATCATTGACTTGACCTTGTCATAAGATCAGTACGTCCCTTCTCTCTCTCCCTCTTATCAGAACGAGTAGCAGTTGTCTATCCTTGGAACGATGCGCTTCACCGGTTCCATTCTGACCGCTTGTTTGGCCTTTTCGGCTTCGGCAGCTGCTTTTGCGCCTGCTGCCAAACATTCAAAGCACTCGCTTGCATCAACGTCGGCTCGCTTCTCCACGACGGCTCCGTCTCCACCCGAGCGCGTCGCTCCCGCATCTGGATGGGAGCCGGAATGGGAAGACCGTGAAGGCCTTTCGGAACCCGATTTTATGGCCAGTAATATGGGCAAACCCGATATTGCTGGCATGTGGGAATGTCCCTTGACGAGATGGGACTCTGATGGTATCGACGTGGCCAAGGCACAAAAAGAAGCCGCTAAAGCGCCCCACTGTCCCTCGGAAATGCGAGCGTCTGCCGCGGAGAATGCCATGGGAGCTGAGTACTTTTCGAAAAACAAGGTCAAGATCAAGGCCGAGTTGCTCAAGTACGGTGCCATTTGGTTTCGTGGGTTCGATTTGATGAAGTCCGTGCAGGGATACCGTGACATGCACGAAGCGCTCGGTATGGATCCGTGCTTGGATCCCCTGCACTCGTCAGGATTGCGCAAGTTTGCTTCTGAACGCGACGCGCTTTACGAAGAAGTCAACAAACCTTCGTTGCGTGGACACTACATTGGCTTGCACTGTGAATCGACCGCCAAGCGAACGGCCGCTTTTGCAGGCTTTGTCTGTTTCAAAAAGGCAACGGAAGGAGGTGGACGCTTCCTAGTGGCGGATGGTGCCGCTATCTTGGCCGAAATGGACACTGCTGTCTTGCAAAAGCTCTACGATCGTAAGATCCGTATCTCGGTCAGCAATTTGGACATCCCGCCGTCCTTTCCTGGGTTTGTCAAGGAGGGAATCAAAGAGTTGGTCGATGCGGCTGTCGCCCCAAAGTTTGACATGGATTTGGAAATGATATACGAGTCCGATGGCAAGCCGGGTCGTTTACAGGTTCGTATTTTTGGGATATAGTAGGGAAGACACGTGCAAGATACGCACCCTAACCAACCAACTGCTCACCCATTCACCTGCTACTCTCTCGCACACAAACAGGCCATTGAATCGGCCGAGTCTCCCATTAACCGCCACCCCGTTACGGGCCTTCCCGTCTGGTTTAACAATGCCCACAACCACGCCCGCAAACTCCGCGACCGCCGTCCCTGTGGCGTCCCCGAAGTGGGCATGACGGAAGTTTTCTATGCCGACACGTTGGATCCCTTGACGTTGGAAGATTGTCAAGAGATCAAGCGCGCTTCGGAAAAGCACATTACGGCTCTATCCATGGAACCGGGCGATGTCTTGCTGGTGGATAACTACCGGGCTCTGCACGGACGCGACGTCTTTCAGGGCGATCGATTCCATGCGGTAACTTGGTTTACGTGGGACGACAACGAGGAATGGCGTGGCAACGAGCGTCGTATTGTGGAGAAGAATCTCATGAACCAAGCGATAAACAAGATGATGGATTGGCTTCCCAAGGATTTCGAGTCGGATCAAAGCTAGCTAGAGAGCATGATGTTAGCTAGACGGAGTGTGCGTACGGAAAACTAGAGGAGTCACGCCTCAGTTGCACAAGGTTAGGATGCAGTCATGGCGATAACAAGAGTTAGTTGTGCATAGAACGACATGGGTTACACTTGAATGTTCGAATTGCCGTATCTTTGCTAGATACCCACTAGTCTAGCCGGAACGAACGCAAACTAGCTAGTAGTATTGTAGTGTGGGGATATACTACCCGTGCTTCGCGATACCGCCACGAGTTGGTTGAAGATTCGAATTGCTATATCTTTGCTCGAGACGTGCCTGTACCAATGCGAACTAGCATATCATTTGGTACACCGTGGTGTGGTCGAATTTCTTGTTTGCCTGTACCAATGCGAACTAGTGTACCATTTGGTCCGCCATGGTGCGCGTCGAAAGGCCCTTTTCCCCTCCAAGTGGAATCTTATTTCCGGGTTGCTTGAGGATTTCCTCAGCGACCTCTCCAAGTTCAACCAATAGTCAAACCAGACTTCATCATACATCTATTCATCAAAAATTGGAAGGTCAAAGGAAGCAAGGCAAAGGATACCGAGAGAGAAGTAGCCTCGGGTTTCCTCATCACTTGCTAGCTACGTATAAATATAAAAAGTGCTTCCGAAGCAATAATGTCTCGTCGTGCGACGTTATGCTCCCGTCAAGGACTGGCAGCAGTTTTGCTGCTCTCCGTCTGTCTTTCGAACACTTGCGTTCCACCAGCCGATGCCTTTGCGCCCCTGCAAGCAGCCAAACGATCGCACACACAACTCCACGTCTCCTCGGATATTGAAGAGGAAGTCATCAAAGCAGCACAAGAATACGTCCCTGGCACCAACATTCCTCGCACACTCCGCGTCGATGGCCGAGGCATTCCTTCTAGAAAGGAACGCATCCAGATCCTCGACGCCACTACATATGAAGCTGACTTGATCACGAGGTGGGAGAAAGATCCTACTCGCCAGAAAGGATTTGACTGGGAAATTGAAAAGCTCCGCCGTCTTTTTGCTGGACTACGCATGCGAGAAGACGGCAGCTGGGTCCGTCAACCCTCCTTTTTTGAGTTCCTTGTCAACAAGGGTCGCACAGCGTCCGTATCGGTTGCCAATCCGGGAACAGCACCTCGTCCCGTCAACGCCTTGGATGTGGTTCGTATGGTCACGATCAATACTCTCAGCGGTCTCGGATTCGGACCCGCACTCGGCATGGCAGCCGTCCCCACTGCCGTAATTCAAAAGTACGAAGGATCCTTTCTATCCTTCATCAAGGGGGCCTTGGGTGGCGACTTGCAGACTCTGGCGGGTGGTCCCTTGTTCTTGTTGCTGGCCAAGTACTTTGAAGACTATGGACCCATTTTTAATCTTTCGTTTGGTCCCAAGTCCTTCTTGGTCATATCCGACCCTGTCATGGCTCGTCACGTGCTGAAGGAATCCTCCCCAGAACAGTACTGCAAGGGCATGTTGGCCGAGATTTTGGAGCCAATCATGGGAAAGGGTTTAATTCCGGCCGATCCAGCCACTTGGAAAGTCCGGCGTCGCGCCATTGTCCCGGGATTTCACAAGAAATGGCTGAATCGAATGATTTCCCTCTTTGGCGACCGTGCGCAAATTCTCGTGGACGATTTGGAACCAAAGGCCGCCGCTGGTCAAGTCGTGGACTTGGAAGAGCGCTTTTGCAGCGTGACATTGGATATTATTGGCAAGGCTGTATTTAATTACGACTTTGGGTCCGTCACCAAGGAATCGCCCATTGTCAAGGCCGTTTACCGTGTCTTGAGAGAAGCCGAGCATCGGTCGTCTTCATTTATTCCCTACTGGGACCTACCCTACGCGGATCAGTGGATGGGCGGTCAAGTCGAGTTTCGCAAGGACATGACCATGCTGGACGACATTCTTGCCGATCTTATCAACGATGCTGTCTCGACTCGAAAGGAAGCCAGTGTCGAAGAGTTGGAGGAACGTGACAATGCCGAGGATCCTTCGCTATTGAGATTCTTGTGCGATATGCGTGGAGAAGATCTTTCCTCCATGGTGCTGCGCGACGATCTCATGACCATGCTGATTGCTGGCCACGAAACAACGGCAGCCATGTTGACGTGGGCGCTCTTTGAAATGAGCCGGGGTGATCCTGGACTCCTGAAGGAAGTCCAGGCCGAAGTTCGGTCTGTTATGGGAACCAAGGATCGGCCAGACTATGACGACATTGTCGCCATGGAAAAGCTTCGCTTTTGTTTGATTGAAGCGTTAAGACTGTATCCGGAGCCGCCTGTTTTGATTCGAAGAGCACGAACTGAGGATACCTTGCCACCGGGGAGCTCTTCTCTCAAACAGGGTGTCAAGGTATTACGCGGAACCGACATGTTTATCTCCACTTGGAACTTGCACCGCAGTCCAGATTTATGGGAGAATCCCGAGAAGTTTGACCCAACCCGGTGGGATCGGCCATTCAAAAACGCTGGGGTAGAAGGCTGGCAAGGCTACAATCCCGATAAGATATCTGGGCTTTATCCGAACGAGCAAGCAACGGACTTCGCCTTTTTGCCCTTTGGCGGTGGCGCACGGAAATGCGTGGGCGACCAGTTCGCCATGATGGAAGCTACCGTTACAATGGCCATGGTATTGAACAACTACGACTTTACCTTTGCCATTCCTCCGGAGGAAGTCGGCATGAAGACGGGTGCAACTATTCACACCATGAATGGGTTGCAAATGACTGCTCGAAAGCTATCGAGAGAGGATCCTCCTGAAAAGACTGACAATTGGTGGCAGAAGCAGCACCTAAAACGCGGGCTTGACATTAACGGACGGCCATATGCGACGACAGAAGATGCTGCCTGGACAACGCAAGAGAAAAAGGACGCGTCGGACGACAACGCGGCTCCCAATGGCGGCAGTGGCGGTTGCCCGATGCACCCTTAGATTGCATACTGTATACTGCAAGACGATGATTGGTCTCCATCATCTCTTAGCTAGCCAACGTATACACTTGAAGATGTTAAATAATGCAATGTACTGCAATGAATGAATTTATAATACCTATTATTCCTACAGAACTGGTGTTTGAGCTACGTACTAGACTACAGTATCGCGTGTGTTTTATTTCCATCTGTTGCATACGACGTACGTACATACGGTACTACCCGGAAGTATGCAGGTCACAAAAGACAAAAGCCCAAAGAGTTTTCTTTGATTTCTTGAACCGAACTTACTGTACTTTTCAATATTCTCCATCGACGATGGTGATGGTGATGCCTTCCAGCAAGTGGGGGAAGGCAGCTTTATCCCCACTCTTCCCTCAAGGAAAAAAGCCGAGATGTTCTTTTGTTCTAGCCATTGCGAAGTCGACTATGTGGTCTTTCGTTTACTTGGTCCGGAAGCAAGCTTTCAGAGTACTCTCCTGGACAACGCATCGTGTGGCAATTCAACGCAACGACCCGTGAGGGAGAAAGCGCGGTGAAGAGCCGAGTCCTATGCTACGAGAAATCCACAGTTCGACAACCGAACAGCCGCCCAGAACGTGGCAGCCGAGTACAAGCATACACTGCAAGGGAAAGTGTCCGAGTACGACCCTTTGGCGTCCTGCTCAGTCACTAGTCAGGTACGAGTCGTTCAAAAGGACCCACTATGGATTCTGGAGTCTATCGACGCGGAAGGCAACCGAAAGACAGTCGGTGGTGACGAGTTCTACGTCACTTATCGAGACGACAGTGTGACGAAAGCCGACGACTTTACTACTGCTGCCTTTGTAAACGACCTCAGAGACGGCACATACTCCTTGGACTTTGTTGCGACGCCAATGAATCCGATACCGACAAATCTAACCGGGTGTGGAACACTGACGGTCCATTTTCAATATTCGTGTGGCATCGGTATAGCGCACCAGCCCGTGAAAGACAAATGGACTATGGGTGGAGCGACGTTGATTCATCATAGCATGGCCAATGTAGCACAGCCTCCTATACGAAAGTTTCAGCCTCATTCCGACATCATCAACTTCAGTACTTTTGGCAAGGTGATTGCCTTTGGCGATTCGATTATGCAACAGCAGTTTGTTCGGAAACTTAGTGTGAAAGCGTACTTTCGCCCAAAGGTCGAATGGTTTCAAAACCCCGGAACGGAGCTAAACACAGCGTACTTTCGTTATTATATGGGAAAGCTAGAGACATGGCATGGGGAAGCACTTCGCAATAGTTCCAATACGGCCCTAATTGTGGGATCCGCTGCCTGGGATATCATGAAGAAGGAAACCAAAAGTAGAGGTCCAGGGTTTACCGATCACTTTGATATATGTCGACGCTTCATTAAAAAGATCAGAGAGCTGTATCCCACAGTAACAGTCGTCTGGAAGGCACCAATCGCAATGGTACGTGCAGCTGGTCTCCTGTAAGTTGGCTGAAAATCCAAGAGCGACACTTGCTTTGCCAACCAGTCAGTCTTTTGCTCTTTCACACAGCACATACACGTAGTGGACAGAAACAGGTGTCTACGTATACCTGACTGCACACGGCGACTTTGCTATTGCAGTAACAGTAGGGTCGAGTATCTCCGCCACCAGCAGCTACAATAATGGAAAAGCTCAACGTTCCCGTGATGGATGTTTATGAGGCTACGTTCCTCTCAGCGAATCACCACCGCCCGTCCTTTGACGCGATGCACTATCAGCCCTACTTCAACGAGTTTGTGCTGGATACCTTTTACAAGGACGAACCATTCCTCGTGACAAATGCGACTTCCTACTCCTTGGATTTCGTTTGACACTGGAATATGATCGTCTTGTCCACTAGCTAGCCACTGAATATATTCTCTTCTCCTGGCTAGCTAGTAGAGAAGATGGTGAATGAAGGTGAAACTGTAGCCATTGCTTTAACTTTTTTTGAATGGCTCTATCGAACTCCCTGTTCCCGCTAAGCTGCCGGTGCGATGCTCAGGCTGCTAGCTAGACAAGTTGAAACTGGTCACGCCATTCTGTTATTATACCATCTTTTTAGCTTGTCTCTCTAGCTAGCGTAGGAGTGGCTAGTTTGCGCTACATAGAGAGATGCATCGCGTTCGTAGACATGCACAATTGGTGAACAATATCAAGTGAGGTCCTCTACTGTTGTGTTCTAGCTAGCGTGCGTTTAGTCGATGCACATAAGGCTTTCGCGCGTGTCGGCACCCGTCGTCGGGTTGGTACCTTTGGCTGTAGGGTGATTACACAAGAGTTTTTTCTGGTCCGGTCGAACTGTGGTATGGAACAGAATAAGAATGAAAGGGTGAAATACCAGTTAGATCAAAAGAAGCGCACCGGTGCGGGTCGTGCAGCTTTGGAAGGGTATCATCCACGCTAGTCTACTTACGGTACGTATCTGTCCAGTCGGATCCTTCAATGTCCTTGATTCCCTCAAAGAGCGTCGCTCCCGATACATAGACTTCTTTCATGATGGTGTTATGGAGATTGGCGCGTTTGAACTGAGCCATTTCAACGTTGGAAAGCGTCATGTCCGCGTTGGTAAAGTCGGAACCATCTATTGTCGCGTCAAAAAAGGAGGACCCGACTAGATTACAGTTTTTGAAGTTGGTATCTCGAACGATCGACTGCTGAAAGGCGACTCCCTTGAGGTTCTGACCTTCAAAGTTGGACCTGTCGAGGTTAACTCCACGGGTAATGGTAATCGTTCGGCCGGATTGAAGCGTGGAGGCGCCACCAGTTGTGATTTTGGCGTTGGAGCCAACACTAGCGCCGCCTTCGCCGGCGTGAGCAGCCAAAGGAGACCCAATAGAGAGCACTGCGACCAGTAGAGCCGAAAAAGTCACTCGTTCGAGGCCCTTCAAGAGGCTGCTGGCGGTATCCATGGGTCTGTTCATGGGGCTCGTATTTTGTTCTTTCAATGAGGCTCCCATTTCAATCTTGAATCTGTTCCCCAAATCTCTCGTCTTTTGGTTGGGAACAACAAAAAAGCCCTTGACAGAGGCCAAGGTAGCTGCAGAAAGTAACAGGATGACGGAAGCTCTCATTCTCATGGTGATAATGTCTCTAACCTCTGACACCTTCAAAGATATGGTATTGTTTTCTACTGGATCGCGTACCGGTATAGATACCCGGTTTTAGTACTGCTGACAGTGTACAGTGAGTCATCGTCTGATAGTGGAAGCTCAAGCGCCTAAATCTAATCATCGGTTGACGCACGCATGTACGTACCCATGTTAGCTAGCATAGCGAAGCTAGCTACTGTAGATACGTCGTAGCTACACACGCACAGTACCAGTAACATCAATAGGCAAACATAAAGACAGAGTGAGTGAGTCGACCAATCACCAAAGCATCGATCGATTTCGCTGGCTTCTTTGGTAGAGGCGTTGGTTTCAAGTGGAGGGCATTAACTCCATAGCTGTTGTGCCTATGGGGGAAGAGGCTGTGATAGAAACACATTGCTGGGTGTTCTAGAGTCAGCGGTATGCAACACAGAGAATAGACAAATGTGCTGCCTTTAACGCTTAACTCGAAACAGATGGCTGTCGTGTAGAGTAGACATTGTACCAGTATAGTCGGTCCTCCGTTCACCAGCATTAGAAAATGAAGAAACTACGAATTTATGTCTACTTCCAACTGCCGAACGAGCTAAACAACTGAAGTTACTACATAGAATATCTTGCCAGCAATCCTTCTATAGTTTAAGACTGTTGCGAAACTTGCTGGGCTGCCTGCGCACGCATGGCATCAGCAGTTGCAAAGAGTGTTTGGCATGCCGCTACGGTCTCGGCTGGAAGCGCGCTCTGTATTTGCTGATAGACCTCTGGCTCTCGTTGGAATGCTGCCGTTAACACATCATTCACCAAGATCAATTCCTCGACCTGGTCAATAGGAGAAGTGTAGTCCTCATCGACTTCATCCCCATCTTCGTCCCAGTCTCCCAGCAAAAACTTGGAAATGTCCTCGTCCCAGTCCGTTGCGCCAGACAAGGCCTTGCGATAAGCTTCGTCCACCTCGTTCGTGACGTCTTGGTCTTCACCAAAGCCATGATCCAGATCGCCGACGTCTTCGTTAAAGTGAGCCTCTTCGTCGATACCATCGTTAGCTCCAGTCTCGCCCTTATCAGCGTCCGTTTTCAAGGCTAGTGACATGCGAACGACCGTATCAATCAACTGCGGTACTGCACTGGCAATGGAAGCAGGTAGACCTGTAGTGGGAATCTGCAGGATGGAGGCTAGCCCAAGTACGGTAAGCTTGCGCGGTAGCCATTTATCCATACCTTCGGCATCAGCCATCCATTTACCAAAGACTTGCTGCGTGACGCCTCGTTTCTCCAACTCACCCAGCTCTAGCTGTGGTTGATAGTACAGCGCCGAACCCAAGACCTGATAAATCGAAATGCGAGTAAGCGGGATCTCCTCATTGACCTGCTGGCCAAGTTTTCCAAGTGCGATTTCGTTCATGAACTGAACGTAAGCATCAACTTTACCGGGGCAGTTGTGCAGAATGCACATGAATAGACTAAGGGCGTATCGACATTCCGACTCGGATGAGCGGTCGTTTGTGACAGTCTTGGCTACCATACTGACCACCAAGTCAATATATGGGATGGAGCCTTCCGATAGCTGCGCTTTGCCCGCCAAGAAGATGTCAGGTGCCTTGGTTATGTAAGACTGCAGACAGGGAACCATCATGTTCAGATAGTCGTAAGCCCACTGATCAAAGGCAACGTAGATCAAGGGAAAGGCCTGCCAAAGTTCTGCCGAAAGCGTTGTTTGGAAGTAAGTCAAGAACGTCAAGATATCCAGCGCGCATTCCAGATACTCGATAAAGTCGCCGTCGTTGCCGAGAATCTTTAGAACCAGAGGCACCAAAAGTGGTTCGAGCGTCTTGAGAATAGACTCCTTGGCGCAAACTCCTTTAAGAACAGTCGCAATACACTCTAGACATTGTGCAGCTGCCAATGCAGCATCGTCGTCATCCTCATCTTCGCCAGCCGAACAGTACTGGTGAAAGGCGCCGCTAAGTTGCGTGACAAGCGCAGCAGCGTGCGGTTCAATATGATCACCAAACTTGTCCAAGAGGACTTGTAAAGCCGACACGACTTCGTCGTTTCCAATCTCGTTCATGATGCGAAAGTATTCCGTCAATAGCTGAGGCAAGACTGGCAGCAAGGTCTCTTCGGCTCCGTCGACTTCAATCAAGAATCGCAAGGCTTTACTGGCTTCAATCTGCACCGGCAAGGCTGGATCACTGAGTCGTTGCAGCGTCATTTGGAGTAGATTTCGCAAATGACTCCCGTCGTCCGACCACGTGACGGTGCTAAACTCTTGCACCATCCAGCACGCCCGAAAGCGCAAAAAGCCAACCGGCGAGTTAAAGTCCGGAAATACCGACGTAACCAATAGACCTTCAAGCTCACTATTGTACTTTTCCTTGGCCAACAAAAACTTGGCCAACGATCCAAACATTAAAAGAGCGCCATCCTTTTCAATGTGATTCTTTTGATCCGGCGCTGCTGCCGTGTATCTCTGCAAGATTTCAGTCATGCGACCAAGCAAGTTGTGCGTCACGTCTTGTCCACGATGCTTGACCAGGTCGGTCACCAAGGTAATGGCCGACATGCGAGGATCGTAAAAGTCGGCCAGTGGACTGTTTTGCTTGTGAACAAACTCGACCGGGTCGTTTTCAAAGACGTCTACATCCGCTTGTTGCAGGCACATGGTTGGAAAGCAAACTTGATACAATAAAAAGTCCAAATGCGGCTTGAGCAACTTGTAGGTCGAACTCAGTTCGACTGCTAAATCGACAAAGGTCAGACACAGGTGCACCACACGGTCGGTACAAAAGTTTCCCGACGGACGTAGATTGAGTGTTTCACACACTGGACCCAAGAACAGCGGAGCGACCGACTGGGAAAAGTGCAAGGCAAAATTCTTGGCCTCGTCGTCGTCAGCGTACGAAGGAATTCCGTACCGCGAAAAGAGACGACTCATGATTTGCACGGCCCACTTTTTCACCTTCCACCACGGCCACGCGTTGCGAGCGTCAATATCCACGGGCTGTTCTCTAGGTTCCAGTCCAGTGGCAGCTTCGGGCAAGACTTTTTGCAAGGATCGCGTCAAGATATCAAACCAGGGTTGCAATTGTTCCGGATTCGTCAAGGAGAAGCCTGCCGTATTACCAGGGCCGCCGCCGTGGTTGCCAGGGAGGTAAAACTGCGTGCTGGACCAAAATATTTTGAGAATCTGCTTGAGCATCATGGCCGCTTCGAGAGAATGCTGGTTATCGGCTGATAGTTGTTGCGCCAAGGGCAAAAGAAGAGGAAAGGATGCTTCCACAATTTCGTTAAGGGGTCCGCGCTGCTCTTTGGATTTGTATTCGTATCGTTTGCACACTTTGCGGAGTGCCAATAGGGCGTTATGTACTTGCAATCCTTTGTTGGTCATGTCCGCGACTCCTGCTTGAATGGCGGTGAGTAGAGTCGGAACGAGTTGCGGCCATTTATCTGGGAAATCATGAATGACAATAGTGTGCAGTGTTTCAGCCAACAAATCTCGTATGGACTTTTCCGGTTCCTCCAAGAGTCCCTGCAAGAGTCCAGTTTTGACAGCCTCCTTATCAACGTCGCTAAGTAGCGCTGGTTTGGTCGTCTCTTCGGCATAAGGAGCGTAGTGGATACGTTCGGCCCATCCCTCTCGGCAAATGTTTTTGAGTTGAATCGCTGCGGCTTGTCTGACTTCAAAGCGGACCTATATATTATAAGAAGTAATGCGTGTGAGCTAGTAAGGAGGTAACGTGTACAAGTAGATATTGCGTGTACGAGACGGACTCTTGACGCGGATCAATCAGCTCTGCACGTACCTGTTTTTCGGCCGCCACTTGCAACAATAGTTGCACGGCCCCCGCTAGGTTCTTGAGGTTCTTGACTGTCTTTTCAGCCGGGTTTCGAATGGCGGCATCGGCCGAGAAGGATTGCTGCAGAACAATGTGCAGTTGTTCGACGTCCATGTTGCTTATAGACGACGGCGACGACAACATGGCGGAGATAGGTAGACTTACAGCTAGCTTGTAGTCTACACGTAAACAGTTAGAGACGGTGCGGTATGTACGGTATATGCGGCGTATGGGTCAATCGCGCAATGAGACAGATACAGTACTGCTCCGTTTCGTCAATGACCACAACAGCAGCCGCCAGACCTTTCTCTGTGAGATTAGATGGATCCGTCGAGTTACAGGTTACAGTCAGGATGACCGTTGGTCACGTTCAAAGACGAGGAGTGGAGCGACGAGGTCGTTGGTCGTCACCCTCAGCTCTTACTGTACCGGTAGCTTTTGTGGTCTCGAGCCGGACTGGCTTACCCTTCAAAAGGTCATGAGTCACATTTGGCCTAAATAGGAAAACAGAAAACAGAAATATTTCCGTTGGGAGTTTTGGGATATTATTTCTTTCCTTTGTTCGTTTCATTCGACAGTTGGCCAATGGCGCACGGCGCACGGCAGATGTATGGCGGAGACCGGAGACGCCTGGACAGATTTCCGTTCTTGCCGTTCTTGCCTGCAGACTCGACTCATCACTCTATCAGCAAGCTGTCACTTGTAACCCGTTCACCTAGCATTCTATCGGTGTTGCAATTTGAGATTCCCTTGGTACTCTTCTTGTCGTTCCAACACGACAATCGACGATAGAATCGAGACACGATGAGAAGAACACGAGGACGGTCTTCTTCGTCGTCCGTGTTGCCCCGTCAGTGGGCGACGGTGAAAGTCCGAGTATCTATTAGTCTGCTGATTGTCTTTGGTGCTACGGTTCTCTTTCTCTCTTGGCAGCTACCCTCGACACCGTCGTCAATCATCAATAACGACAACGACACTCCTCCACCAGGCTATCCTGTCGTCACCCAAGGACGAGCGGTCCAACCGGGCAGTGGATTGCAGCACGTAATCTCAAATGTTCGAGGAGCTTCTGTGTCTAGCAGCAACATCAACAGCAAACCCCGCAGCCATCGTCTAGCGATTGTCTTGCCTTTTGCGGGGGACGGACCCGAAAGTATTCCTCCCTATCTACGAGTCTTTTGCGTCGGAGCCGCCGCCGCCAAGGATACTGCCGACTTTTTGATTTTTCACAATGGAGCCTTGGCAGAGTTTCCAGTAGCCACCGCGTGCCCCTCCAATGTCAAATTCATCAATCTGGGAACGACGCACGCCATGGCCCTTCGATTTTTAAAAGTATTGGACCAAAAGCCCGACGAGGACTTTGCCTTGAATCGAGCGCGACTGGAGCATCTAACGGCGACGCACTTGAAAATGTATCCCTATTGTTTGGTGGAGTTCAAGCCAGCATTGGGTCACGTCTTTGCCGACTATTTGCAAGACTATTCGCATTGGGGGTACAGTGATTTGGACATTTTGTTTGGAGATTTGGGACGATGGATGACGGCCGATGAGTGGCAAGACTTTGACGTGGTCACGTACGGCTTTGGTGATCAAGAGCGTCTCTACGTGCGTGGACAGTTTACTTTTCACAAGAACACGCCGCATATTAATCAACTGTGGCGCAAGTGTGAGTATCTGACCAATCTTGACGAACGATTCGCCAACGTTATCCAAGGCAAGTCCAAGTTTCGTTTGGAATCCGCCGAAGGTTGTTACTCGGTCGCCATTCTCAGTGACCGTACTATCAAGGTCAAGTATGCCGT
>Ga0307981_1002244_pt1 | contig 15957 bp, 7 predicted proteins | sample OrgLakmetagen987_FD_201849 | JGI IMG/M metagenome (GOLD analysis project Ga0307981, IMG submission 201849) | Saline water microbial communities from Organic Lake, Antarctica - #987 | ecosystem: Environmental > Aquatic > Non-marine Saline and Alkaline > Saline | place: Antarctica: Organic Lake... | reverse complement strand
TGTTGGCACGGTTGATCTCGTCTATGATCAGGACGAAAGGCTCCGGATCAGCCGTGCCTTCAACCTGCTGGCTGTTCATATAGCGCTCAAGAGCAGGCACGTTCAGTTCGCTGTCAAACAGCATGTAAATCGATTTTTGCATGAACCGGCGGGAATAGATTTCCTCGACCGGAGTGCCTTCCCGATCCACCCAAATCCAACGCACAGCCCTCCGGTGCCCATAGTCACCTTCTGGTCTGGGACAGAAGTCGTAGTCGCCTGTGAAGACACCAATGGCTCTGAACAAGGCGTTGCCCTTTGAAACGACGACAATATCCCCCTTGCGCACCCAGTTGCGGAAGATGAACGGCATCTGGACAACACCAGACCGGGCATCAACATTCGCGTTGTGTTCGCCCAGAGCCTTGCAGGCATCGATGAAGGCCTCCCGATCCTCAAACTTCCTGTCGCTCCAGTCGATATCTTCAAATCCAAGAACCGCATAGCCGCCCTTGATCGCATCCTCGAAAAGATGTGCGTCTTCGGGATTATTAGCCTCGCCGATCGACATCTTGAACACTTGCCGTCCTGCTAGCTTCGGGCTGTCTGCGGTTGACGCGCGCCCTCGGCTGGTCTCGGCGCGCTTGGCGATACGCCGAAAAGTCCCGGGCACGGTTTCCAGTCTGAACCCCGTCGAAGCCGCACCTTCCTCGTCCTCAGATCCGGTCATGGGCTGCCGCCCTTCGACGAAATCTTCATAAGCCATCGACTGGTGGAATGTGACGAATTCGATCCGACCTTCGGCCAGCAGGCGATCATAGACATCCATCAGCGCGTCACGATCAGTCGGCACCGGCTCGCCGCACAGACGGACAGCTTCTGCCGCAGAGGTGTAGGTCTTTCCTGTCCCAGGTGGACCATAAAGGATCAGGTTTTGCGCCATAGCGCTGCCTCCCTTCGTTGTAGTGTTTACCACTGCCTGCGCGGGCTCCGCCGCTTCCCACAGGCGATTCAACGCGCGAACCGCCGTAGGTTTGATAACAATACCCGACGATTGCGGGCTCCAGTCCTGCCCTGCAATCTTGCTGGCCAAGAGAGCCACAGGCACGAATGCATCCAGCGCCGGATCACGGATATCCTCGAATTCGACATCGATGAAATCGGTTGTCTCCCCGCTTTGCGCCTTTGCCTCATCCCAATGTGCATCGATATAGGGGGCCTTGACGACCTTACCGCGTGCGATGATCCCGCGCGGTTCCAGCCCTGTGCGAAGCAGGTACACACGATCATCAACTTTGGGTTTCTTTGAACTGGTTCGCCAGCGATGCGTGACGGTCTTGCCATCAATAGTGACCTCCCGATCATCTGCGAAGGACCCCCATTCCCAACGCGTCGGGTTCCAGCTAATCAAATAGGTTGCGCCACGGTCTCGCCAATTACTCTCAATATCCGGCTCGTAGAAATCGACTTCCCGACCATGCTCAGTTTCCAGCTTCTTGCGCAAATTGAAAATCGCCACGTCAAGTGAAGCAGTGTCCATCTTGTTGACCTCGCGACGGGTCGCGATGCCGAAGCCTTCGAGGATTTCACGCTTATGGCGCGGGCTGGAAATACGCTCGAACTCGTCAGGAAACAGGAGGTGCGGCAGGATATGGCGCAATTGCCGCCCTTCAACGCCCGGCGCATCGTCCAGAAATGCCGTGAACCGGTCAGACTGCGTAAGGGCGTCTTCCCGTTGCTCCGAGGACATTTTTTTCCAGCGCTGAAGCGCACCAATCACAAAGCTCAGCTCACGCCAGCGGTGGTTATTGTAGGCTTGCCCGGTATGACCAAGACCTTCGAGAATGCCATGATCCAGGAAAGGCACGGCATCGGGCAAATCCTCACCGGACCAGGACCAGATTTCACGGACGCGCTCTTCCTTCGTTGACGGAGTAATATCACTTGGAAACGCAAAAAGCAGCCAATGCAGCTCGGCCATCAACTTTCGACTTTCGGGCGATCCCTGCGCGACTTGCTGCCCCAGCTTGACATAGTATGTGCCATCCCCCGCGTCAGGGTTTTGGACGAAAGAACGATCAAGCTCATCGAGGTTCTCGGACGTCCAGAGCGATTGTCCAGGCCGCAAAACGGACCCATCGCGCAACAAGCACTCAGACGCAAATTCACGCATCGCCGGGTAGAGATTGCTGTTGTCGTGATGTGGATTAAACCTCGCCATGTATTCTCGTCCTTCCTGAATTTCTCATACACGCGGCTGTTTATCGCGCCTGATGCGGTATTTTGCCAAAGTCTGTGAAAGCCATATTACGCGATCATTCCGTTGGAACCGGTTGTCATAAGTTCAGCATTACCCGAACGTCTTCCAATTCGTGATCTTCTGCATAACCGAACACAACGCCAGAAACGGAATGCCATTGGCCACCCCTTGGCTTGCTAACAGTGCACTCTGGCAGCCAAAGGCAGTGCTGAAGTTGGTTTGCCGCTAGGCTCATGTCTCCAAACCTGCTCGCTTGCGGATCTGATCAATCGTGTCGATCGCATCCTCCAGCGTCTTTTCACAGCCGAACTTCTCTAGCTGCGTCATATTGGGGTTGCCTTTGATCGCACCGAGCCCGGCTTCGAGTGAGTGGCGCAGTTCGACACCGCGATCCGGCCCATTCAATGTGACTTGCCCTATCAGCATCTGCAGCATCATGTTTTGTGCAACCAGCTGGCCCGATAGAACCTCAATATCCTCTTTTCGTCTCAAATCCCTCTCCAAACTCATCTATCTACCATCAGTTGACACTTGTCTGCTTTTGGTTGACAGCCCTCAATATTCTACAATAAAGATCGGCCATTCCAGGGCCGCATCAGGCGCTCCTCGATGTCTCGGCGCGCGACCACTTTGGTCCATACTTCCCAGCCCTGATCCTCCCCATCCAGACTAAGGAAGTCCCCGTATCGGAGGCTGAACACATCTGCCGGGCTCTCGGGCTTAGTAAAACTCTTCAACTCTTCTTCGACCCGCTCGATATCCTCGATCCAGTCATCCTCAATGGTATCAGGCAGGGACCCAAGGATGTCATACCGGTCCTGCATCCGCTCCGAGAGACGCTGGTAGACTCGCTCGTCGATCGTCCCCGCGTAGACCAGATTTGCCATGTCCACCTCGCGGCGCTGCTGCCCGTAGCGCTTGATCCGGCCGATCCGCTGCTCCAGCCGGGATGGGTTCCAGGGCAGGTCCACGTTGATCAGAGTTCCCAGGGTTTGAAGGTTCAGCCCCTCACAGGCCGCGTCCGTGGCGCAGACGACCCGGAGCTTGCGCTCCTTGACCCCCCGCTTGATGTCCTCCCGGTCGATCGTCCGCCACTCCCCGCCAAGCAGGATCCCGGATTTACCGACCCCGGCGTAGACGGCGACCGGCTCCGTCGGGTGCCGGTCGCTGATCAACTCGCCCACCCAGCGAGCGGTGTCGTAATACTGCGAGAAAATAATACAGCCGAGCGCCAACCACCCCTCCTGATCGAGGTAATGCATTACGGCGCGCCCCTTTGGGTCTTCAGATTTCGCCCCCTGAAGGATCGAGAGGACCCGCTCTAGGTGCTGCGCCTCAACGTCAACCGCGGCGGCGTAGGCCTCGGCCCCCATCTCTTCAATTGCCTCCAACAGGTCCGGGTCCTCGGCCTCCTCCAGGAGCAGCCCCGCACGGCGGCTCTCCAGCATTTTTGACGCGGTCGACATACCGGCCGCGACAGAGGAGCAGATCCGCTGCATCATCAGGTTCCCCAGAAAGCCAGTCCCGGCCTGACGCGCCTTCATCGCGCGGGTGAACTGGCGCACCTCCTCATAGGCCCGGTCGTAAAAATGCGGGGTCCGGACCGCGCTGCGCTCGAACACGCCCGGGGCGGCGCCAGGGCGCGGGTGGATGTTGACCGCGATCCGGTCCATCATCCCCGCCTCCTCCAGCGTCTTGCGGCGGCGCAGGACCACGTGGCGGCCGAGCGGGTTATGGAAGCGCATAAAGGGGAGGTTCTGGGCGATTTCACCCCGCTCCAGCACGTCCGACAGCTCATCCCGGGTGAAGTCCTCTAGTGTGGAGATCCCCTTGTCGGTAAAGAACGCGTCATCCTCCACCTGAAGATCGTCGCGGATGTTGCGGAACACAGACGCCTCACGGGCGTGCGGGAGCGGGGACCGGAGCCAGGGCCAGGCCGTCTCCGGGTCCGGCAACGCGTTGCGGCCGGAGATCAGGTCCAGCGCCTGCTCCGGGTCCCACCAGCGCGACGCGCTCGGCCGGCCGAGGACGTGGTCGTTCTGATAGGCGAGGAGCCGGATCAGGTCCCAGATCTCCTCACGTCTGGTCTGGATCGGGGTCGCGGTCCCGATCACCAGGTGCCGGGTCCGCCCCGCGAGCCGCTCCATGGCCCGGTAGAGCTTGCCCGGTTCCGGCTCATCGTACCCGATCCCGCGTTTGACGCGCGCCTTGTGCCCCTCATCGAGCGCGATCATCCCGTAGGTGCCGCGCATCAGCGCCTGCGCCTCCGGGCCCCCTTTGACCAGGAGCCCGGTTGAGACGATCCCGATCTGGCCCGGGCAGCGTAGCACGTCCTCCGGGTCCCGGGACCGGATGAGGTGCCCTCGGTGGTCCACCCACCCCTTGTGGGGCGCGCGGGCCCAGACGCAGGAGGGGAGCCCCAGCTTGTCCCAGAGCTCCATCTGCCATTGCAGGGTCAGGGTGGCCGGGCACAGGATCAGGAAGGGGCCATGCCCCATCAGGACCGACAACGCCCCCGTGGCCGCCATGGACAGGGTCTTGCCGACCCCCACCTCGTCGGCAAGCAGGAGCCGGGCCGCACCGTATTTCTGGTCATGATCGACGAAGATCTTCACGAACGACTTCTGCCAGGGGGCGAGCCCCTCCCCGCGGCGCACCAGCGGGCTCTCCACGGTGACGGCCTTTGCGAGCCCGACCGGGTCGCCCCGCATCTCCTCGACCTGGACCTCCACCTTCTCCGCGGTCCGGCCGATCTCGTCGATCACGGCCTGGGAGAGGGGGACCCCCTTTTTCCAGAGCCAATCGAACTCGGACCGGACCCATTGAGCCGCATCCGGGGACGGGTCCTCCCAGACCATCTCATAGGACTGAGCCCACCCGTTCGCGGTCTCGTTGATGGACCCGATAAAGCTGGACGTAGTCCCGTCCGGCCTCGTGATCACCCCCGCCTTGCCGTGCAGGAAGGGGGCGTTGTCGCGCGATACGACCCGGATCTCCACGTTCCCGGCAGTCAGGATTTGGTGCAGGCGCCGCCAGCGCGGTCGCTCCAAGAGCGCGTCCACCTCGTCCACCTGCTCATGCCATCGGCCCACTTGCGCCTGGTCGCGCGCGCGCTGGCTCAGGGTGGCCGCGGTCAGATCGCGCGGGTCTAGGTCCGCGTTGCAGACGATCCGGACCCGGCCGATCGTGCTGATCTCCTCATGTATCAGATCAAAAACGGAGGAACGGAAATACCCAGCGATGCGGTCGTAGGTTTCGGCCCCCTTGAGCCGGTCCTTCAGGAACACGTGGGAGAGGCGCTGGTTGCGGGAGGAGAAGCGGGAGATCAGGTCCGGCACGACGCGGGCCCCCTCATCAGATCCGCTCCGTCTGGATCGCGGTAGCGAGGATCCGGGCCGCACTGGCCTCTTCCGGATCGGACCGGTCCCGTTTCGCGGCCACGTAGGACACGATTTGGCGCAGCACGTCCCGCTTGCGCAAGTAGTCTGGGATGAACTCGCGCAGCTCCTCCAGGACCTCCTCCACCTCGTCCTCCTTAGCGATCCGCCAGACCCCGCGTATGGCGAGCCGCACGATGCTGTCCCGCCCGAACGGGATCCCCTCCGCCATAGAGGTCTTCCCGAGCTTGGTAGCTGTCTTCAGCTTGGCGTTATTGGGGGATTTCGACGCCATCAGGTCGTCATAGTCCCCGACCCGGAACGCCTTGGCGAAGTTCTGGAACTGGTCCAGCTTTGCCTCCCCCGCCTCCTCGATGTCCATCATTTTGAGGTAGAACCGCTCCGCCCCGTTCAGCTCCAGCCAAAGGTTCCGCTCCAGCCCGTCTGGGACCAGGAACTCGTTGGCGGTCTGGACCGCGAACTCGGTCAGCTCGTCGACGATGGTGGTCTCCCCCTTTTTGCGGGGGCGCAGGGCCTCGCGGGTCATGTCGACCCCGTCGATCTTCGTGTAGGCGGTCAGGACCCGGAGGGCGGCCGCATAGCCGGCCATCTGGAGGTCCGCGTCATTGAAGATGTTCTCGCCGCGCGCCGCGTCCATCTGGTCGTTGAGCCCGATCATCTCCTTGATCTGGCGCTCCACCTCGTCACGGATTTCGTGGACGATCTCGTCCGGGTAGCCGGACTTTTCGCCCTGGAGTTTCCGCAGGACGATCATGTGGGTCCCCTGGACGTAACCGCCCTTTTTCAGCTCGGTCATCGTCTCCGTTGAGACGTACCAGTCCTGGACCACCTGGAGGCCCGCACCCCAGAAGATCTGTGCCATGTCGGACCAGGTCTTGGCGTCCTGGTGGGTGAACTGGACGATCTGGAGGCCGTTGTCGGACATGTGGTCCGCCATCGCCTTGTAGGCCTCGACCATCGCTATCTTGAAGGACTGGCCTTCCCCTTTGATCGCGAGGTTCCGGCGCGAGTCCCAGATCCACTCATCAAAGGGAGCGGGCGGATTTTTCCGGAGCCAGGCGATGAAGAACTCCGTGATTTCGTCGTATTGGACTGCGTCAGCATAAGGAGGATCTGTTAGGAAAACATCAACATTAACGTCAATTTCCCTAACAGAACACTGTTCAACAACGGTCTTAGAATTTATCTGAGAGTTGGATGGGTTTATTCTGAATATGTTCTTGCAGTTCTCGAACGATCGAGCCCCATAGTTCAGCATCGTATTCAGTGCTTGGTTGCTGAATGTATCTGTCAGAGCTTCAACATGATTACCCCAACGAACAGTTCTTCCGTTTCGATTAACAAGGGAGGCCAAGAGCAAGAAAGACTCGGGATTTACCCTTGATATTTCGGAGCATTTGGAGAGTATTAAAAGATGGCGTGGATTAAATAAATGATGCCACTGTGTCCATCCGCGCGTCCGTATAGGCTCATCCGTCTTGTTCCCCGGCTCGATCGACATGTCTGGAACAAAACCGGCGGCCTGCCATTCGGTTAGGTTCCGCTCCACATAAGCTGAAACCTCCTCCTCTCGCACAAGATCTTCAACGGTCGGTGCAGCAAACCAAGTGCGAGGATTCCCCTTTCCTGAGGCGATGTCTACTGCATCGATCCACTGAATCGCGTAGAGGCGCTCCTGCCAGATGTCGTTTTCACGGGGACGGACATCGTCATTTTTCCAGGAGCGAAGCCTATTTTTGTTTGATCCATCATCGGACCTGTAGTCCCCACGTATTTCTTTAATCGATATTCCTAAAGGGTCGTCTAGGATCTCATGGTAAAGTTTTCCTTTACGAACAGTACCTTGTTCGGCCGCGCGAGTATCTTCCGCGGATACGCCAGTTAAGATTTCTATTTCATATCTTTTACTGACATGATCTGGGACGAGTTTTGCAATTACGTTCCGACCATTGCGACCTTTGGAAATAAGCCAACTTGGAGCTAGAGGGACCATCCACCCAGTCCGGGGGCAACGGGTCTCCAGACAGTATAGGAACACTTTCGCACGGTTCCTCTGTGAGTCGTGTTCCACCCCCATTGCGCAAATATCTGAATCTATCTCAGCTACGATGCGCTGTTGTTCTGCCTTAATCATAGCGTGTTTCTCAGGGGCAGCGCCAACGATGTTGAAGGCGCCCCAAGTAAGCATGCAGGCGACCGGGTTGAGGTCAGATGCATAAACATCGCATCCCATCCGCGCCGCCTCAAAGGGGATAGAACCGGACCCGGAAAAGGTGTCGGCAAGCTTTGGCCGGCGGCCGAAACGCATGATTCCGAGCTGCTCCACCAGAACGGGGATGGAATGCGCGTCAGTTCCGAGATGGCAGTTTACCTCGTCCCAGACTCCCGCAAGTAGCTGATCTTCGGCTATCTCCTCCGGACGTTTCACCTTTTCGAGACGCTTTGCGTAAGGCACAGTCATGAACGCCCGGGCGATCCGGCGTTCCCGCTCCTGTTCCGTCAGGTCATTACGCCAGATCCAGCGACGATGTTTCTCCTCCACGAAGTTTTCCCAATCATCAGGTAGAGCCGCAACGAGCTCTTTTGGGTCGCCCTGAGGGTGTTCGCCCTTAGCAATGCTTGCGAGGTCACGCCTCACCCAATCTGGGACTTCATCGCGGACCCGGTTAAGGAGCTTCTCTGCCCGCAGCCCGAGCCCCAGATCATCCGGAATGCCGTCCTTCCAGACATAATCCTTACCGGTTGCGACAGCTTCCGCATGGAGCGGGAACAGCTTGGCGAATGCGGAGGGGCCACCGACGAAGCGGCGGCCGAACGTCTCATCCGCCATCCCCATCAGTTTCTCGAAGACCTCAACGTCCCGTTCCAGATCCCCCGTCGCCGGCAATAGCGACGCTAGAACGCAAGCACGTGTCAGAATTAGGGGTTTGCGACCTTTCCAATATGCACCGAGTGCAGTGAGGGTTTGGCCAAGATTTGCCTTACGCTCCTTCTGGGTCTCCGCCGAGATCTTCGCGGTCGGCCAAGCCTTCTCGATTAGGGACGGGGCGTCCTTCAGGCTGAACGGCACGACTGCGGTCTTCTCGGGGGCGGTTACGGTCATCATTCGTCCTTAAAGCTTGCTGAACAGGTCAGGGGTCTTCACGCCCGGGGTCACCGGGCGCGTGCGGCGGGCCGCCTTGGGCGCCTCATCCCCGTCCCGGATCAGGGCGTGCCGGATCGCGATCCGCCACCCGGTCTTCGGGCTGTCCCACTCCCCGCCGTCCCGGTCGATCTGCTGGAAAAGCCACCAGAGCTCCTCCGGCCGGTGTGAGGACCAGCGGGTGAACGCGATCGCCGCCTCGTCCGGGGTCGCGTCCTCGATCGCCCAGGCGAGCACGCAGAGCTCGCGCCCGAGGATCCGCTCCACCCGGTTGTCCCCGGTGTTGAACCGGGACGATTTGAGGTCCTTCTCCTTCAGGCGCCGGTTGAGGTGGGATTTCACCCCCTCCGCCACCTGCCGCCAGGTCTCGCGCGGGACCGCGACCCGGCAGAGCTTCTGTGCCGCGGTACCGACCGCCGCCGCCCCGAAATCCTCCCAGACCTCCACCGGTTCAACCCGACCGGTCGGGATCCGGACCAGGAACTGGTGCGGCAGAGGGTCGTTCGGGACCCCGAACCCGTGGGTGATCGCCTTCTCCGCCATCAGGCTTCCTGCTCCACGTCATCAACAGGGATGTCGATCCCGACCTGGGTGGCGAAGTCCTTGAGCGCATACCCGTCCGGGAAGTCCGCCTCCCTGAACCGGAGCTGCACCTCCGCATCCGGCTGCCCGAGCGCGCCCCGGAGCCCCTCGATCATAGTCTCCACGTCTTGGCCGCTGAGGGCCACGTCGCGCCCGCTGCGGACCTGAAGGCTCCGCTCCCCCTCACCGACCGTGACGCTGACCCCGTGGAAGGAGACGCTCTCCTTGCCCTTGGTGGCGCGCACGACCCGCAGCACCTCCCCCTTGGTCGCAAAACGGAAGTCCCGCTTCGCCCGGGCGGGCTTGTCGTCAATGATCGTCTTGGTAGCCCCGACCGCGTCGAAGCTGAACCGGCGCTCGGCGGAGACGCCGCCTTTGACCGCATAGACGTAAAGGGTGGTCTTTTGGCGTCCGTCAATCTCGATTGGGGACCCGTCGTAGACTGCCCCATCCTTGGAGTTGATGCCGGTCGTATTCCAGCGCAGCTCCGCCTCCGGCCGCGCGTCTAGGGTCACGTGCCACATGCCAGCGTTGTCGCGCCGCTCGTGGGTGATCGTGATCGACCCAGCCCAACGGTACGGATCGCTGACCTCACCGTTCTCCGGGTTACGGGCCTGGAACCACAGCTCCACCTCGGTGGTCCGATGGGTCCTGTCCATAATCACCTCGCCCGTTGCGAGGCCCTCTTGGGTGGGGGAAATCAGCACCTCGGGGGCCTTACCTGCGTTGGAGACGGCGAGCTCCAGCTCGCTCTCCCCGGTCCCCTCGTCCCCGCCGATCCTGGTCACCCGGATCAGGGGCTGCGGCGGGGGCGGGCTCTTGTCGACGTAGCCGTTCTCCTCGACCCAGCGGCCGTCCGCTAGGGCTGACGCCTTGATCTCGTCCATCCCCTTCGGGGGGAGCCAGATCCAGCGCGCGTTCGACGCGGCCCGCTCCAGCACGTCCGACCAGCGGGTCCGGGTCTGCCCGTCCGGAAACAGCTGGTCCTCGCAGCGCTGGATCAGCCCGTCCATCCGTTCCGGGTCCATCTCCACGAGCTTCTTCGCCCCGCCCCCGGCGAGCGCGGACTCTACCGCCCTCTCACCCTGGATCATCCCCTTCTCCTGGAAGTGGCCAAGATCGATCCGAGCGCTCTTAAGGTCCTTAGTTTGCGGGTACCAGACCGCGTTAAATAGGCTCTTGATGGTGGAGTTGAACCCGATCTCGGTGGTCTCCTGCTCAGACTCCAGCTCCCGCTGGTGTCGAGGGGTATCCGCCACCAGCGTCTTCACGGCCGCGATCGCGAGCAGGCGGCGGACGCTGTCCTCCGCACTGGCCATCTTGGACCCGTCGCCCGCCACCACGCAGAACGCGTTCTTGTAGATCACGTCGTTGAAGAACCGGGCCGCGGCAGCGGGCGGGGACTTTGCGTCTGGGGACAGGACCAGACAGGTCCGCTTGGACGGGGTCAGGTTCACGTCGTCGATCCGGGGCAGGACGATCAACTCCGAATAGGCCACCTTGGTGACGGGGCGGAAGATGTCCGTCAGACGGCGACGCATCTCCTCGTCGACCCGGTCTTGCGGGATCTTCCCCACCTTGTCCTCGATCTGCTTGCGGACGTTGGCGATGTCGGAGAAGTACCACCGGTCCCCGTCCCGGTTGTGCAGATACCAGCACCGGTCGCGCAGCGCGTCGAACGCCTCGATGAACCGGGTCGGCTCCTTGCCGGGGGCGACCAGGTACTCGACCAGCGTGTCGCGCGGCAGGCCCCGGATCCCGTCCGTGTTGTCCGAGAGGGACGAGATGAACAGCAGGGTCGCCACCTGGGACCCGGCACGGTCGTTCCGGTCCCCGTCCACCCCCTGCGCATGCGCGGACCCGTCCGTGTCGTAGACGTCACTGGCCAGCGCGGATTCAAGCGACCGTTCGATCTCCTTGACCTGATCCCGGGTTTCTTGGTCTGAGAAGTCCAAGAACTGCGCGCCAATCAGGAAAATTTCTTCTTCCTTGCTTCCCCAGACGCCGCGCAGAAGGTTGGCGGTGAACTGGATCAAACCTCGGGTCTGACGAAACTTTTCATTTTCCTTGAACAGAGAGAGGATATCTTTGTAGCTTGGGTGGAACGGATAGGACCCGACAATCTCGTCGGCCATCTGTTCGGCGGATTTGGCCAGCGCCCGACCTCGGATCGCCTCCTGATAGGCAGCCAGATAGGCCTGCGAAACTCGCTCTACCTCTGGCCCGTTAGGGTCAGGGAGCTTTGTGAACAGCCGCTTGCGTAGGATGTCGTAGATTTCGCCTGTATTCAGGTCGACTGGTGTAATGGATTTCGCACCCCGGCTTGTTTCCTTCTGGAGGTCCGCAAGCTGGCCACCCAAGATCCGGCGCGCGTCATCATAAGCTGCGTCTAGAGAGGCGACTACCACGACGCAGCGCTTACATTTCATCGCCGCAGAAAACAGGTTAGCGATGGAGTATTTGAGCAGGTCCAAAAGGGTCCCCTGACCCACTGTCTGCGTGTGCGCCACCGCTAGATACGGAGGCAACTCATCTAACATAATCAGGGTGGGCGCATCTCCAATCAGCCGAATCCAGTCTCCCTCGCTCATCGATTTGGGCCCATTCACCCAGTGATCTCGGAACTGGTCAGCTTGGTCGAGCTGTTCGGCAATATCCCCCCAAATGAAGTTTCGCACATCGCGTCCATTCACGGTGGCGATCCTGGCAGGCTCCGTCCCCATCCCGTCGGTGATCGAAGCAGGGAGCTCTTCCTTGAGATCGGGAAACTGAGCCAGAAGGCCAAGCGCGATCATGTTGTGGGTTTTGCCGCCCCCCATCGCTTGACGCAGCTCGAAAACTGCTTGCTGGCTCTGGCCGGACAAGCGCTTGAGGGCACCGCGCAAGAATTCAGACATACCGGAGGTTACGTGATTGCGGGCGTAGAAGGCGCGTGCGGCGGTGAGGTCTGCCTGGCCGATAGATGAGAGATGCTCCACCTGCTCGGATCGGCTCATCGAGAATGCATCTGGGCTGATGTCACAAAGCGATGTGACCAGAGGAATATTGTATCCAGAATTCATTAATCTTCCTCATGTCCTGATTTTTTAAAACGTACTGGCACCTCATTATGCCCTGTCTTGATTGGTAATAAACAGTTTCTCATTGGGACAATCCTGTTGTTTTGTCACGGTTCAGCAAAATAATCTGCTGATCGTGAGGTCGCCGCGCCGCCGGGTCGGTATCTAGCCCTAGCCGTTTGAGCGCATAGAACAACAGCGCCCTCCGTACCGGAATCTGCGCGCGCCCATGGTCCATGCCATAGTCCATCTCGATCGCGCGTTGCTGCGTGGGAGTAAGATCAGGATGCGGCCCGATTTCGAGCACCACGTCGGTGTGCCAGTCGGCATCAGTTTGCGGATCTGATGTAACTGGGCCCTGCTTGCCAAACTCAGCAATCCGAGAAAGCAGAAAATCCTTGAACGCTTGGTCGTTCTGACAGAACGCGCGGGCATGCCAGCGGAAACCGTCAAAGGCCAATGCATGGGGCTCGATCCAGCGCGCGCTGGGCTCGGGCCGGGACATTGACTGATAAGTGACTTGTAGCGCAGCTGGCGCGTGGATCGCGCTCAGAACCTCGCGCAGAGTTTCTGGCTTCACACCGCGCGCCGGTGTCGGCGTTGTGCCATAACCGGGGAAAACGCTGATCCAGCTTTGCTCGGGCGAGACCAGACCCTGATCGACAGCCCGCAGCTGGGCGAAATAATCCTCGGCGCTGGGCGTGATAAAGTTTGGCTGGAAATTACGGCCCCTGACATAGGCACGCTGACTTTTGTCATAGATGAGGTTGCGCTTCCACTGTTCAGCATAGCCAGCCAGATCGAGCGAGGCCTGCTGGAGTGAGATGCCAAACGTGTCGATCAGGTCAGCTCGGTTGATCCGGCCACGCCAGAACACCCGAAACTCGATGAACGCATTGCGCCGCTCCGCGCCCCAGTTCAGCTGCTTGACTCGTCTGCGCGGCACATTGTTCCTCTCCTGCTTACGTCAATCAATATAACTAAAAACTAGTCCCTCGCAATAAATGATTCACGCTCAGGTTTAATGGTTGCACGTCAAGCTGTCGGGATATCAAAGTCTTGCAGGTAGCCTTCGATCTCTGCGATAAGTGCTGGCTCACGCCCATCCACCGCCCGCAGCTCGTCAAGGGCGAGTCGCGCCTTCTCTGCGGTCATCCACTCAGTTTCTGGCGCATCTGCTGCCCGCCAGCGTGTCTGCAGCCAGGCCTGAAACTGATCGCGCTCCTCTGGGGTCAGCAGCTCAGGCGCGTGAAACGCCACGAGGCGTCGACCCAACTGGCGCAGGCGGGCATCACTGAGCTCTGCAACAATCTCTTGACGGCGGCGCCAGTCAGCGCGTTGAAATTCTGACAACAAGGATTTGTCTGCATTGCTATAGAAGCCACCAAAGATCTGCTTCTCGACGAGAGGCACCGGGGCGGCAGGATCCTCGGGAAACCGCTTGGCCAAAGCCTGTGCAACGCGTGCGCGAAACGCAGGTGCATTGGCGATGACCTTAGCACGCTGGGCCTGTACAGCGCTGGGCCTTGATACTGGCAATAGCGCGGGCGACTTGTTGACGGCCAGAGAGCGGATAAGCTTTGGGGTGGCGTCGACGGCAGCGAACATTGCTGCGTCGTCTGCATGCTGAAGTTCTGCCGGGTCAGCCGCTTCCAAGTCGAAGAACGCGGCCTGGTTCGGATTGATTGTTGAATACCCACAGAAACACCCGATGGTTGCGCGTGGCGCGCCCCCGCCGAAACGCTCGACAAGCGCCATGGGCTGAAATGCTTCTAGCCGGGCTTGCACGCGGGCCTTTTCACGGTTGGACAGCAGCTCTGCCCATAAGGCTGGCGCGCGCTGGGCGATCTGCCGCGCGATGTGGATAGTCGCCTCGACATCGCCAAGCGCATCATGCGCGTTGTGCGCGGCAAAACCATTCAAAGGCGCGATAAGATCCAGCTTGAAGCGCACCCGCCCAGTTTCATCTACAGGCCAGTCGATCAGGTCGGGTTGACGGTACCAGACGCCGTAGAGGGCTGTCAGTATATCAAACCGCGTGTTGCCATTGAACTGGGTGGCAAAAATGTCAGGCTGCAGGTTTTGGTAGAAAGCCTGGCGCAGCATTTCCTCATCGAAGCGGATGCTGTTGAACCCAGTCCAGGTTGCGGGTGACCAGCGTTCAATCAGTGCTGCGATTTCTTGGGTGAACTCGAACAAGGTTGGCAGGGCCGGATCCAGCAGCTGCGCGGGGCGCACACCGGTGACCGCCAATGCCCAAGGCGAAGGGATGATATGTGGGGCAACCCGGCAGCGCAGATTGACCCGTTCGATTTCCTTGAATTCGTCATCCGTCAGAATGGCGGCGAATTGTAGAGGCTGATCAAAGGCAGCTGAAAGCCCGGTCGTCTCAAGATCGTAGAATGCAAATGTCATAATTCACGATAGCTCTTATTGGCGTCTGCGTCAGCACCCATAGTGCGTTGGAGACGTGTGAAGTCCCCGTCAACTCAGCAGGGGCGTTAACCTTTGTGACTCGACCCATTGTTAGCCGCGTGACAAAAGGAATACGGCCTATATCGCCATTCCCTGAAACCAGACACGGACATTTTCTTGCGTCGACTTGCCCTGACCCTTTGCCCATGAAGCCACATACTGACAGCGCCACAGAGGTTCTGGCCGGTCTGGTGGAGCGGGTGACGTTCCATAGCCAGGAGTCTGGCTTTTGCGTGCTGCGGTTGAAGGCCAGGGGCCATCGGGATCTGGTGACAACGGTCGGGCATGCGGCGATGATTTCGGCCGGCGAATGGATTACAGCCTCGGGGGTCTGGCTGAACGACCGCAACCACGGCCTGCAGTTCAAAGCGCATTTCTTGAAGACCTCCGCCCCTTCCACCCTTGAGGGCATCGAAAAATACCTCGGCTCTGGCATGATCCGCGGTATCGGGCCTGTTTATGCCAAGCGCCTGATAAAGGCCTTTGGAAAGGAAGTGTTCGACATCATAGAGGCCGAGCCATCGCGGCTGCGCGAAGTCACTGGCATTGGCCCAAAGCGCGCTGACAAGATCACTGCTGGCTGGGCGGACCAGAAGGTCATCCGCGAGATCATGGTCTTCCTGCACCAGCATGGCGTGGGCACAGCGCGTGCGGTACGCATCTTCAAGACCTACGGCACGGACGCCGTGCAGGTGATGAGCGAGAACCCCTATCGGCTGGCCAAGGACATCCGGGGGATCGGGTTCCGCACAGCCGACCTGATTGCCGAAAAGCTGGGGATCGAGAAAACTGCGATGATCCGCGTACGGGCGGGTATTTCTTTCGCGTTGAGTGAAGCCATGGGCAACGGTCATTGCGGTCTGCCCCGGGCGGATTTGATCGGTCTGGCGGAAAAGCTGCTCGAAGTGACACAGCCCCTGATCGAAAGCGCCCTGCTGGAGGAACTGGCCGAGGAAACTGTCACAGCCGATCGCGTGGGCGAAGCGGAGTGCATCTTCCTGACCGGGCTTTATCTCGCAGAGCGTGGGATTGCCGAGCAGATCAAACGCATCCGCGCCGGTG
>Ga0307981_1002243_pt1 | contig 15967 bp, 8 predicted proteins | sample OrgLakmetagen987_FD_201849 | JGI IMG/M metagenome (GOLD analysis project Ga0307981, IMG submission 201849) | Saline water microbial communities from Organic Lake, Antarctica - #987 | ecosystem: Environmental > Aquatic > Non-marine Saline and Alkaline > Saline | place: Antarctica: Organic Lake... | reverse complement strand
AGATCATCAATCCCATTCCCTCATGTGACACTAGAAACAAAAAGAAGGAGCACACGAGTTACGAAATGGTGACTGCGGCCGGCCGTGAGGCCCAGCAGGCTTCGGGCAAGGTGTTGTTTACCTACGACGTGACTTGGGTGGAGAACAAGGATCTCCACTGGGCTTCTCGTTGGGATATTTACCTTTCCATGGATAACGCCGTCCCCGCCAAGGTTCACTGGATCAGTATCGCCAACAGTTTGGTCATTGTCTTTGTCCTCTCGGCCATGATTGCGGCCATTTTGATTCGTAACTTGCGTCGCGATATCAGTCGGTACAATCGTTTGGCCACGGATGAAGAGAAGGCGGAAGATTTGGAAGAGTACGGATGGAAGTTGGTGCACGCCGACGCTTTTCGTCCTCCCAGCTTTTCGCCCATGCTCTTGGCCGTGTGCTGCGGTACGGGTGCGCAGTTGCTGTGCATGTCTCTCTTGACCATTATCTTTTCAGCCTTGGGATTCATGAGTCCGGCCCGCCGTGGCCACTTGCTCATGGCCGAATTGTTGCTTTATGTTTGCATGGGATCCGTCGCTGGATACGTCACGGCGCGTCTCTACAAGACGTTCAAGGGCAAGAACTGGCAGCAGGCCACCACCTTTACTGCTTTGGGTTTCCCAGGTTTGGCCTTTGGTTGCTTTTTCATTCTCAACGTCATGGCGTGGATCAAAAAATCGACGGATGCGGTGCCCTTTGTGACCATGCTCATTCTGGTGGTCTTGTGGTTTGGGATTTCCACTCCTCTCGTCTTTTTCGGCGCGTACTTTGGTTACAGGCAGGATGCCGTTGAGTTCCCTGTTAACACAAGCAGTATCCCCCGCCAGATCCCCGACCAGCCGTGGTTCATGGGCGTTCCGTTTACGCTTGTCATTGGAGGTATCTTGCCCTTTGGATCTTGCTTTGTCGAATTGTACTACATTTTGGCTTCGGTGTGGATGGACTACTACTACTATGTCTTTGGATTCCTCTTCTTGGTGTTTCTCATCTTGATCATTACCTGCGCCGAGATTACTATCCTTTTCACTTACTTTCAGCTTTGCAGTGAGGACTACCACTGGTGGTGGCGTTCCTTCAGCAACGCTGGGTCGACGGCGATTTACGTATTTTTGTACTCGTTTGTGTACTTTAAGCAGCTCGAAGCCAACAGCCTTTCAACCTATATGCTGTATTTCGGCTACATGGGCTTGGCCTCGTTGGCTCTTTTCATGATGATGGGATTCGTGGGTGTGATGACTTCACTCTGGTTCAACAAGACGATCTTTTCCTCCATCAAGATTGATTAGACACGGCGTGTGGGTATAATAAGCGCTCCTCGTGTGGTGTGTCTATTTTAGGACGATCTTGCGTTTTATGCCATTGTCGTCTCTCTAGCTTTTATTACTAGGTGTTGGTCGACTTGCGAAGCCAGCTACACGTAAGGCTAGCTACTTGCCGGTACCGTGATAGCTATGATACTATCTACGTACGGTGGTACCTGGTACCATACCCATGTGATAAAGCGGATGCGAATGGACCGACGACTGGCACACCGTCAGATATCTCCCCCGCCCGGACTTTCGTGTGCGTACTATAGCTGCGAGGTACTCTTAACGACATTGAATTCGTGATCAAGAATCGAAGCGAGCTCTGAAAACATGAAAGCTAAACTTTACGAACGCGCGAGCATGGGTCACGGAAACGTATGTCTACTACTTTAGCTATCCACGGTTGTCGTTTACGTGTCACATTTCCCCTTGTTCGTGATCGTACAGTAACGACATTTTAGCTTTTCAGGCGAACTGCGCTGGGGCAATGGATGTCGTCATTCTTGTTTCTTGTTTCAGCGTGGTGTTGCATTTCAAACCTTCCACGCTAAAGTATCAATTTCTTTCCCCCATTTGTACGATAAGACAGTCTGCCACATTGATCATGTCGATGCAGAGCCCGAGACGGTCGCAACGAATGCACAAAATGATAGGAAAGAGCGGCAGCTCGACCAAACACGTGATTGGGTATTTGTGCGCAATGGTTCTCGTCTCGGCGACCTCCATGATCTTTTCCTTTTACCGATCCATCGCTCATGAGATTGGAGGAAATGCTGTTGACTTTGAGTGGACTCCTGCCCAAATGTCCAGCTACCTGCGAGTCAATGCCACTACGGAATCATCGTCTTTTTTATCGACGGAGTTACATCGATATCTTGATCTGTCAGGATGGAATGCGAATGCGAATACGCCCGAGAATGACACCCAGGAGACGGTAGAAGCATCCAAAAGCTCTCCGTATACATACGCCTTTGTTATTGGAGGATGTAATCCCGACAAGCCTGCCTATCGCAACTATATCTACAACATTCTCGTGGCGACTCGGATCCTGCGAGAGCAAGGCTCCAAAGCCGACGTGGTGGTGTTTTTTCAAATGAGTTACGATTCTGCATTGGAAGCGTTGCCTGGAGAGGATGTTCGAATACTGAATGAGATGAACATATTGCACAGATATATTCCAAAGTCCAAGGTGGAAAACTTTTTCAAGACCATGCTGGACAAATTTCGCGTCCTTGGACTGACCGAATACCGTCGAGTGCTGTTTATGGACGGAGATGTCATGCCAACGGGCAATTTAGACTACCTCTTTGAGCTGTCGGATGGCGAGAATGCCATTTTGAAGAAAAATTTCATTGTGACGGGCCGAGAGGAGCCGGCCAATGGTGGTTTCTTCATGCTGTCGCCGGGCGAAGGCGAGCTGGAAGAGATGCAGCAGATCATTCATGATCGAGAGGTCGAGGCCCAATCCCTTCCGTACCCCTACTTTGACCCTGTTGTAGGCTGGGGTCACAAGATTGTTCCTCCCGATAAATGGGAAGTCTTGTCAAATTCTGGAACCAATTGGACCTTTTGGGCTGGTAAGTTGTGTGTTGTATTTACGACGATACTACAAACTACAACAAGTGTTAGTAGCCCCCCCCTTCTCAACATTGTCCGTTTCCTACCTTTTTCAGCTTTTGCAGACCAAGGCTTGCTGTATCATTGGGTTAAATATGCCAAACGGAGCGTGTCCATTGCCTACCAAGACACAATCCAAAACTTTGGGGCTCTGCCCAATGGAACTATTGTTCTTGAAAACACGTTGGTTCGCCCGTTTGCAAATCATTCCAAACCCATCAAATGTTTGAATCTCGCGAAGCTGTGTAAGATGAATGCTCCTCGCAGTGACTTTGTACACTTCACGGGCCGAAAGAAACCTTGGTTTCACGGTCCTTCCAGCGACCAGTCGGAGGAGACGCGCCTCCAGTCGGCCTCGCATTTTTGGTTTTACCATCTCGGACAGCTTAACGACGAGCTACACTTGGGTCTCAACTTTAGCAGCTGGGAGACGGGCAAGTCGCGGCGTCCATTGCTCGGTATGTATCCCCTTTACGGAGCAGTCTTGACGTCCGAGACGAACCTGCTGAGCTCCTCCGTTGGTGACGTTGTTTCAAACTCGACGATCGACAACCACACAGCAGCTGTATCCAATGTAACATCGCACCACCTGGTTGTAACTACTGGAAGCACAACGAAACCAGCGAGTCCTCTTCGCAATACGACAACTACTGCTGCCAACAATCGTGCTGGGAGTCGTCATGATGAGTTCATTTCGAATGCCACTCTCACGGTCGTTTACAATACTACTCCTGTGGTGATCTCACTAAGTCAACGAGTATAATAGAATGAACAAGGTATTTCAATCACGATTCTTAGCCTTGACTACTGGATATGATATATTATACTCGACAAACGACGATAGATCCTTTACTACGTGGTAAACACTATCGGGAACTAGCTACTGTAGTAGAATAGATATCATAGACTAGTCTCAATAGTTTTTACTCGCAACCATCGAATCGTAGTTTCCGTTCAGAATAACCGTCTTAACGGCTTTTATGTCCCAAGCTAACAAATAGTCGTACAGTAATCAGCGAAACGCCGTAGGTGAGTACCCATCCACCACTATCGTCTCTGAATTGAGTCCTTAGACTGCTACCAGATACCGGTAAAGCTACAGTAGTTCATAGAACCAGACCTCAACCAGCATGGCGGCCGCAATAAAAATGGACGAGCTGCTCGTCTCGTGGCTCGGCAGCGATTCCGTTTACGAAAATATAATGCAGTTGATTGAAAATTACCGCGTCGCCGAAGCCGCTCGGCATTACGATGAAAGCGTTGCGCAGCAGTTGAAAGATCGCGGAGAGCATCCTGACGACGATCAAGACTCGCAGCAGTCACCGCGCGGTGTAATTCCTCCCTTCTATCCTCAACAATCTGGGCAACCAAGGAGACGGCGTCGAACTCCTGTGCGGCAGCACGATACTTGGAAACCCTTGGCGGCTACGGAAAGACAGATTACCGCCACGGATATGGAAGAAGCGTCCGCCCTGTGTGTGCGTGATCAAGTTCGTAGTATCTACGCTGGCTCTGGACACGATCCTCCCCTCTCGTCGCCGTCGTCGGACGATGATGAACGCGACAGTAGAACAAGAATGGCGGACTTGAGTCGTAAGTACCTGACACCCGATGCTTTCATTCGAATCACCAAGGATGTGTGTCGGTTTCCCTCTTTCTTCAACTATCCTATATATCAACGCATTTTGGATCTATGGAATGCTCAACAGCAAGAGCAGTCTCCCATGGAAGTGATTACCTTCGAAATGTTTCAATGGTACTGGATGCAAGAAATGGAGCCCTACGACATGCACGATCGTTTCTACAGACTGGTCAAGCAGCCCGCCAATGACTTCATTGTCCGCGACGACTTTTTACCCTTCATCAAGGCGCTCCTCAATGACCATCCAGGTCTCGAGTTTCTCTCGAGCCACGCCGAGTTTCAAGAAAAGTATGCAGTCACTGTTATTACTCGTATATTTTACACTGTCAACAAGTGTCATTCAGGACGCATTACGAGTCGTCAGGTTCGTCGTTCCGATCTACTAGGATCCTTTCAACAAGTGGATGAGGAAGAAGATATCAACAAGGTGACGCGGTACTTTAGTTACGAGCACTTTTATGTGCTCTATTGTCGCTTTTGGGAGCTCGATCACGACCGTGATTATCGCATTACCCGCGAAGACTTGCTAAAGTACGGCGACCACTCGTTGTCGCACATGATTGTTGACCGTATCTTCGATGCAGCTCCGCGACCGTTTGAACAAGACAAACCCAATCGCGAGTTTTTGAGTTACGAAGACTTTGTAAGTAGTTGAAGGTCGACGATATGGCAATGCAGCGGAAAGCGGCCCCATCGGTATTCACCAAAACTCACACATTTTGACGTTCCTAACGTATGCTGTAGATCTACTTTATGCTTTCCGAAGAAGACAAGTCCAACGAAGTGGCGGTCCGCTACTGGTTCTCGTGCGTTGATGTTGATGGCGACGGCAAGCTGAACAATATGGAGATGCGTTCGTTCTACGCTGTTCAGTTGCACCGCATGCACTGCATGGGGCACGAGATTGTTCCCTTTGAAGACATGCTCTGTCAAATGATGGACATGATCAAGCCTGCCAATACCGCCGTTTTAGTCGGCGAAGACTTTTTGCAACCAGAATGTTCGCAGGTATCGGGAGCACTCTTTGACGCGCTCTTTAATCTCAACAAGTATCTCTTGTTTGAACAGCGCGATCCTTTTGTGGAACGTCAAAAGCGAGAAGACGAGTTTGAATGCGACTGGGATCGGTTCGCTTGCATTGATTACAACCGATTGGCCATGGAAGAAGAAGCGCGAGAGGAAGAAGCCATGGAGATTGACTGGGTCACTGTCGATGATGACGAAGATGATCAGGAAGACTTTATCGGTGGTACGGATGCTCCGGAAGGTGGAGCGGCGATACCGGGCTCTAGTGAAGCACCCTTTTAGGTAGCAGATAAACGTGTTGCTTATAGTGAATGTATACTTCCCGATTCTTCTCTACAGTCTACATATTATGATGGCGGTATTAGGGAGAAGGTAATACTCAAGAGGTTTTGTGGTGAAAATGAATCTAGACTACATTATTATATAAAGTTACAAAGGCTCTCCACCAGTCGACTGTCGAGAATGGGTTTACGTGTGTGGATGTTCCAGTCCAGTTCAGCCACCATTGTGCCTTTCAGGGTGTACACACTGACTCTTTCCTGTTCTATTTGGTTGCAAGAGAATGAATTGAATCGAGCGACATCACACAGATTAGGTATTTTGAGTAAACGTGCTGACCATGTCTTCATCTTTGTGGTGAACCTGCGTGACGCGCTGAAAGTGCTCGTTAGTGAGAAAATCCGGAGTGGAGTTGTTGTGGTTGCTGTTGTAGGGCAGTCCGGTACTATGACTTTTCCCGTCGGTTGTCATTCGATCCGTGACATTGTCATTAACGGACTCTTCGTCAAAGAGAAACTGCTTGTAAAGCTCCACCTCCATGGACGCCTCGGCCGTTCGCATAAAAATGCTTTCCAGAGGACTGGACGAAATCTCGTTGCGAGTTTCAAACTCCACTTGCTTGTCGGTGTATACGTGACACAGTCGACAAGTGTTCTGTGCAAACATCTTGTTGGCAGTCTGCGCCGCCTGAACGATTGTGTCGACCCATTGTGTCTGCGATTGCGATTGTGTCGTCACGACGTTTTCTTCTTTCATCATGATGCTATCTACTCTACTACTTGGCTTTGTTTGTCGAACGGATGCGAAGACTATGGCGAATGGATGTCAATGTTGTCGATGGTAGCGAAACAACTCCCAGGCTTCGAGGTCGGCTCCGAAAAAAACGTCGAAAAAGACGTTATCGTTCGCGAACCCACTACAAACGGGACTTCCGACAAGAGTCGAGTGGAAGCAATTAGCTTACATCATTGTCTGTATATACATGTATAAATATACGATATTACTGTATTTAATTGCACGAAATGAGTCCTATCTTTCGTTAACCCTACCTATAGTGTATCAAATTCGACCGTTGAGCAAATTTTCGTAGCTAATGCCACGTCTATTTGTTAGGATATACGACATTTGCGGGCGCCTCACAGCTACCGACCGTTAAACGATAATGTCTGGGTTCTGGGCGAGCCGGTCGTTCTCGACTATTTTGGCAACTCTCATTCTTTTTCACCAAAAAAGATTTACAAGAATGAAGAAGGCCGAGTGGTGGTATCTTCTTCCTTGCTGCTGTGGCTAATTGCTCAATCGAAGATCCAACAGACGCCATGGACTGTACTGCCGAAGCCATCGCAACGCCTCTTCCCGATGATGGCGAGCCAATCGTTATTGTGAACCAAGACATCCAGCAAAACGAGGTCGACCGAGCAGCACCATTGCCCTCGGCACCACTATTATCAGACGAGGAGCCCATGGGGGTCCCTTCCAAAGAACAAGAGACTGCTCTGGAATTCGCACTGGCTCCGTCTGAATCCTCTGTGACTTTGGAGGATGAGATCGAATCCAAGCCCGAGCCCGATGACGTGGCTGAAAACGAAGCACTACCTATCACGCCTCTGGAAGAGAGTAGTAGTAGCCCTCCTACCGAGATAGATGGTGTACTAGAGGCAGCAGCAAGGCCTGACGAGCGTGTGGACAGAATTGAAGATGCCACGGAAGATACGAACAAAGGCGCGCCGATTACTGACATCATTCATGTAATCGATCCAGCTGAAATCCCCGAGGAAGAAGACGATCCCCCTGCATTTCCCGTGGAAGAGGGAGAGTATGACGACGACTCTCAAATATTTGTAGTGGCGACCCCCAAGCCCGTTGTCGATTCCGTTGAAAATGAAAAAGAAACAAAAGCTGTTGAGAATATCGAAGAAGACCATGAAGCAGAAACCGACACGGCGAGTGCCGTCTCGACCCCGGTTGGTTGGGCCAAGGCCCAGGCGGAAGACTGTTCGCAGCCGTGGGTTTACCGGATGAATTTGTCCGCCTCTTCCATTGATTCCAAAGACCTTCCCGACAGCAAACTGGGGCAGCAGACTACTGACCTGAGTACTGATAATGTCCAAGCTTATGAAGATGACAGTTCATCTACCGTGTCCTGTTTACCTGCGAGTGCGGCAGTTTTGGCGCATCCCGATTCACTCGAGGGAATCGCTGAAGCCAGTGGTGAAGAAAGCACTGTGGTATCAAATGGTGAACATTATGATGTGGAAGACCCTGAAATGTCGGTCGACTACGACGCAGAGCTGAAGAGACTTCTAGGCGAAGATGATCTCGATATCACGTTCGAATTGACGGATGAAGAGGATTCCTCCGATCCAGCAACTTTGGACGAAAGTGAACTCGGTATCTCACTGCTGCTTCCTGTTTCAGAAGCTCGAGATGAGAAGCCGAATGGGCCTCACGGATCCTTTCTCAAGGCAGCCTGCATTCCAGAAAATGTTAATGTTGATTCCGGAATTGATGACAAAAAGGCTAATCCAAACACGAGTTTTTGGCGGCAGCGCAAGGTTCAATATAGTATACTGGGATGTGTACTTCTCGTTGTCGGGGTTTCTGTAGGAGTCATAGTTGCGACAGGTGGTTCAGGCCGTGTCACAGTGTACACAACAACAGCACCATCCATGAGCCCCTCGGCTGCACCGTCGTCTTTTGATCTTGACAAATTCGACGACATTTTACCCGATTTCTCGCTGGCATCTCTTTCGAATCAAAATTCCCCTGCGGCCAAAGCATTCTCTTGGCTTACAAGCGAGCAGGACTTGTACGCATACTCGGACTTTCAAAAGCTGCAACGATTTGTACTTGCAACTTTATTCTACTCTACCAACGGGGAAAAGTGGCTCGACAACGGTGGTTGGGTGGAAAAGTTTCGTTTCGACGAGTGTGACTGGTACATGGGAGAAGACTCGGATAGCGGCTGCGTAGATGGCCGATACGAGGAGATTACGCTAGACCTCAATGGTCTCGCGGGAACTTTGCCTGATGAGTTATCCGTTCTCACAGACTTGAAGGTGCTCAGAATGAGCTTCAATGGTCTCACCGGAGAAATCCCATCGCGTTTTGGGTCGCTGACAAACTTGAAAATTCTGTCACTGTACATTAACAGATTGAAAGGGCCACTTCCGCTCGAGCTTGGAAGTTTATCTGCATTGGAAGACATTGATTTGAGTCGCAACTTCTTAAGCGGAGAGATCCCGATCGAGGTCATATCTGGCTGGAAGCAGGTCAAGATAGTTGGACTGAGCGGGAATCGCTTCAGTGGTGCTTTACCGACAGAATTGGGTCTGATGAGCAATATTGAGTACCTTGACGTTAGTCGTAACGGCCTTAAAGGCCCCATTCCAAGCGAGATTGGGAACCTTGGTAATTTGGAGACTCTATATCTCAGCAATAACTCATTCTTGACGGGACAGATCCCCTCCACCTTTGGTCTTCTCTCTGGACTGCGGTTCCTGAAGCTTGGAAATACGAATCTAAGAGGCACCGTACCTGCCGAAGTATGCGCATTGAAGCAAAAGAACGATCTGGTGATCGAAGTGGACTGCAGCAAAATCCAATGTGGCTGTGACTGCAGTTGCGTGTAGCTCCTGTGGCGCAGCATGCCGTCGACATCGACTGCCGCTGAAGACGATTCGATTGTGTTTTTCATATTCGCACGGTATCCATACACGCTTTAATACTAAATTTGAAGTTAATCTGTTACAATGATCGAATGCTTCCAGCTTCGGTGGATTTCCCGTATTCTCGTACTCTTGTCGTGGTCGAGGAGCCGGTCCACGTACGGCGGTGTAAAGACTGCGTAATCTCGTAGCTCTGGATCCTTCCAGAGATGCACTTGCAAAACTTGTTGTCCAGTGGCACCTACAATGGTTGTACGATCCATGTTCGCTTCAAATTGCCTAACGGGCATCTCAATCGTGCCCGAAGGAATCATCTCGATAGGGTCATGCATTGGCTGGTTCGTATCAGTCGAGACACCAACCGCCCACACACTTCCATCCGCGAGTAAGACGGCTGTATGGTGAGAGCCACAGGCAATGCGTTCCACCTTGATACTTGTAGGTAGGCCCCGTAGCAAGGCCGGCAGTCGAGAATCCGTGGCTGGCTTGCCATCAGTACCCGACGGTGGGAGAACGTTCTTGCCCCATATGAGCACTTCGTTGTCGACTGTCAAAGCCGCAGTGTGGAGCATACCGCAATCAATTTGAGTGACTGTACCTAGCGCCAAGTATGATGGTCGGTCTGAAGACTCGTCCATTTTGACAGCTTTTCGAATTGGCGTGGCCGTGTGGGATTCGCTCGACACCGTCTCTTGACCCAGCTGGCCCCGGTCACCTTTGCCCCAGGCAAAGATTTCTCCCGCGTTGTTGAGACACGCTGCGTGTTGCAGTCCCACAGCAACGGATTGAATGGGGTGCGACTGCGACATTTCCGAGCGCGGTCCTTGCGCAGCAAACTCTTTCGACAGTCCCGGGACCGCAGTTGGTTGCCACACGTTGTTGCTCGTTCGTCCTACTCCGCACTGCCCAAACCCATTCAAACCAAATGTATACAGCTTGCCACTCGCTCCAACAATCGCGGTCAGCCCGGCTGAGCACTTGACTGAAACGGGTGTGTCACTATCGGGGAGTTCCAAGGGTGTAAAGGTTGGCAAGATGGAAAACCGCGCCCCAATGGCCCATTCGCGCTCTTGTTGCGGAGTTTGAAATATTTCCGACAACCAAGTAACGAATCGACCCACCAAAGCTGCCGGATGCATCCGGAGATTGTCCGCAGAGGCCCCCGACGTCGTCGACGGCAATCCCGCCAAGGTTTGCTGTATCATGTAGTCACGCAGAACAGGCGGTAGTCGATGGAGGCGCAAAAGAGCCGAGAAATCGTGCGGACGTCCCGCAATCAACACGGCGGACTGGTCGGCTGGAATGATGGCCGTGTGACCCCATCCTGTGGATACCGCGTGAACGGGCGCGTCGTAGATTTTGACGGGCAGTGCTTGGTCATCGTAGTCGGTCGTGTACTCATCGTCATCGTCGTGGCCCACAACGTGTTGGTCGAAACGACCCGTTCCCAGGGCACCCGTCCAACCGTCGCCCACGGCATAGACGGCAAAGTTTCTAGTAGTACGTAATGCACGGATTCTTCGTAGCATTCGAATGGAATGAGCGACTCCCAGCTGCGTCATACTGGCGCTGTTTCCTTATTCTACGGTAACGGTAACGGTAACGTTACTGCAGAGAAAGGAAGATGGCGGTCGCCATTGTGAGAGAGAGAAGAAAGAGGGAAAGAAAACGCAAATGAGGTGGAGGCGGTTGGTACGGTAGACTAGTCTAATAGACTACAGTAATAGACTAAGGTTGGACTTATGATATGGTCGCTCCTCCAAATCGTGCGCCGCTTTCGCCGGTTGGATAGCAGACGGGTCATCACTGTACTGGAGGCAGCATAGTAGGCTATCGTATAATGTCCATGAGCACAAAAGAATTCCATGCGGCTTTATTGTTCGATCCGAAAACAGCCCAGGCCGGCCCCGCCAGGGGGGGCAATCCCAATCCTGGACACAACTAGCGCATCCATGTATACCTGCCCTCACAAAATTTGCCCTTCACTACAACTCCACCATGTCCCTTCAGACAATCTCCACGGGCTCCATGGAAAGTCCCAGCAATGCCAACAAGCCGTCCTCAATCAACCTTGGTAACACTTCCCTCAAGGAAAAGAATGGTCCGTCCAACTTGATATTGAAGGAGTCGCTTCGCTTGCAGGCTCCCAAACTCTACAAGATTCCCCTCATTCCGGTCAACTGCTCCTTTGACATTGTTACGGAACGAACAACCAATACGATTCCTCTCAAACCAATGACCGGACAGGAACGCCGTGTCGTTCAATCCGACGTAACTGTGCTCTTTGCCGTCCGTCGTCCAGGATGCGGCTCGTGCCGGTTCCACGGTCGTCAGTTGACCGAACTTGCCAAACAAGAGAACATTTGTCTTGTGGGCGCCATTAAGGAAACTGGTGTCGATGATCCCTCTCTCCTCGAGTTTTACCAAGACTATTTCAAGTTCCCCATCTACAAGGACGAAAAGTGGAACATTTACAATGCCATGGGTGGCCGCAAGCTGTCCGTCAGAAAACTACTGGGCAATGCCAACAAGCTGCGCAAGAGATTTCGCAAGAACGCCATTAAGAATGTCCCATTTGGAGGAGATATTTGGACTCAGGGTGGAGTGCTTATCTTTGACAAGCAAGGCGAACTTCGTTACTGCTACTACGAGGACTTTGGCGACGAACTCAACATTGAAGAGCTTCGTGCGGCCGTTCAGGCTGCTCGACTTCCTGCTCTATAAGAGAAACCTCTGTCGTGACAACAACATCCGAAGTGTAGTGTGCTGTGAAGTGGCACTGCTTACCAACGCACACAAATTCCAAACGACGCAAACTTTAATGTTTCTAGTCAATCTGTTATCTATGTCTACGTGTTTCACGCCCTCGCTACGACAGACTCTAGTCTGCAATGCTAATAGCTAGCTATGCGTTGATTAAGGCTCAAAATCGTAGGCGCAGACGACAAGCATACGATACGTCTACCATAGAGAGGCAATGCTGGCCAGATAGCTGCTGTAGCTTTACGACCACACAATATATCGTAGCGAAACGACCACCTACGTGACTACGACTACGACTACAGTCCTGTAGCTACGTTCCAATCTCCAAATATATCAACAGGCTCTTCGAAGGGCTTCCAAGACCTCTTGCACATTATTCTCAATGCGTGCAGACTTTTTCTATCTCGCTGGCAGTATGGTACTACGATACGTACCGGTACAGTACGGTACGTACTGTAAAAAGGCTGTATGATACGACGTACATACCTGGTAGTGGGTGTACGTATGTACTAATCTGAATCAGAGCAGTAGGAGGTAGGAGGTTCTTGCAGGTTCTCGTGACATTTTCAAAGATTCTCCGTGGTAATTATTTTATGATACGGTCGTAAAACGTCAATCGCCTGACTCACCCATCCGTTTCTCCACTTTTCTCTTTTCTCTCTTGCTTGACACTAAAACACTTTAGAGAGTTATCGATCACAACAACACATCAACAACATGACTAGCAACATAATCAGTAGCTCCGTCACTGCCGATTTCTCATCCAAGCTGGAACTAAATGATTCTCTCCGATTGGAGGCTCCGCGACTATACAAGATCCCTCTAATTCCCGTTAATTGCTCCTTTGGGATTGTCACGGAAAAGCCCGAGTGGACGATCCCTCTCAAGCCCATGACGAACAAAGAGCGCAAGGTCGCGCAATCGGACGTTACTGTACTCTTTGCCGTGCGTCGTCCAGGATGCGGCGCCTGCAGAGGACACGGTCGCCAGTTGACCGAGCTTGCACGCTTAGAAAACGTGAGCCTTGTAGGGGCCATCAAGGAGACGGGTGTAAATGATCCTGCACTACTCGAGTTCTACAACGAGTACTTCAAGTTTCCCATCTACAAGGATGAGAAATGGAATGTCTACACTGCCATGGGTGGCCGCAAAATCAGCATTCGAACGTTCCTCGCGAACGGAAACAGAATGCGCAAACTTTTCAACAAGAACCAGATTAAGAATGCTGCATTTGGAGGTGATGCCTGGACGCAAGGTGGAGTTCTTATATTTGATAAGGAGGGTGACCTGCGGTATTGCCATTACGAGAACTACGGTGAAGATTTCAACTTGGAGGAACTTCGGGCGGCTGTTAAGGCGGCTCGCTTTCCCCGTATCGACAAGGCGTAGTCCTCGAACACTTTAAATTTCGACGCATTGTAGATTTGCCGTTTCTGGTGTGGCCCACACATACAGTGTAACCATAAGAAAAAGTAAATAAGCGGGTGTTTTAACAAGCTACGACTTGGAAGCCTTAGCTACAGTGGTCAAACCCTTGACGATCCCTCCTCCCTATCTCCCGAGCAGTGCGTGCTACATGGACTAGTACTCCTTATGTAAAGACGCATGGAAAGGGGACACCAGGTTCCCTGAGCTGAATCGTTGAGAGTCCAATCTCTGCACCAGTTGACGGGAAACACCACGTTACGGGGTACTACTAAGAACGGTACGACTCCTGATGTCTTCTTGATACCGTACGGTACGCAACTTGTATATAGCCGATAGATGGCAATCACAGAGCTTTTGCTGGTTGGAAATAGGGACCTTTGACTTTGGTCCGGACTGGTAGCCTTCGTTCCGTTCTATATGTCAGAAAAGACCGTGCACCTCAGCACCCATCGGCTCATCAGGTGCTGGTTCTGAGTCATTGGATGCCGAACCCCAGAGCGCTTTCGAAGCTCGAAGAGAAAGACCTACAGTACCGTACCGTATCGACACGCATACGTCGTACGAGCGAAAAGCGAAAAGCTGCTGCTGGCTGATGAAAAGCTCGCAGCTCAACTGTCAACCGCCGCCCGAAACAGAAACGTGCCCCATATTGATAAGTACGACTACGAGTTTCTAGTTTCTGGATGGGTCGTGGTCATGGTCAATATCGGTCATAGTCATAATGTTTTATGATACATACATAGCGCGAGGCTGTAGTCGAGTCATACTCGTACGTATCGAACTGAGAAAGTCCGGAAGAGAGCCGTGGGTGTTGAATCTAGCAAAACACAGATCTCTTGCGAATTCGTCCACATCATGATCTAAAAAACACATTCACAACATCTGCCACTTAAGGCAATGGATCTGTCCATCCAACTAACCCATTCATGCTCACCAAGGACCGAGTGCAGGTACCTTCGGCCCTGGAGCTACAATAAGATCCCCTCCGCTTGAATGCTGGCAAACTATACAAGATTCCGCTCATTCCGGTCAACTGCTCATTTGGTATTGTCACGGAAAAAAGCAATGAATTCGATTCCTCTCAAGCCCATGACAAACAAAGAGCAAAAGGTCGTTCAATCCGACGTAACTGTTCTCTTGGCCATTCGTCGCCCTGGTTGTGGTGCGTGTCGCGGACACGGTCGTTAGCTATCCGAGCTCGCAAAACAGGAAAACGTCTGCCTTGCGGGCGCTATCAAGCACATTGACGTCGACAATGATGCCCTACTCGAGTTCTACAATGAGTACTTTAAGTTCCTCATCTACATAGATTAGAAGTGGGACATATATAATGTCATGAGGGGCCGAAGATTAGCCTGCTGAAGTTGCTGGCAACCTTTCCCACGATGATCAAGCGATACAACAAGAACAAGATTAATAATGTTCCTTTTGGCGGTGATATTCGGACACAAGGGGGAGTGCTCATCTTTGACAAGCAAGGCGAGCTTCGATATGCCTACCACGAGAACTAAGGCGAAGAACTCAACTTGGAGGGAGCTTCGTGTCGCGGTCCAGGCGGCTCGACTACCTCCCGTCAAGAAGGCAGCGTCTTCCAAGACCGTTGATTCAGATGCTTAAATGTTATGGTGTTTGCAACTCAAGTTCATAATTTTATAATCCCAGTAAATGTTCACAGAATGCTAGAAGCAGCCAAATTTATTCTGTTAGACTAACCGTAATCTACCAGGAGCTCGTTCGACCGAGTAGGCTTTACTACTACTAGCGCTACACTACCGTAGGATAGGCTAGTTTTCACTGAAGTAGCTAGAACGGCGTTGTCCATAACTCATTACCTCTGTGTAGTGGGGACCATACCTTGGTAGTAGTACTGCTACTCTACCAGTAGAGGCTACTAAGTGGACGCTTCTACTAGCTAATAGAGAGGGCTATCATAATGATAGACGCTTCCGTTTCTCCGAGTCCTATCCCTAATGCGATTGTCGCCGGCCTCAAAGTCTAGTAGTTAAAGTATAGACTTCTCAAGGTAAATCGCTCCAGAGTTCAGTGCTGATCACCCGTTGTACAGACGGATTACTCACACAAACTCTAAAACGATAGAAGGTAGGTTTACAAATAATCGTATTCCTTAAATTGTGATCTTATTTCTAATGAGAGAATGAACCACATTGACACCATCCAATCCATGACATCAGTTCCACGATCAT
>Ga0307981_1002241_pt1 | contig 15971 bp, 16 predicted proteins | sample OrgLakmetagen987_FD_201849 | JGI IMG/M metagenome (GOLD analysis project Ga0307981, IMG submission 201849) | Saline water microbial communities from Organic Lake, Antarctica - #987 | ecosystem: Environmental > Aquatic > Non-marine Saline and Alkaline > Saline | place: Antarctica: Organic Lake... | reverse complement strand
GGCTTTATGCTCAATCTACTCGCTGGATTGGTGGCTTATTGCTTAAAGGAAAACAAGCCAAGCCTTAATTTGACTGACGTAGAGCTCAACGCTATGGTTACTGCTTAAGCAGATCTCAGGTTACTTATATTTACGAGCTCTGGTAGAGAAGCTATCTCAGGCTCTATGATTTTTACGCGAACTCGTCGTCATATATGGGATACGGGCTCAACGCCCTTAGCGAGTTACTGACTAACCGAGCTGACTTTTATCTTTGACTTCGCATTATTAATGATTAACCTATTCTATGCAGCAAGTACTTGGGCTTTATATTCTGTTCCATTTTTCAACATTGCAAAGGCTGTTCTCACCGTTTTATTTACCAGTGCGACGGAGGCACATTTCTTTCCCTTTCGCTCAACCAACTGCTAGATCCACAGGTCTTTTTGTGTTTTTGCTGGCCGTTTAGTTGCATGATGTACCGCAGCCATTGCCCCAACGACGAGACAACTTGGCAGAGCACTGTTTTTTACATGTTTGCCAATTAGTCCCGATTTCACTTTACCACCGGAAGAATGCTGTATCCGTGTTATTTTGAAACTTGTTCGATATATTTTTCATACTGCTTTATGAGCTCGATACTATTACCATACTGTTGCCAGGATAACCCTAATACGCCCCTAAAGTCTGAGCCAAGCCCATTCTCACCAACAGTAATCTCAAGGGTATAGGTAGACTCAACACCGATTGCCTTATTGGATAACCCTAATCCAGTTACTGGGATAACACATCATCAATCAAAAGCGCAGCACTTTCGGTCATTTTTCTAGTACCACAACTAGGGCGAAAACCAAGACGTTTACAGCTAAATGCGACGAGTTTTTTATGTTTATAGTCGCCACATACGACCCGCAAAAAATCATCAAACTCGCACTCGAAAAATGTAGGTAACTGTTTACCTTGTTCAGATAAGGTTTCTTTAAATTCTAGATAATGCCGCTCGACCAGTTGATACAACAAGGTATTTTCTGGTTGGTGACGTTTGTATTGTGCAGTTTGCTGCAATGCCAGCACCGCTCTAATCCTTGATTGCGCTATTTGTATGCAAGGATGGCAAAAGTACGCAGAATTATCGACTAATCACTGAATTGCAAATAGGGCTTGTAATTGGTCAACAATATGAAATTTCATTTGAACAAAGTATTACTCGAAATGAATTTTCTGAAACCGGTGGTTTTTGGCGTATTAAATTTGGTGATGAAACCCAAGAATCTGCACAATTACTTATTCCTGACGCGGGTATATTCGAAGGTTTGATTCGACAAACTCTATTTTTCACTGCGACTCAAGAAATACAAAGTCAGCTTTTAACGAGGTTGGCTTTTTTTTTACACCTTATTTTTTCTGGTAAGTAATTTTACCGCCAACAATAGTCATGAGGTTTTCAGAGTTTAAAATATCTAATTCGGGGATAGTCAGCCAATCTTTGTCAAAAATTGTAAAATCAGCGTATTTTCCTACTTCTACAGAACCGCGAATATTTTCTTGAAAGGCGCCATAAGCTGGCCAAATGGTAAACATTTTCAGCGCTGTCTGTCGGCTTACCGCCAGTTCTGGATGCCAGCCGTCGCCACTAGTACCATCAAGCCTTTTACGAGCAACAGCGGCGTAAAATTCAATTCGTGGGTCGCCTAATTCAACCGGTGCGTCAGAGCCCCCGAGGATCATTATTCCACGGTCTATCAATTGCTGCCATGGGTAAGCATAGGCAAGGCGTTTAGGCCCCAGCCTATCAGGAGCAAAGTTGAGATCGCCAATGCCATGGCTGGGCTGCATAGACGGTAAAACGCCTAAACTAACTAGTCTTTGTTGCTCTTGAGGTGGAATAACCTGCACATGTTCAAGCCTCCAGCGCGGCTCAGCAACGGCTCGTTCAAGCTTTGGTACATTGTCAAATGCTTGTTCATACCAGTCTAAAACGGTTTGCAGGGCGCGATCTCCAATAACATGTGTTTCAATTTGTATGCCTTGGCGTAGTGCTTGTCGTAAAATTGGTTCAAGCTCTTCTTTGGTAGTGCGGTTCATAAAACCATTATGCGGAGCATCGGCATAATTTTCGAGTAGCGCTGCACCACGTGAACCAAGTGTGCCATCGATATAAACTTTAATACCGCGCAATTCGAACATATTGTCGGGTGTTGCCGTTTTTCCATGAATAAACATGGTTGCTGCTTCTTGCACATTAGCCGCCGCATAAATACGGGTAGACATGTTTCCCTCAGCATAAATTTCTTTAATAATATCTACGTTAATGAAAGGCATTCCGGCGTCTTGAGTGCTGGTCCAGCCTAGCTTTGCGTTTTCAGCCATGCCTTGTATTAAACTGTCTTTTATATAAGCCCGTGTTTTTGGTGGAATAAGCGCGCGGAAAATATCCATAGCGGTAGCCAGAATATAGCCATTGGGTGTGCCGTCGGCGTCGCGCTCAAATTTTCCACCTTCTGGATCAGGAGTGAATTTGGTGATGCCCGCAAGTGCCAGAGCCTTCGAATTAACCAGCCCAGACACACCGTCGGCACGAGGCATGAAAAGAGGTTTGTCCGCGGTAAAAGAGTCAACATCATGTTTAGTTAAAAAGCGTTTTTCGTCGGTCCATTCACGTTCAATCCAGCCACGGCCTCGCACCCATTCGCCCGCAGGCAACTTTGCCGCAAATTCTTCAATCGCATTTCGGGTTTGTGCTAAGGAGGAGATACCAAATAAACTTAATGTTTTGGGACGCTCCCCCACACCTTCAACATGTTGATGGCTGTCGGTGAAACCTGCATAGACATATCTTCCTGCCATATCCATTAGTTCTGCGTCACCACACATGTATTTGGCGGCATCAATGTTTGAGCCCACAAATATAATTTCATCCCCAAGCACCGCGGTTGCTTCAGCCGTTGGTTGTGCGTCGTTCGCAGTATAAATTTTTGTATTATATAGCACCATATCAGCGCCAATACATGGTGGAGTAACCGTGGCCGACAATTTATCATTTGTAGCACATGAACTTATTAGTACACTTAGCCCCACAGCGCTGGATAGCATTAGCTTGTGTTTAAGCATGGATTATTCCTTACCGATATGAACTATTAAGGACAATCGACAAAAATTGAAGAGTGTCTATTTATCAGATTATTGGGTTAATGGCATATAAAAAAATATGAAAGAAAACAAATAAGCTACATTGTTTGGCGGATAAGCTATAAATTACTAATGCAAACTAAGCATTTAATGAAAATTAGGATAGACGCCCGCACCTAACAAATACAGTTTATAGTAGCGATTTCTAATAACACTTGCTAGTACGGTTGACTATAAAGTAGTGCTTGGCGTAAACATCAAGATTACATTCAATTATTAGCTGTAAAAAAATAATTTCAAGCCATTAAAAATTAAGTTGACTTTAGTCAAATTTATTCTTGTTAAATCCCACTTAAAGAATTAATCTGCACAAGAGTGTGGTTTTGAATAGCAATGTATACCGATGCTGTTCATCAAAACGCACCCTAGAGACTGTTTGTTTTCATAATGATAACGAAAACTTTCAAAACAAGCGTATTTAATACCTCAAAGGATAGTGACATATTCGAGGTGACTACGTGGCAGGTTTTTACACACATACTACTCGAGGAGAATAGCTTGAAATTCAAGTTAAACACAAAAAATAAGTTTTACAAAAAAAACGCAATAACACTGGCTTTAACGTTACCACTACTAGCGACTTTTCCAACGCAATCTTTTGCACAAGAAAATGATGCAGACCTGGAAAAGATCATCGTAACGGGCACACGTCTTTCAGACCGCTCCGCCGCTGATTCTCCGGTACCTGTTGATATTATTTCTGGAGAAGACTTTCGTCAAAATTCGTCAACAGACGTACAAGACATGCTACGTACTGCTGTTCCTTCTTTTGACGTTAACACACAGCCAATAAGCGATGCAGCGTCAATAGTAAGACCCGCAAACCTTCGTGGCTTATCTCCAGATAACGTGTTGGTGTTAGTAAACGGTAAACGTCGTCATAGAGGTTCAATTATTTCGTTCCTTGGTGGCGGAATTTCTGATGGCGCGCAGGGAGTTGATATCTCTGCAATACCATCAATGGCTCTAGAACGCGTAGAAGTACTCAGAGACGGCGCCTCATCACAGTATGGTTCCGATGCAATTGCTGGCGTGCTTAACTTCATTTTGCGGGATAACGCAGAAGGCTTCGATTTCTCTGCAAAATATGGTTCAACCTTCGAAGGCGATGGTGACAAGTATACAATAGGTGCAAACGCAGGTTTTGCCTTAGGTGATTCTGGTTTTATTAACTTTACCGCTGAAATTAGTGATGTTGAAGGTTCGGTAAGATCAGTTGTAAGAAACGACGTCGCCGGCATGATAGATGGTGGATATATTTCGTCCTCGGACTTTTTGGGGATTAATACCTATACAAATGAAGTGCCGCAATATTGGGGACAACCCGACGTTGAAGATGACATCAAACTTTTTGTCAACTCGGCAATAGAGCTTAATGATACCGCCGAGCTATACCTTTTTAGTAACTACTCAGAACGTATGGTAACAGGCGGATTCTTCTATCGAAATCCTGTTACTGAAGGTAGTCAACGTGGCGGCGTTTATAGAGGCCCTACAGTTGACCCGCTTACTGGTTTAGCTGACCCTGATGGAGTTCACTCAGCGTTAGTTGGTTCCCTAGATGGGAGCGACTCGTGTATTGCTGGTATTCCAATTGACGGTGTTACTCCCGACGCAGGCTTTTTAGCGCAAGTAACAAGTAGTGATAATTGTTTCTCATTCCTTGAAACTATTCCTAATGGTTTTGTTCCACGCTTTGGCGGAACAAACGAAGATATGGCATTCACAGTGGGCGTACGTGGCGAAATTAATATTGGTGATGGCTTATCATATGATGTAAGTGCTCAGCAAGGCTCTAACAAAACAGAATTCTTTATTCGCAATACTATTAATGCATCTCTTGGTCCAACTACAGCACGAGATTTTGTTCCAGGTGGACAAGAGCAAAAAGAGACTTTGTTTAACGTAGATTTTGTTTATGCGGTAGAAGCAGGGCTTTACTCTGAATTAAGCATTGCGTTTGGTGCAGAATATAGAGAAGAAGAATTCACTTTATTTGCAGGTGATGCAGCATCTTTTGCACTTGGCCCATTAGCCAGTCAAGGGTTTTCATCTAGTTCAAATGGATTTGGTGGATTTCCTGCAGACACAAATGCTTCACAAGACAGTAAAGCCATTTACATAGACTTAGAAGCTGATGTAACTGAGCATTTTACGGTTCAAACCGCCATAAGAACTGAAAAATTCAGTGAGTTTGGTAATACGACCGACTTCAAACTGGCGGGTATTTACCACGTGTCTGACGATTTTAGAATTCGTAGTGCATACTCTACTGGGTTCCATGCACCAACGGCTGGTCAAGCAAATATTACTAACGTAACTACACAAAACGTGGCGGGCGTATTAGAGGACCAAGGAACTCTCCCACTTTCATCTGCACCAGGGCAATTAGCAGCTGATTTTGTAGAGAACGATGGTAATGGTAGACCAGCACTTGGGCCAGAAGAAGCGGTAAACTATTCAATTGGGGTAGCCTTTGATGTAGCTGGTTCTAGTTGGACTATCGATTATTACAATATTGAACTAACAGATCGTGTTGCACTGGGCGGAAATATTGACTTCTTAGCCGCGCTTAACTTCACTGCCGGAGCAGGTTCTAACTTTGCTACAGTATCTGAAGGATTAACGTCGCTAGATGCAGCGGGTGTGATTGACCGTCAGCAATTTGTCGGATTAGATGACCTAACTGCGTTCCGTTTTTTCTCTAACAGCTTTGACACTACAACAAGTGGCATAGATTTAGTCGGTAATTATACTTTTGACTTTATGGGTGGTGACTCAAGACTCACACTCGCAGCTAACTATAATAAGACTGAAGTGGACAGTGTAGGTGCGCTCAATCCAATTGATGCTGATCGTGTAGCCGCTATTGAAGATTTATTGCCTAACATTAAAGGTAATGTATCTTGGTCACACCAACAAGGTGACTTCAGAACCTTATTACGTGCTAACTACTATGGTGGTTGGGATGATACTGGCAATGGTGTAGACGGTATTGGCGCTGCACTATTGGTTGATGTGCAAGTTTCGTATCAGGTTAACGAAAGTACCCAACTTGTGTTAGGTGTAGACAACTTGTTTGATACCTATCCAGATAAAAACCCGGGTGCAGGCGGCAGTGGTCAACTTTACTCAGAAGCAAGTCCTTTCGGGTTTAATGGTGCCGCATGGTACGTTCAAGCTCGTTTAAACTTCTAGTAATGTAATGTTATTATGCGGCAATGTGATTTAACGCCGCACTTTTACAATGCCGCTCATTTTGTATGAGCGGCATTTTTATTTTAAAAACAATGCCTTTAATAATCTTAGTAGTGGATTAACTCAAGGCCTTAGTTGCTGCAATTCGAGTAGGAGAAACTTCTTCCACCGGATAACAAGCCAACCTTTTGACGTACCGGGTCATTTCGCGCAGCTTGTCAAAAGCGGTTTGCATAGGGCCGTCTTCAATGATGCCTCCTACGTCAACATAAAAAATTTTTTCCCAAGGATTACCGGTTATAGGTCTAGACTCTAACTTAGTAAGGTTAATGTTGTTTTCTATTTGATTCGCCAAGTCAGACTTAACTGATTTAAGCGCATAAAACGCACCGCTAACATTCAGTGACCGGTTTAGAAACCGTGATAACTCACAAATTCTTTATTATCTACTCGCACTGAGCGCACGTCATTGGCAGCAAAATTTTCATCCGGATATCCTAGTGCAATACAAATCATAATTGCTTCGGTATCTGGTATTTGTGCGTATTTGTGAACCACGTCTGATTGCATAATACCTTGGCCGTTAATGACACATCCCAATCCAAGATCCCAAGCTGCTAAGACGATGCCGTAAGCTAATGAGCCCAAACCAAACTGCGTTATACCAGCAGGCTCTAACGTTTTATCGTAGGTCAACACAAGTGATACGGGGGCATCAAACTGACGAAAGCCTCTCATCATCCAATCCATACGCTTTTCTTTGTCTTCTCGCTTTATGCCCATGACTTCAAATAATTGCACCGCCACATCAATCTGGCGTTGACGATGCACACCGACGTAATCTTCCTTGTACGGAAAGTCACGGACATGGGGCTTTCCAGCCATTGTATCTTGCGTATTACCCTCGCGGATCTTATCCAAGACATCGCCAGTCACCGCATGCACTCGCCAAGTTTGTGTGTTGTAGGAAGAGGGTGCCCATTTGGCTGCATTTATAATTGCGTCAACCATTTCTTTGGAAACTGCTTTTTTGTTAAAACCACGAACACTTTTTCGAGACGCAGCGAATTCTGCAAAATTCATAAAATCCTTATTATTGTTAGGGTTGAGTAAACCATACTAACTATCAATGTAATTTTAAGTTGGGTCGTAATCTATTGTTAATTCGACTGACGAACATGAATAACAGCGTTTTTAATTTGCCATAAATAACCACTTGATGCATACGATACAGGCTAACGTAAACGATACGTGCTAAACGCCCTTCAATAAACATGGTGCCGCTGGTTAGATTACCCATAAGACTCCCAACCGTTGAATAGGTCGATAATGAAACTAAGGATCCATAGTCTACGTATTTGTAATCGCTTTGCGGTTTGTTTTCATCAAGCAGTTTAATATTGTCAAATACATGACTGGACATTTGATGGGCAGACTGGGCACGCGGAGGCACTTTAGAGCCATCCTGCATTAAGCAATGAGCACAATCACCCAACGCATAGATATTTTCATCTGTGACACTAACTAATTGCGGCGTGACCACAATTTGATTAATTAGGTTAGTTTCTAGGCCGCCTATGTTGGCCAAAAAATCGGGTGCTTTTATGCCTGCCGCCCATACCGACATCCTGCTGCTAATGAATCGACCGTCTTTTGTATGTAGTCCTGTTGCTTCTACTGCAGACACTGCTATATCGAGTAATACTTCAACCCCCAGTTTTTCTAATTCACGCTTGGTACTTTCGGCAATTCTTTGCGGAAGCGCCGGCAATAGGCGAGAACCAGCCTCCACTACGGTGACTTTGAGTCGGTTGCTCGACAATTGGTTATAACCATATGACTTGAGTAGTTCAGAGGTTTTATGAAGCTCAGCGGCCAACTCAACGCCTGTCGCTCCCGCTCCAACAATAGCAATCTCTAAGCTGCGATTATTGTCTTCAGATTCTAGTTTTAAAAATTCATTAAGTAATTTACGATGAAATTTTTGAGCACTTGCTGGTGAATCTAAAAATATACAATGTTCTTTAGCGCCCCCAGTGCCGAAGTCATTAGTCACTGAGCCGATCGCAAAAACCAGCTTTGCGTATTCTAATTCTCTTGAATTGAGTACCACATTACCGTCATCATCTAATAACGGAGCCAACGTTATTTTTTTAGTTTTTCGGTCAAGCGCGACCAGAGTACCTAAATGAAAAATAAAGCCATTTTTATTACCTACCAACAAATAATCAACCCCATCTATGTCAGGATCGAGGGACCCTGCCGCGACCTCATGTAATAGTGGCTTCCAGATGTGTGTTCGATTTTTGTCTACTAAAATGACTTTGCGCGCTTTCTTTTTATAGAGTCGTCCGAGTTTTACGGCGAGTTCTAAACCGCCCGCTCCACCACCCACAATAATGATATTTTCTTGGTCATTGTGAGCTGAATTTTGGGTTTCCAGTGTTATCATTTTATGAGTCATCTTATGTTAGTTAATTGTCAGTTTTGTATAAAGTCGATGTTGGTTTTAATTAATAAATTTACTAGGCCAGTACTTTCATTTTAGTGTTTACATGTCCCAAAGCCCATGATAAATCGCTACCATTTCTTGAATACTAGGCACAATAGGATTATTTCCCGGTGAGCCAGACGCTAATGCTTGTTTGGCCATGGTTTCGCAAACCTCAAAAAAGGCCTCCTTTTCAATACCAAAATCTTCTGGCGTTGGCACATTAAGGTCATCATTAAGTTGTTTTAGCTCTTTAATAAGGAGTCTACAAGCATGCTCATCAGGATCCACGTTTGTCGCAATACCCATAGTTCGGGCGCAGGTAGCGTAGCGCGAGCAGGCACCTCGTATCGAAAATGTAGTCACACTTGGCAACAACATGGCATTAGACAAACCATGAGGGACATGAAAAAACGCCCCAATCGGGCGGCTCATTCCATGCACCAAGGCAACTGATGCATTGGAAAACGCTAAACCTGCCAATGTAGCACCTAACATCATTGCTTCCCGAGAGGCTTTGTTTTTTCCATTGCGATAAGCTTCTCGCAAGTTTGGCGCAAGCAACTTCATTGCCGCTAACGCTTGACTGTCACTGTACAGATTTGCTTTTTTACTTACATAAGCTTCAATTGCATGAGTTAGTGCGTCAATGCCAGTGTCGGCGGTGGTGCGTGGCGGTAAGCTCAAGGTTAGCGTGTAGTCAATAAGTGCTGCTGCGGGCATAAATCCAGGACCGGCACAAAGCATTTTTTCATCCGTATCTTGGTCTGTAATAATAGTAAATTTGGTGACTTCAGAGCCTGTACCTGCAGTAGTAGGGATCGCGATGACAGGTAAACCGGGCTGAGTTTGTATATGAGGGAACTTATAGTCTTTTATTTCGCCACCCAGCATAGCTAACAGAGCCACTGCCTTTGCACTATCAATAGGACTTCCGCCACCTAAGGCAATGATGCAATCGTAAGGTTCGCTTTTGACTTTTTTCAGCGCTAGTATAATTGAGGCGACCGTTGGCTCAGGTATTGTATTGTCAAATACATCTGGCAATTGTTCAAAGTCGTTAAACTGCGCTAATAGGGCCTGAACATAACCGAGTTCAACCATGGTTTTATCGGTTAAAATAATCGGACGATAACAACCCAAACTGTTAATAACCTCAACCACTTTGCTAGCTGCATCTGCACCAATTTGAAGAATTCGTGGGAGTACAATTTGTGTCGACATAAGTGCCCCTATTAGACTTGGTCTTCATAATCTGAATATCATTGTGAATGACATTATTGATAACATCAAACCTGTAAAACTACTATGAATAATGTCTTATTAAGATAAAAGTATTAGCTTAAATTTATTCAACACTATCTTGCTCAAGCATACCCGAAGACCCTAGGTGCACATTATGATAACCCTAACGATTGCGCCCTAAGTTATCATGACTCGCTACCCAGTCTCCGCTTAATACGGCGTTCATTAACGACAATTCGCCTGCCAATACCGTAGCACCAATACTTTCAGCTAATTTGCGCACTTTCCCCTCTCCCGCGCAGCCCAATAGATTTGAACACCCTTGCTGAGTAGGTAAACCTGTGCCGCCGCCATAGGTTGCAATAAACGTGGCGGTTATGCAATTAGCTGAATGTGCACCGGTTTCAATCTCCACTTGATCGTCAATTATCAAGGTGAGATTGTGGCCGCAAAAGTGACAACAGGAAAGCTAAAGCCATCTCCTTGTGGGACAGAGCAATACTTTTCAAACGGTTCATTATTGAAACAATAAATGACCAATTGAAGAATATTTCTTACATAGAGCACTCCAGACACCGCAACATGAGGGGTTTTAAGCTCAATCTACTCGCTGGATTGGTGGCCTACTGCTTAAAGGAAAGCAACCCACGCCTTGATATGAATAGAATCGTTACCCGCTGAATAGACCGAATATACGTATTATTCTCTCTATACTTTGCCTAACTCATTATTCATCGAATTGATTTTGCTCCTTTAACTTGGCACCAGTTTCGCTTTGCCCTACTATTAATTTGTGGGGGATTACGAGTGCAAAGACCCTATGCTTGGCTTTATAATAGTTTTATTTTTTGTGATTTTTTCATTCCCAGCAAACGCGATACAGTCACTTGGCGCTGACTTTCAACCAGACGCAAATATCACTGATGATCTGACTGTGTTTATTCATAGCGGTTCAACCCGTAATTATCGCATTATCGGTACTATTTTAGCAGGCGCGCAGGTCACTGTGCTTGATCGTGAGGGCGAGCCTGAATTTGTAAAAATAGTTGATATAGAGTGCCAAAAGGGCTGGATAGAAGCTCAGTATTTATCCTCAACCGGCTCAATACGCGATCAGTTACCCAGTATTCAAGAACAAGTTGCCAGACTAAATCAACAACTAACCAGTTTACGTTAACAGCATCAACAAGCCAAAAGCCAAAACGTTGCGCTCGAACAACACAATAAGCGCATGGCCGGTGAGTTAGAAAATGCACTAGACACTTCTACCGAATTACAAATCAAAGTAGACAACTCCGATAACACTGCGATGATCGAATGGTTTACGCGCGGCGGTATCGTGGCTGTAATTTGTGTTTTTCTGGGTATTCTAATCACTTACTTTCCGAAAAAGCGCAGTCATGATGGCCAATGGAGGTGATGCTAGCTGCCGCAAGGAACCCGGCGTTGAAGATTTTATCTGAAGTAGGGCGTTTCTCTATGGTGGTTAGAATGTCATTGATGGCTATCCATTCGTTAGAGAACAGACCGCCAGTGTCATTGTCGGTAATTCGCACAAGGAGGGGTTTATCGGCACTAAGATACCGTTTGAGGCGCGAATGGTGGAGAGGCGAATTGGTGGAAGTTAAAAAGGTGGAAATGTACCGGTTTCCATTTTGCTATTTATAGTCGTTAAATAAGATTGAATTTGAAAGTAGCTGGGGTACAAAGTAGCCGTTAAACTTTATCTACACAATGTATTGCTAACTATTTGATTTTGTTTTGACCCGGAGAGTTTACTAGCGTCTATGCGCCAGTTTTGCGAGCAAACAAAAACGGCCTCGAAGGAGCCGTTCTTTTAGACTGCAGTGTACTATTTTAGGCGTTCGCTTTGCGACGACGAAAACCAAGAGCAGCTAATCCGAAGCCTAGCAGTGCAAGTGATCCGGGTGCTGGGACAGCAACGAGCTGCAAGCCACCAATGGTGTCATATGGGTTGGCTTGATCGTCTATGCTTATTGTAATTTCGCCTTGAGCATCCACGATTACATTTTCGAGCAGCACAAATTGGTTACCTTCGACCCACAAATTGGGATCGGTTTGAATGAAGCCGTCACCGGTGGCAGCCTCTGGGCCTACTCCATTAGCGCTGAATACTTCGTCCCAATTACTCGCATACAAAACGAGGTCCCACACGCTAAAAGCGACAAGATCACTAATTACAACAGTCGTCGGATCAGCGCCGAAGATTATGCGGTCCCTTAACAAGTTAGACCCAGAACCGTCAGCATATGTGTTTGTCTGAGTGTTAGATAAAGATATACCCGCGGCAACGGTTGTTCCGTCATCGTAAAACAGGCTCCCCGCTGCGGCTCCGTTGATTCCTACCGAATTCCAGAAGGTGCCTGTTCCAACAATTCCCAAACCTGTATAAGTAGTATGTGTGCCACCGAGGCTTCCATCAGTTCCCTCAAAATCGATGTTAATGATGCTTGCATTAGCGATGCCAGTAATAGATAACACTAAACCAGCCAAAGCCATCTTTATCATTTTTATGTTCACAATTAATTCCTATGTTTTAACTACTTTCTTGTTACAGAAAATGTCGTTACTAATTACGAACCGAGCTGCATTTAGTATGCCAAATTATTTTATTTGTTATTTTTCAGAAGTTTAATTAGTTTCTTTAATTTTGATATTACAGATCTGTAAAGTAATCTGACAGAAAAAACGCTCTAATCATTGATTTTAAGGTCAATTATTCACTCCGTTTTTCTTGTTTAGTAGGTAAGAGTTCATGAACTTACCGTTTCTTCAACATAAACCATACGGATGTCCGTCTGAGTTCTCATATTTAAATTACTTTTTAATCGATTAGTTAATGGCAGTTTAACCGATCAATATGTGTAAAAAATCCGGACAGTCAGTTTAAGAATCAAAGTCTAGTAAAAAATGCTCTTAAAACCTAATAATGTATGCGGATTATCGCTTCCCGTCTCAGGTCATCAGTCATGCCGTTTGGTTGTATCATCCATTTACACTGAGCTTTCGAGATGTCGAAGAACTATTGGCAGCCAGAGAGATCAACGTTACTTACGAGACCGTTAGAAATTGGTGCTTAAAGTTTGGTAATCAATATTGTAGTCAGATTAGGAAGAAGCCCGGCCAACTGGATTATACGATAATCCCCCCCTCCCCCCGAAAACCAATTCAATAAAGCTTTATCTAACTTAATTCCTTTATTATTTTTGATATCGACAAGCTTTCAAGGGCACCTAGAATGATATTTGTAACTGGCAACTAATCTACCCTCGCTGGTCGCCATGGGAATATAAAAATCCCCTTGTGCATGCTCTCCATTAACTAGTAGTGGGCCGGCTAGACCAATGGCCACTTGCGCGACTCCAATAAAGTTTTCAATATTACCCGCTGTTACTGAAGGATAGAATGAGTAACCACCGACATTCTCTAATGATAGGTCACAATTATCTTTAACAAAATCGCGACGTGCTTTAGCCATATCATGAGTATAATCGTCATCACAATCTCTGAGGATACGCGCTGACATTATTATTCTCATTTAGTTAACTTATTATTGATCTGATTATAGTTATTGTAGTGGGGTCAATTATTATAAATATTTATTCGCTTCTATTTAACAACTAATAAGGCGTTCTCTGTAACAACTTATATGAGTCCTTTGTAACTCCTTACACTGCATTTAATTGTCCTTGCTGCATTGCTTTACAGAGGCCAAATCAGCTTGTATCGCAATTTACGCATTAGTGTATTTCGAGCCTTGTAGTAGCTCTATAATTTTGTCGCTGAGTATGGATTTGGTTACTGGTTTGGATAAGTATCCATTCATGCCAGCGTCAAAACATTTCTCCTTGTCGCTCACCATGGCGTTGGCTGTTAAAGCAATAATCGGAATGTTTTTTACTTCTTGATACTTATCATGTTGACGAATAAGACGTGTAGTTTCAAAGCCGTCGAGTTTTGGCATTTGACAGTCCATTAAAATAAAATTGTAGAAGCCAGCAGCTTCCTCATCCAAATGAACTAGCGCTTCTTCACCATCATTTGCTAAGGTACAGCTGATGTTCAATTGGGCAAGTAAGTTCTGGATAACAAGCTGATTAATGTCATTATCTTCGGCGACTAAAGCATGGCAATTTTGAAATACATGGCCAGATATATTGTCGGTATCCTCATTGTTGACTAGCGCATCGTTAAGACTTAAGCCGTCGCATGCACCGAAAGGGACACTAATAGTAAAATTAGAACCTAATCCAAATTCACTATCTACGTTAACACTCCCCCCCATCAACTCAACTAATTTTCGAGAAATAGGTAGCCCTAATCCTGTACCTTGTGCTCTGCGTTTAGCGCTTGAATCTACTTGTTCAAAGGGGTCAAATAAAACGAGCAGTTTATCTTGCTCTATGCCGATACCTGTATCAATTACTGAGCAAACAAAGTTGACTTGCTCTTGTGTTTTTTTGTTAAGTCGAACACGAACGCTTATTGAACCGGTTGGGGTGAACTTAATCGCATTCCCTAATAAATTGTATAGTATTTGTTTTAACCGATGGGGGTCGCCAACAAACAGACCTTTTTCCATACCTGCTGACAAGTAATCAAGTTTGAGACTTTTTTCTGCTGCTCTGTGTTTAAAATCATTGATTAATTCTTCAACTAACTTTAGCAGATCAAATGGTTGGTTAGTGATACTAATTTTACCGGCTTCAATTTTAGAAAAATCGAGTATGTCTGTTATGATCCTGAGTAAATGATGTGAGCTACTTTTAATTAATCCTAAGTAATATTGACGCTTATCTTCACTTATTTGATTAACCTCAGCATCGTCCAATAACATGTCAACTAGGCCAATCACACCGGAAACTGGGGTTCTAATTTCATGACTTATATTTGCTAAAAATGCGCTCTTTTGTAAATCGGCTGCTTTTGCTTTTTCAGCCATTTTTTCAGCCAAGTGGGCACTATGTTGAGCTCGTTCGCTAATCGCTTTCAATTCATTTTTTATACGGTTCGATTCTGTCAGATCAATATTAACACCTGTGACTTTAACTGGCTTGTTATTGACATCATAGATACACGCTGCCATGCCCAGCACGCTTCGAATGTCGCCCGTATCAGTAGTCACTCTAAATTCATGGTTAAAGTAAGAGTGGCTTTTTAATGCCTGCGCAAATGCCTTTTTAGCTGCGTCAAGATCATCAGGAAAAACTGAGTTGCTCCAATCTTGCAAACGACCGTTGAACGAATCTCGACTGCATCCATAAATTTCAAATAATCGGTCATCCCATATTAAATCGTCATTGTCTATGTCGTAGTCCCAGACCCCAATTTTTGCAGCTTTGAGCGCAAGAACGATGCGCTGCTCAAGCTCTTGTCGCAATATTTCATCCTCTTTTTGCATCGTGAGATCTTTGAATGTCCCAAAGTTTCTTACTACACGCCCATTAATGACTTCTGAAAAACCAGTGGCATTAACGATTAGATTTTTTCCTTTATTAGTAATAAAATTTAGATCAATTGAGTACGACTCACCGGTTTTTTCTAAATTTTGTAATGCGCGAGTTAATGTTGGAATTGCGTCTGAATGATAAAAATTAATACCTTCTTCGAGTTTAGGCTTGAAAATAAGCGGGTCTGTTTCGTGAATACGATGAACATAATCAGACCAATACAACTGGCTTGTATCTAAATCAATTTCCCAATAGCCTGTATCGGTGACTGTGATCTTCCCCTAAATCTGTAGACATTTTTTACTTAGAAAGCGAAGTAAGGTAAAAAGTGTTATGAATAAAAAATATCCTGATGAATTTAAGCAAGAAGCCGTTCGACAAGTGTTAGAAAAAGGCTT
>Ga0307981_1002240_pt1 | contig 15974 bp, 11 predicted proteins | sample OrgLakmetagen987_FD_201849 | JGI IMG/M metagenome (GOLD analysis project Ga0307981, IMG submission 201849) | Saline water microbial communities from Organic Lake, Antarctica - #987 | ecosystem: Environmental > Aquatic > Non-marine Saline and Alkaline > Saline | place: Antarctica: Organic Lake... | reverse complement strand
CTGCACAAACAGAAATAACCGAGGATCTAATAGAAATAGTGACTGTATATGCGAGTAAAATACACGGAAAGAGATCTTACACCAAAACAGATCCTATATAAGATTTAGTAGGTTTTTTCACACTACATAGCACTTCTTTTGAATGAAACTAAAAGTATAAAAAAGATAACACAATACTTTAAAGAAACTAAACCCACTAAGAAGGCGATTTTAGAAACTAAACCCACTAAGAAGGCGATTTTAGAAACTAAACCTAGTTGTGTTTCCTACCCATCATCATGTCCTACATGTTCTAAGTTGAAAACCCCTAATAAAAATATCAGCTTAGAAAAAAGACTTAATGTAGTTCTTAAAGAATTGAAATCTATTAAAGAAAGGCTAAATCCTCTTATATACGTTCTGGAAAATTCTATTTCAACACTGTGAAAATTGATATCTGTTGACACATACAAAAAAAATAGTAATAACTATTTTGATTTTTTTGTAATTTTTATTTTTGTTTTTTGATTGTTTTGTAATTTTTATTTTGTTTTTTGATTTTTTGATTTTTGTTTTTTTTGTTGTTTTTTTGTTGTTTGTTTTGATTTTTCGATTGTTTTTCGTTGTTTGTTTTTGATTTTTCGATTGTTTTTCGTTGTTTGTTTTTTTTAGTGTTATGATGCCACAATTGCATTCCTTGCGGCAACTCTCTTGAGACGAAGATATGTTAAGGATCTTATTCCTTTAACATCTCTGTTGTTTTTATGTACACCGAATTTGATTAATTCGGTAGCAATATCAAGAGTTTTTGCCAGATCTACAGCAGATCTACCCTGTTTATCCTTAAGATTAAAGTTAACTTTGGAAGAGTTAAACTTACTTAGTTCGTTTATTGATCCAACGGTATGGATTAATGCAATGTTATCATCATTGATAACATAATTTGGATTGTTTTCAACATTCACATTACGACTTTCGTCGGCAAATTTTAAGTTTGTTATTTAATTTTATCAAATTCAAAAAAGTATATTGTTTTTACATTTTTAACACAATAAAACTCATCTAAAAGCATCAGTGAACAAAAAAATATATGCTTATCTGATAAGTGTAATAATTAAACTTCTGTCTTATACATATAGAAGTAATATCTATACATAGATATTGTTGAGAACGTAGGTTTTTAGTACAAATAGGTAGTTTAACTCCGATTTGTATTACAATTGTCTTTTCTTATCATTTTAATCGTTTAAACCTCTGCAGAATTCAGTTCTGACATAGGTATGCCTTTAAAACGCACGGAATGGAATGAGGTTGCCAGGATATTTGGCATACCTCACATTAAAAACAAACCCTTCGAAGAACTTGTAGGAGTTTTGAAAGATATGGGCGTCGGTGAAGAAGATGCCAAGTTATTCCTTAACATCCCTGAGGATTCTCCTCTTAAGTGGATCCATAATCAATCCTACGAGACTTTGAGAGTTCTTAACGTTAAGCTTAATATGAAAACTATTAGGCTAGTTGAGGGAGGTTATGTTAAACTAACTAAGCAAGATTTTATTAAAAACATGCATATATACGTAACCGAAAACCCTTCGGTTACTAAACTTGAACTTATAGATGTTCTTAGTACTTATAAAGGTAGAGATATGGTCGATAAATACGGCAGCATCTCTGTAAATGATTATAAAAGTGAAGATATCAAATTCATAGCAAGTGCTGCGTGTCTGAGATATAAAGAATATCCGACTGTTGAAGATATAGTAAACAAACTCAATAAACTTAATATAAACCCTAAGATTTATGAGGATTTAATCTCTAAGCAGAAAGAATCCATTTATTTCAAAGTGGGTAAGTTGAAGGTTAGCGATCTTAAGAAAAAGTGCCGAGAGTTAAAAATAACATCGGGTCAGAAGAAGTCGGACTACCTCTCTAGGATTTGGAATAAAATGTATTCCGATTCTGATGTAACGAACGTCTTCCTTAACACTGCAGCGTCTGCTGTTAAATCCAACCCTGCATCTTTATTGAAGTCGAAAGACTCTACATTATCTTCTCCTATGGGTACAAACCCAGGAGTTAAACTAGATTCTGTATGTAAAGTACTAGATGCTTCTAATCTTACGGAAGTAAAGTCTAAACTAAATACTCTGGGTTCTGTAGATTCTCTTGAATCTCAAGATATTAAGTACATTGTACACATCGCCGATCTTCACATCCGACGTGATAAGCGTATTGATGAGTATCGCACAGTGTTTAACAACTTTGCAGACTCTATTAAAGATCTACCTAGAGCCAACACTGTAGTTGTTATTTGTGGCGATATATTTCACCATAAAACTACGCAGAAGGCTGAAGGTATAGATCTGTGGCTTATGTTCCTAAAGAACGTAAGTTCATTATTCCCTATATTTGCTATTGTGGGTAACCACGATGTTGATCTTAACTCTAATGACTTAAACTGGTTGGATCCTTGGATTAGTGTATTCCCTAAATTTCATCTACTGAAGTACACGGGATACTACAAGTACAAAAATATAACATTCGCTGTTGAGTCTCTGCTCGATAACGGTATTCTCCCTCCTAGACCCGTCGAAGCTAAAAACACTGAAAGTATTATTGGAACTGAAACCCTAAAGAGTAATCACAAGTACGTTTACCTGTATCATGGAACCCTAGATGGATCTCTGGTGGAAAACGGCACTTCATTAGAATCTAAGAAAACTATTAAGTCTATTGGAGATTATGATCTTATCTTGTTAGGTGATATTCATAAATACCAATACATGAATAAGACCAACACCGCAGCTTACTCAGGCTCTCTCATTCAACAGAACAGAGGTGAAAGTTTGTTTAACCATGGTTACCTCCTGTGGAACATTGAGTCTGAGTCTATTACTTCCAAATTTGTAGAGGTTGACAATCCCTATGGGTTTGTTGATGTAGTTGTTAAAGAAGACGAGAGTTATGTCATGCCTGATATTAAAGGTAAGGATAAGATCGTACTACGATTCCTTATGGGAGTTGATGATACTTCTAAATCTTGTAAGAATACCATCCAACTTATTAAAGATAGGTTGGGATCTAAAGTGGTAGACTCGCAGGTAAAAAAGGTATTTGTTGAAAATAAAATACAACTATCCAACTCCAACACCTGCTCTACTTACATGACCACATACTTAAAATCCATGGCCGGTGATATAGATGATGCTACCATGAAAGAACTTATGAAATACCATAATAAAATCTACACGGAGCCTGTTACATCTACCACCCGCGTATGGAAACTAAAATCCTTAGAATTTAAGAACATATTCAGCTATGGAGGTGATAAAGTTAATTACATCAACTTCTCCAAGCGAGGGTTTTATAAGATATTTGGTCAGAATTACTTAGGTAAAACGTCTATCATCAAAATAATTAAATGGTCTCTATTCCGTAAGAAGAGTGGTATTATGGATAATGACATTCTAAATAGAACCTCCAAGGTTAAGTCTGGATATGTTACTATCAAGTTTACAAATGCAGCTGATGTAGAGTACAATCTTCACCACAACATCAAGACTAGTAAAAAGGTCTCTGGTATTACGGTAGATTCTACTCTAGTTAGTGATAAGATTAATATTAAAGGATCTAGAAACGTAGAAGAGTCTCTAACGGCCATCATCGGATCTTACTCCGATTTCGAATACGTGTCTAGCATTAACAACCGTGATGTAGAAAATCTAAAAACTCAAAAGCAGTTTCTACCCATGTTTAACCATCTATTCCAGTTGGATGAGTATGTTAAATATTATAACATCTGCACAGACGATATAAAGTGTGTTAGGATGGCATTAAAATCACTTAAGGGTTGTCTAGATCAGGTAAACTATACAAAGAAATTACAACACTCCACACTGCAGCTTCAACAAGTATCCTCTAAGATAGAGAAATTCAAAAAGCTAGTCCAGGATAGTAAAAGTTCCGACGAGTCTAAATTGTTTTTGGATATCATTGAAGACTTGAAGCCAACTAAAACTATTCTGGATGAGGAAAAATCTACCTTTGTTAGGAAGTTGGGAGATATGACTACCAAGAAGGATAAGATATTAAGGAATATTATCCATACACCCAAACCAATTCCAATACTCTTAAAGAAAGATCATGCTCTACAGAAGGAGGCTGAAGAGTCTCTAAAGAAGGTAGATAATTCTATAAAACTTAAGAAGAGTGAGTTGGAAGGTTTAACTCTAAAGATACATAAAATTCCTATAGAGATTCAGAAACTTAAGAACTTGGTGGCTGGTCAACGTTACGACTATTCTTCCCTAAAAACTAAGATGATATCCATGCTTAATCAGGATAGTAGTCTTACAAGAGTTCACAGAAATAATATTCTAATACTACTCGAGAAACACGACTATTCCTCGATGTTAAAACAGGCGGAAGAAAACACTCGCATCCAGAAAGAGGCTAACATCCTTAAGAAGTCTATCCTATCCTTGTCTGTTAAACATACCAACCTTGTAAAGTTTATAGCGAAGTGTGTAACCAGAATAACCTATTATAACGATCACATTAATAATGATATGCTAATCGAAGAAGTAAAAACTCTCGATGACTACATTCGTAAGATAGGTACCGATAAGGGTAATCTGTATAAAAAAGTATCAGATCTACATTACTTTATTAAACAGCTTAAGAGTAACCCCCCAGTTACTCCGTTTTTGATGCAACAGGTGTATAAATATCTAGGAGATAAGTATACAACAAGACTTAACACCCGGATGAATAATGATAATATTCAACTGTTCGTACTATCCCTTAAAAATGAAGTGTCGAAGTTGGAATTCATAGACAAGGATATTAAACGTATTAAATCCTCAATCAAGAAGCAGAGTGTTCAACTCCTAGAAATTAAAGCTAAGGAGGATAAGCTAAAGTACCTCAAGATTTATCAAATGATGATGAGCGACAAGGGTATCCCCTCCGTAATCTTAAATGAGATTACTCCTCAGATAGAAAGTAGAATTAATAACATCTTGACAATTTACACCAACTATCAAATCAATATTGTTCTGGAGGGTAAAGGATCTTCCAAGTCGATCAACATATACCAGGTAAAATCTTCAACCTCTGCTGAAGACTCTTCCGTTGAAGATAGCACCTCTGCATCCGCCAGTGCCAGCGCAGCCACCGCAACAACGACTAGACCTTTAACCATCGGATCCCTGAGTGGTTACGAACTGTTTATCTTTAACGTAGCCTTTAAGATAATTCTGAAGTCGGTATGTGAATGTTCTTCACCTGATTTCATTCTGATAGATGAGGTATGGGAGTCCATAGCTGTTAAGAATTATCCCAATCTAAAATCTCTACTTAGTCTTCTAGATGAAAACTTTACTAACATTCTGGTAATTTCCCACATCGAAGAAATTAAGGAGATTCTAAACGATTTCGAAGGTGTCTTTGTTAAGATTAAGAGGGAGAAGTCATACTCCACAATCGTATAATTGCTTTAGTAATAAAAAACATAACACACTATATACAGTATAGGTTAATTAACACTTAGTCTTAGTGACTTAATACAGTAATCTAATTATGTTTGAAGATGAAGTTATAAAAGCTTTAAAATCCAGAGATCTTACGGATGCCAGTATCGCTACGCATATAAAAAGATTGAAGGCATTAAAACCCATTGAAGTGGAAAACTTATCTTTTTTACAAGACACAAAAACCGTTTCTACTAGATTGGAAGGAAGTGATCTGAAAGTTACTAGCATTAAAGGGTATTATACTTCCATTAGGGCTGTTGTTAAGAATAATAAGATGTTCACACCTGCAGCGCAACAATTCTACATGGATAGAATGATGCACTACATTAACTTGGATAAAGATCGGCGGGAGAAGAATAATAAGATGACCCAGTATGAGAAAGATAATTGGATTGAGGTTGAAGAGCTTAAAGCCATATATAAGAGACCCCTAAAAAAAATAAAATTCTGCGGCGATAAGTTTATCAACTGGCGCTTGCGGCAGGAAGTGGTAACCTTTTTATTTTACGGATGGAGACTTCCATTTCGATTAGACTTAGCAGATGCCTTCATCATTAAGAGTGATAAGTATCTTGACATAAAAGGTAAGCGTAACTACATTGTATTTTCAGAGAAGAATAAGAAAGGATGGATTATCCTAAATCATTTCAAAACTATACGTTCCATGGGTCGTAAGGTTTTTCCTATACAAACGTTTATAATCCCTCATCTAGCCAAGTGGTTTAAGATTATCCGAGAGGTAGCTTCTAAATACAGAATATCTACAAAGTTGCTTATCGATGAAGACCCTAAGGTAGAATACAACTCAGATACTATACATGTCTACCCCCTCTTCTACTCCATGTCATCTATTAACAGAATAACACCCTACTCTAAAGGAGGATTCGGTCTTTACGTCACCAGACTGTACAAAAAATACACCGGGAAGTCTATGACCGTACGACTGTTAAGAGTTATTTATGAGACTCATCACTTTCACTCTGAGGATTATAAGAATTATTCATCTTATAAAAAAAAGAAACTTCACGAACAATTATTGCATAGCACCTCTATTAGTTCTGCCTACAATAGAGCAACAGAATCCAAGCGATGACAGTGATGTCATTAGAATCACTAGAATAATTCGAATCATTTGGTTTATTGAATATTTTGTCTTGTAAGTTCTAGTTTTTGGATACGTTGTTCTAGCTTTCCAACGTACCTCACCAACTTATTCATTTTTTCTATAACAACCTTCATAGTTAGTTCTGTTTTTTTCTTAAACAGAGCATATATATTATCAATCGGTATAGATGTATTGTCGCTAAATGTTATTTTGACAATATCCACCCTACGCAATCTTTTGGAGTTGATAAATATATTCTGTTTGGTGAATACAGAAACAATAGTTCCTTCTTTAACGTTATACCACTCTGATCGAGATATACGTTCGAAATCTTCTAATATCTTTTTGATTCTAATTTTTTCCATACTTAAATTATAGTTATGACCGATATAAAGAAATACGAAGTCTTTATTTCGGATCTAATCCTAGAAGACTTTATTAACCTCTACAAGGACAAAGAGTCTTTATCTTATGATAAGCAATATATATTGAATAAGATATATAATAAATATTACTGCAATTGGTTGAACACTATACTTCCTAACCATTTAGATAACGGATTTGATACTAGACTGAAACATATCTCCGAAGTGTTAGATCACACCCAATTCGAAAGAAATAGTTATTCATGTACGGCATTATTTGTTGAGCTTAATGGGATAAAGTTTAAGTATGGGTATATATATTACAAAATAAACATCCAATCTGAGAACAATATATCACTCGATTACAAATACTATTGCTCTGGGATTAACCTCCTATCTCAAGATGGAGAGTATCGTCAAGGATTTAACACTATAAAACATTTATCAAATTGCAAACGCTTATATTATGATTTATGGTTGGACATCAACAATTTCCTAATAAAACATAAATTTATCCATAAGTCATACATTGATAAATTTTACTCTGGTTTTACACAAGGTCAGATAGATTCTGATATTAAAGGATATTCTTTATACATAGATATTTACATAATCACTTGGATTAAAGTTCATGTTCTTAATAAAGTTCATCTAGAGTTGGTCAATGATAATTTAAAATTTCGACAGAATATTCTTCAAGAATCCAATATCAAATTCTTTAAAAAGATTGTAGTCAAATATGGTATTAAAACAGTATTGGGATTGTATAACTACATTAAGTCTTTTGATAATCAATTCACACAGTTAGGTCAGAAGATCATCCCTTTCTATAAAAAAGATATATTTAATATTAAATCTAGAGTGTGGAGAGAAATGCATATTAATGAACTTCTAAATGATATTCTAATTAATAAAGTGTGCTCTGGTGTTCCATACACATTTCCATGGTTTATCTTGAATAATGTTAATAAAACTATGATTGACTACAAGAATTTGGGTTATCACCAACACATAATTAAACACAACAAAAACAAAAGCAACAACCAAAGCAACAACAAATCCTTTGGAAACTTTGGCTTATCGGACAAGTTAGGTACATTAACCAAATATAAATCACATTTGGAGTCTAAAGGAATAGAGAAATCATTAAATACTATAAAGACCGTGGCTGTTATAGTATCAGAATACGTCAGTCGTACCTTTTCAGATCATATTAATATGGTAAGATCACCCCTTTACAAGATAGAAAGAGGTAACATATTGCAGAATAGTTATATCTACAAGAAGAATATCCTAGACATATTATATACTATTTATGCAATGAATAAAACATGTAATATAATTCATAGAGATCTTCATTTGAATAATACCACTTTGTCTAGCCACCATATTAAAACAGGAAATGATTATACAATAAACAAAAAGAATAAGGTAAGATACACTCTAGAAGATAATACTGATATTTACATAACAAGTACAAGAAAATTTTCTTGCATTATAGACTATAGCAGATCCATAGTCTATAATAGTAGACTCATACCCGAAATAGTGAAGGACATATGCGATTTTTACTCTAATGTACAAGATGAAAGAATAAAATCTATCCAAATTAAAAATTATGTTGAGCAGTATCCTTTCGTTTTCTTCAAGATATTCAGTGCTTTAGATGTACAGATGTATTGCTCCATGATGTTTAGAAAGTTGAGTTCTTTGGAAGAGGGGTTGGTAGATCCTAATCTACTTACTCTTTTTAAAGATATAGTAGATGTAAGCTATAATTATTTAATAGATGAAGTGTTTAACTTCATCAGTCATACCAATAAGGTAGAATACATAAAAAATCAAAAGTATTCCACGTTTTACATCTTAAAGAAGGTTGCGGCTATGCTTGAAACCAGGTTAAATCCTGGAGATAAAGTCTTAGATCATTTTTCAGTATTTAACTCTGTAAAATACTCTACAAAATCTTTTAATACACTTCCACCCTTTTTCAAATCGATATACCTGAAAAAGGGGGGTATTGTGAAGGAAGTTCCTGATAATAAAAAGAAGGAAAATGTAATAAAGTATTTTGATTTATTAAAAAGATCTAAAATAGACTTAGTATAAGTATAATAAGTATTATACTAAGTATAACACTCTTAGTATAATACCCTTGGTTATTATATTTTGTATACTTATCTCGCAGTATACTTATCTCGCAGTATACCTATCTCGCAGTAAACCGATATGGAAAATGCTAAACTGTTGCTGGAGAAAGCTAATGTAGATTATAATACCTTAAAGACTCTATCAGAGATAGTAAGATCTTTTATAATTAGTAGAAAAATGATAGTGGTGGGAGGAACATCTATTGATTATGCTCTTAAATTAAAAGGAGATAAAGGTATTTATCACAATGATAAGCTTCCTGATTTTGATGTTTTATCATCTAACTCCGTTATAGATGCCTATGAATTAACAGAGTTGTTATGTAAAAAAGGTTATAAAAACTTGTCATGTATTAAGGCTTTACATAAATCTACAATGAAGGTCCGTTACAACTTTGTAGAGCTTGCCGATATTACATACTGTCCAACTCATATCTTTGAATCATTGGAAACATTAAAATACAAAGAAGTTACGTCAGTACACCCACACTTTCAATATTTAGACATTCATAGAGCACTTTCTATTCCTTTCGAAAACCCTCATCGTCCGGTAATTCTAGCAAGGTGGATAAATGATGCTAAAAGGTATAACATGCTTTACGAACATTACCCTATAACAACACCATCTAATTATGAGAAACCAGAGTATAAACCCGTTACCTTTAAATTGAGCACTCTTAAAGGCTACTGCTTGTTTGGTTACTCCATCTTAGACTACACTATGGATGAAGTTTCCATTACCTTTAAATCTCCTAAAATATCATTCTGTTATGACGATGAACTAAAAGAAGTTGGAGATACTTATAACTCTTATCTCGGTAAAATCCCTAAGAAAAAAATAGTGAAGATTGACAATAAAGTTGTCGAAGTTTATAATACAAAAGATATTCTAATATCCGCTACTTTACTTAACGAAAAGTACAACATATGGATTAGTGATTTTCAATACCCAATGATGTACAGTTTGTTAGATGATGATAAACAAAGAGGTAAGAGTTATTATCTAAGATTTTATGAACTTGCAAAAGCTCAAGGAGCACCTAAGATAACAACATACGGAAGAACCAATGTGAGTTCTGGTATGTATAATGCAAGACATAGGATTAGAGATAGTATACCAGAGAATTTCCACCCTAAAGGAAATATATGCAACAAACCTCATTCAGTTTTCGACTACAGCATTTACGAACTAGATGGGTTGAAAAGATCGCCGCGAGCTGCAAAAAAAAGACAAGAAAGGATCCTAAGAAATTAAAGTAACAAATCTGTTACTTGGTTGCACCTTTCTTTAAGAAAAGGTTCATGTAGCGATTATTGGATACAGAGTCTGTTTTTCTTTTCAGCCCTTCCTTTTCTAATCTCCATAGACTAGGAGATCCGAACTCGAAAGCAACATGCTCATCTGCTAATATTTTGTTAAATGGATTTTTTTTACCACGAATGTACATTAACTTAGTAAAGTCGTACTCGTCAGATTGAGACATTATTTCTCTAATTTTCTCTCTAGCTATAGTGATAGTAGCCTTATCGAAACTATTAGATTTTCTCTCGAAGTAAGCATTGGCGCATTGGTCTGTTGTAAATATACTAATCCTAGCATTCTTCTTCAACTGACTATCCAACTTTACATCATCCTGTAAAGTCATTATAACGGTTATATAAAGATGACGCCCCTGGAAGAATAATTTCTGAAAAATAGGCTGAGTTTGAAATAGTTTCAACTCAGCGCCGCAATCATCCAAAATAATAATACAGTGGGGGTTTAAATTGTGATGATCTAGTACTAGCTTTTCTTCATCCGCAACATTTGCAAAAGCTCTTCGGTTGGAAAGAATACATTTTTTATACAGCCGCCTCAAAGCTTCATCAGCATTCTTAGTTAATTTTTCTACTTGAACTTTGCGCTTGTGAGGGTTAGGTATGTTTATACTGGCAATAGTGGATCTAAGATGTTTTTTAATACTTACGTATATATTTCTCTCCTGCGCACTAGCTACCTTATCGAACATAGAATGTAATAAATCTAATTTATTTATAGTGTTGTATATTCTAGCTGCAACCTCCTGTCTATCATGAATGCGTTGAATAATTTCCATGTCTACTTTACCAAAGGTTGTAATCGACGGAATTACACCATCGAAGGCACAGTTGGTGGAAGCTGTTAACGCAAACACGTAAGGAATTACTACATGATTTTTTAGCTTGTGTAGAATATCAAATAAAATAGTGCTCTTGCCAGTGTTGGAGGCTCCATATATTATAATAGAGCTGTTTAAATAAGTTTTGTGAGTTTCCGTCATATCTAGTCTATACATTAAAGTTTCAAAAAAATAACCAATCTGTTTCTAAATACTAACATTGTAGGTTTACCAATCGGAGTAAGCGTCTCTTACCGAAGGTCTGGACCATTCCTGCATACCCTGCATGCCACCGGGGCCGCGTTGCATGCCACCGGGGCCGCGTTGCATTCCACCGGGGCCGCGTTGCATTCCCTGCATGCCGCGTTGCATTCCCTGCATTGCGTTCCCGGGACCGTTTCTCATTTTTTGTTGAGTTTCATCATCCGAGGTTATGTAAATGTAAAGAACAATAAGTAGAACAAAGGCTATAATAAGAATAGTAGAGATGTCCAATCCAAATAGATCAGCCACAGAACCAATAATGTTGGTGGCGGCGTTGCCTACACTGTCCACAAGCTCCGCTGCAAAGAATTTAGTCTTGGTGTCCATAGTACTTTCCAACTCAGTATCTGTAACCAATTCATTTACTATTTTAGAGGACATCTCGTCGACCATCTTAGCAATACCTTCGGCACTTTGTTTAAAGGTTGATCCCTCGATCACCGAGTCGGGGGTAATTTCAATATCTTGGTTAGCTTCTACTGTTAGTTGAAGGTTATTAATATTCTTTTGGGTGAATGTGGTTTTTACATGTTTCTCTACTATAGTTTCCATTTCTGTAGAAGATTTGCCAATCTCAGGAAAGTTTGATCTTTCCTCCTTTAATGATGTTAATATCTTGTCTTTCATTTCATTGTTAGTATTGTTTAATACCGTGCTATTTTTAAGTACGGATAAATTTATTTTAGCTTCTTGGATAAAACTACTGTTAGACACTTTACCCGAGATTACTAGTCTTTGATTTGCAAAAACGGATCCTGTAGAGGTGGTGGCATTCTCTATGATAGCTTCATTAGCTGCCGTCGAAATAGATTCGTTAAGCTGCTTGGTATTTTTACCTCCCATACTTAGATTGCTATAAACATACAGTTATAAGGTTTTGAAAATTTATAATTATTTCCATGGAAATTTATTGGGATGTATGTGGGTTCTACAATAAAATAATCCTCCACGTCTAAACACAAACCATGCTCTATGTTTTCTAGAAGGTATGCGATACCATTAGTTATTTCCAACCCTTTTGCTTTTAGGGCTTTAAGAATTATATTAGAAGCTTCTTTTCGATCGCATTTTTCATCATAGAAGAGAGAATATATAAAACTGTCGTCTACTATATTTAGTTTGTGTAGTTTACGGCTAGCAGAGCTCTTCAGATAATCATATATATTAGGAGATATGTACTTAAGAAATGTAGCTGGCATTTTTTTAAGATACTCATGCGACAACGTTAATCTATTATCATACGTTAGTAAATGTTTGGAATAGTTTGTATCTAATATATACAAATGTACTGAATCTTCGATTAACTTGGATATAATATTATTTGTAAGGATTCTACATTTATATTTATCTGTCGTTCCCATACAAGAGTAATCGAAGGATAAAGTCAGATTAATAAAAACTTTAGAGCAAGATGTAAATATATCTTTCAATTTAGTAGAAGTTACAATATGCAAGATATTGCTAAGACAATATAACTCATCACATTCTATGTGTTTAGTAAGTCTGTAAACTCTACCAATGTCAATCCAACCTTCATAGATCCTTTCATGCTCCACAGGAGAATCTCTGGTATTAGAGTAATAAAATAATATGGAATGTCTAATGTTTTTTAGAATATCGGTAACTATGAGGTATAACATAGAAGCTACTTTTAGATACCTATACACATCCGTGATGATGAATACGATCTTTATGTTAACATGCTTCGATATTAATTTCCTACACTTTAATGTTATGGTTATTATATTATTTATAGTACCGTTCGTGATAAACCCAATAGATATATCTTCATTTGTTTTTAGAGTGGGATTGGTATCCATTCGTCGTAGAACACGACTAGTCGTTTTTGGTGATAAAGAATTCATATTCATTGCTTAATATAACATGGTAACTCTATTAGCTAAAAATAAAATTAAAGAGAAACCACATTACTCCGTATATGAAAAGGATTTCATTAAAAAGAACAAAGCAATAGACTTTATTTTATACTGGATTGAACACCGGTTGCAAAGTAAAGTTCTTCTCATTCAAGCTAAGACGGGTACTGGAAAATCAGTAACCCTTCCTGCAGAATTGTTTATCAGCTTGGAAAAACCTATCATCGTAACTCAACCTAAGGTTTTAACGGCTGTATCTATTGCTAATGATATTGCTAAATTCTACAAAACCTTTACCTTGGGAAAGGACATAGGCTACATAACTCAAAATTTTAAGATGGCTCCCCGAGATCACAAAAGTGTTAAGATTGTAACTACAGGAATATTACTCAACATGTTCCAGACTGACATCATTGAAACCTTAGAGAAGACTATAATCATAATAGACGAGTGTCACAGCAATAGCATAGACTTCTACATGTTATTTTATCACATAAAATCCATAAAGGACAATCCTAGAAGTCCAGTGTTTATATTCACGAGCGCAACCATAAACATTCCCTTATTCTCAGAATACTTTGACATTCTAGAAAAGGATATCATTGAAATCGGTGGTGTTAACTACCCAATCTACGAATATACTTTAGAGTATCCTCTGCAGAATGCCATTCCAGATATATTCTCAATAATTACCAACATTCACGAAGATAAAAAACAAACCCTGTTAACTTCGACAACCTTAACTAAACCAGACTTTGAAGACATATTGGTCTTTGTTAGTTCTAGTAGAGTTGCCCAAAAACTTATCCTTGAAGTTAACCAATACAATAACAATAACAAGAAGAACGGCTTGGTTCCTATTCTTATAATGCGATACACCTACGATGAGAACTCTATCGATTATCTACACTTAACCCAACCTATACACGATGTACAACTTCCAGATGAAAATATAAATTGCACTCGTAAGGTTATCTTTACAACTAATTTTGCAGAGACGGGTATAACTATTCCTAATGTAGGGTATGTGTTAGATACAGGTGATCATATTTACAGCCATTTTGATATAGATACATTTACTACAACTATTAAAAAAGCAGATGTAGCTCGTGATAGTCTAACCCAACGAATGGGACGAGTCGGGAGGAGAGGAACAGGTGTGTACATAGGATGTTATGTAGAAAAAAAGAGGTTGCCTATATCAACCTCGGAATTACTTACATCCGACATGGCACCCCACCTGTTAAATATTATCATTAAAAAGGCAGATCCTAAGTGGGATAACACCCTGATCAATTTCAACCCCCGGGAAAAAAACATTCACAATATCAAAAATGATATTAATTTCATAAACCCAATCCCACAGGACCACATTGATATTTACTTTGAGTACTTGAGGATCATGGGGTACATCGACGAAAAAAACGTTCCTACAATATCCGCCTTAATAGCAACAACTCTCAGACTTGTTTCTCTTAATTGTCTTAAGATGATTCTAACATGCTATGCTGAAGATAAATCCCAGATGTATTACATAATTTTCTTGGCTGCGTTTATCAACCTTAAAACAGAGAAGGGAGATATGCTATCTGTTCTTGATCTTATACCAGACTTAAACTATTGCTTGGATAATAACACATTAATGTCTTGGTGTGACGAGCATAACATGTCTGTTAAACAGATATCTAGTATCTTATCATTGAAAGATAACATTCATCAGACTCTTCTAGAATTAGGATTGTCATACCCATTTATCGAGGATGCCGATATTAACCTTAAGTGCATAAAAAAGTCTATCTACTACGGGTTTATGTTCAATGTAATGGTAAACAAAAAATCTTTAAAGTCTGGACGTAGGGTAACATTACCTAAAGAGTACCGAGAGTTTACATACCTAGTAACACCAAATCTTTCTATGAACGACGACTTAACTTTAACACCTGAAAACATATGCTTTCTTGATTATGATGTTGCGGTCGACGAACACTTTTACACATAATTAAAAAATATTTATAGTATAGATCTCTCGGGGGTCTTGAAGAAGACGCAAGTATATCAGTAAAACAAACAATGGATTTGGTGGAGCTTGCCGTCCAGAAGCTGAAAAATATAGAGATCTTCCTAAGAGCTATCGAAGAAATATCAGATGTCGACATCAGAGCTCTTAATGTTATTCAAGATAAACTAAAGAAAAAAATCAAACAGACTGAGTTATACGAGGGTTGTCCTAAAGATAGTTTGGAAGATTTAAAATGTGAAAGTGATGAACAGGATGAAGTAGATGTAGATGATGTTATTAACTTATACTCTTGGGAAGAGGACGACTTGATTTCTATTAGAAAAAGACGATATGAAGCTTTAAAAGAACCGCAAAAAAGTAATTAAAATATAAATTTTTACTTTACTTAATTGCAATGAGATCTGATGTCATTAGATAAAATTCTGATGTTAAAAACCTACTAAAATCTACATATCGATTTTAACACACCTGTGTTAGGTTTTTACTTAAGAGTAACATCAGAAACCCTCTTATTTTTTTATATGTTTTTTAAGTGGATGTTT
>Ga0307981_1002237_pt1 | contig 15987 bp, 13 predicted proteins | sample OrgLakmetagen987_FD_201849 | JGI IMG/M metagenome (GOLD analysis project Ga0307981, IMG submission 201849) | Saline water microbial communities from Organic Lake, Antarctica - #987 | ecosystem: Environmental > Aquatic > Non-marine Saline and Alkaline > Saline | place: Antarctica: Organic Lake... | reverse complement strand
CATCTGGCTGGCATGAGCGGAACAATAAGCGAACATCACAGATTTGCAAGCCCGGTGGCACAACATCCTGTGCCGCCGGAACGAAGGGGATAAGCCTTTTTCTATGGTATACTCGGGGCCAAAGCGATCTTTTACTCGTCTGGCTGCCTGTATGAAGAAGGCAACGATGGCACGGAAGGTAACACTATTCATCAGTATGCTTCCATCCCCACTATGCCGAATAATCTGGTCTCTCACACTCGCTAAATACTCGGACAAGATGTCATGGATCTCGCTGGCTTCTCGAGAAGAAATAGCGGGATAAATACTCTTCAATGCTGCATTAAAGGTGACACGGGATATCTTTCCCTTCTTCCGTTTAGATGGAGAAAGCTGGTCAAATAGGGGGCTCGCTGGGTCAGAGTTAAGACTATCAAACACCTCTCGAAATAGCTGCTCTTCAGTATTTTCATACTCGGCCTGTTTCTTGATATCCAACAGCAGCTCTGAGGGCACTCCACGTTGCTTGGAATTGATGTCTATGAACAACCGAGACTCATCGCGGCGGTTCAGTCCATCGTAAATAATTACTGGAACACGAATTCTGGTCTCCGCGATTTTAAAACCATAAACTCGGTGCTGGCCATCTAAGATTAAGAACGATTTCGACGAAATATCAAAGCTAACAGTCTTGTTTCTTGAATCATATTCAAGGTTACAGACATCTTGAGCTGACAAAATGATTGAGGTTGGAATAGTGCCATGTCCGGAATCAATGTAATCTGCAATCTCATTTGCACGTTGCTTGTTGAGGAGCCGCTGGAAACCAGCATCAGCATCAGCGTCGCGCGTTGAAACAAAGGTGCAACTTCCTAAAATATCGCTTGGCATCGCCAACTGATAGAAGCGATGCTCGCCTTGTGTAAGCAGAACGGCTGCAAAGCTCTCTCTCGGCATTTTGGTCTCCTTTAACGTGCATAGTAACAGAAATTTACGGTGATGCATTCTGCAAAACAGTTCAATACCCTTGGCAACGCTTGCCGTTTAAACTCATTCGGTTCGAGCTTGCTGCGAATGACAGCGTCCGCCCACAGTGCCGGTTTGTTCGCGGATGCGGCGAAGGTCTGGTTTCCGCCCTCTTGGAAGGTCACTTACCTGCTGATATGAATGGCTTAAACAGGCGTTTAATGATCCGATCTGACGCTGCGATGCAGCTTTCACATTGCGGACATTCACGCGGTTCGCAGCTTTCCAGCGCGGCAGCGGCGCAGAGAGGCTGTTGAAAATCCCGCGACCAAAGTTTTTGCCCGCAAACCTTGTTCGGGCATTCGCTTTCGCATCAGTATGATTGCGAGTAATCTACCAGGGTGGAGCCCGTGGAATTCGACAATGACAAACTGGATGCGGCCGCACTGGCCATTCTGAGCCTAACGCTGCATGACGGTCGACGGGTCTGGAAACAGGTCGACTGGGCAGTCACCGACCGGCTCTATGATAAGGGCATGATCGAAAATCCCGCAGGTCGTGCGAAGTCTCTGGTTCTGACAGATGAAGGGCTCGCAAAGGCTGAAGCTGTGCTGGCCGAGATATTCGCTAAATCTTGAACGGTCCGCCAAACACATGTTGGCCAGTGAATGGCGCATCCGGCTGTGCCCCATGGACAGGCCTCGCGACTGTTGGACCGTGAATATATGCGGTGCCGCAGCTTTGACGTCATGGCAATCGAGTCTTTCTGCAACATTTTGTCGACCAAACACCCAATACTTGCGCCCACGATCTTGTCGAGGCACTTATGGGGGAACAGTTCAAAATTGAGACCTGCCCATGGCCCGCAAACCTGCCCTGACCACCAACAAACTGAAAGACTTGGGTGCAGACAAGCTCGCGCAGCTGGTGCTGGACGAGGCTGAGCGCAACGCGGGGTTCCGGCGGCAGGTCAAAGCAGCGCTGGCCGGGAAATCCGGCCCTGAGGCCATTGCCAAGCTGATCGACCGGCGGCTGTCCGGACTGGCGCGGGCAAAGAGCTTCATCGAGTGGGACAAGGCCCGCGCCTTTGCCGAGGATCTGCGCAGCCTGACCGATACGATCACGTCTCAGCTTGGCCCCGCCGACCCGGCGCTGGCCATAGACCGCCTGCTGCGCTTCATCGCCACCCATGAACAGGTGTTCGAACGCGTCGATGATTCCTCGGGCCGTGTTCAGGATGTCTACTATCAAGCGATTTATGCGACTGGCGACCTGGCGCAGAGGTTGACTGCGCCTGATGCCGATGCGTTGCCAGAGAAGATTATGGCCGCGCTTGGTGAAAGCAGCCACGGCTATCTGACCGACATGACGGAAACCGTAGCCTCGCATATTCCGCAAGACAGTCTGGCCCGTTGGGATGCTGAATTGAAGACTATCATCACAGAAAGGAAGGCTGAAGAAGTCGCGCGCAAATCGGATAGTTGGTTCTATTCCATGACCTCGCAATGGGTTGCAATGCGCCAGATCCTCGCCTTGGCGCGGGGGGATCTCGATCTGCTCATCGCGCTGGAGGTGAAGAAGAAGTCACATATGCAGGACACGTTGGGAGTCGCCGCACAGCTTCTCGCGGCCGGGCGCTATGCCGAGGCGCTGGATTGGGCGCGTAAACCGGGGCGGCGCGGATTTGATGAGACCGATAGTGACCTGTCACCGGCGCGGGTCAGTCTGGAGGCGCAGATACTCGAAGCCACGGGCGACAAAGCAGCTGCGCAGGCGCTGCGATGGCGTTGTTTCGAAGCGAATTTGACCGCTGATATCCTGCGGGATTACCTGAAGCAGCTACCAGACTTTGAGGATATTGAGGCCGAGGAGCGCGCTCATACCTTTGCGCTGGAAACGGCCGAGCCCGAGGTTGCGCTGCAATTTTTCCTCGACTGGCCACAACTTGATTTGGCAGCAAAACTGATCGCGATGCATCCACACCGCTGGGACGGGGGTGACTGGCACATCCTGCCGAAAGTTGCGGGCCTTCTGGAACATGATCATCCGCTGGCTGCGACGATACTCTACCGGGCGCTTCTGGACAACATTCTCGACCGCGCACGCTCCAAAGCCTATGGGCACGGCGCGAAATATCTTGGGAAACTTACCCTGCTGGCAGAAGGGACGGACTCCACGCGCCCCGGCACAATGACCGACCATGCAACCTATCTCGCCAATCTCAAAAAAGCGCATCCCCGAAAATCAGGTTTCTGGACACGCACCGGCGGGGAAAAACCAGGGTCGCCAAAAGCCAGCAGCGCCCCTGACACTGTTTGGTTCAGCGATGACGAGTGACGACGGAAGTCAGGCTTGGGATGCGGTGCAGCATCACCGCAGGCCGAGTAATTTTTGTTGGCGCGAACGGCCCATTGCCGACCGTCACGATGACTTCTCCATGCTGCGGAGCGGCCCATCATTGCGGCCATTCGTGCTGAGCGCAGCATTTTAAGTTTCAAGATGTCGGCCTGCAAGCAAAGCAAGGATTCGATTTGCGGTCAGCAATGTGGGCCAAAAGAGATAGATACGTTATTGCTTGAGTGGCGCGCCAATTGCCGCTGCCATCCGTGAAACGGCGGACATTTGTGGGGCCGTTCGACTCAAATAGTCCGGCCCCGAATAGCCCCACCAATCCCAGCAACCGTTCGGATTTCCGGAAAACCAGTTGTACCAGGGTGCCGGTATCCTGAGAGCCTGTGGATAAAGCACGACGATCCTATTTGCCTCGGCCCATTGGTTGTAGCCCGTCAGCCTTGCATAATCCTCTCCGATAATCTGTCGCCCTTGCTGGCAGCCATGCAGTGCAATGTGCAGACGGCAGCTTTCGCCCGCATTGCAGTCAGCCGGAACATAGGCAAAGGCAAGGTCGTCCATGACAGGGGCACCATCAGTATATCCAGCCTGGTCGAAGATCACGAACCCCTCGTCTCTTGCATCAACCGGAGGCGAAAGGTCTCCATAAAGCTGGTTTAGAATATCGCCTGCTTGATCAAAATCACAATCAATAAGGAAATTTGAGCGGGACTCATCGCAGTTCACAGGTCCGTGCTCGGTGACAAACCCGTGCCCTACATTGACATCTGTTACATAGATCATGTTTTCTGCAGTCACGCCGAGCAACTCATAAGTCTGCCTCAAAGCCTCCATGGTCGACCGGGCGACGGTGTCGTCGGCCTGGCCGTGAAACAGATACAGCTTGTCGGAGGCGATATCCTGAAGCGGGTCTATGCGGTTCTCTGCCGCCAGGGCTTTCATCGTTTCAAAGGAACTGCCTGGGTCGGCATCGACAAAAAATGGATCCATGCACACAAAGAGCGCTCGCCATATCGATTGACCTGCGCAGTTATATGGCCCGCCCGCGATAATGCCCGCGCCCGAGATGGCACTCGAGAATGCTACTTGCAGCTGCACAGCCATAAATGCTCCGCTGGACAATCCGGACACGGTTGTCGCTTCGGGTTCGAGATTGAGGTTGGGAAGCGGCTCGGCGACCGCGACGTTTGAGACAAATGCAAAGGTCAATGCAAGCCTGAGCGGATTTACCAACGCCAAGTACTCCTTAAGGTCGGAAATGCCGCCCTTCCCACGGGTGACAGGCTTTCACGCGCGATGATACCGGAAATTTCGCTCCACGCCATTCCGCCCGCTGACTAAGGACGAAATAGCAGATCGAAGCACAGTCAAAATGGGCGCAGTGCGCAAATAGCAGGCAGTCAATTGACGCCATCTCTCAAGGCGAGCGTTCTGGGCTGGGGCCACGGACAGCAGAATGATTGAGGCAGATGTCAAGTAGTTTACAGGACTCGGCCTGCTGTTCCCTGCTCTGCGGTAACACTGCTACCGTCCCGATAATCTATTGTCGCTCACGGCCTAAACCGGACCTCCAAGACCTACTCAAGATGCTGCAGCGCAGCTCGTCATTGCGGCCATTCGTGCAAACCGACCAGATCAAGTTCTTGCACGCGTCGTGCAAGAACAGTGTTCAACGTTTGCTGCAATTGATGTTTCATGATGCCAAATGCTCGAACAGGCGTGCAACTGCTTCTGCACCTGGATCGATGTGACCCTCCAGCTGTTCGGCGTTGATATACGTTGCGCGTCCCGCCTTTGCGGTCGTCAGCGTTGCTGTGTAGTCCGCGCCTTTGCGGGCAGCATTCGATGCAGACGTGAGGCCCGCATCCAGCGCGTCAAGCGCAGGGGCCAATGCATCCACCATCGTGCGATCACCGGGATTCGCACCACCAATTTGGCGCATCCGTTCTAGTCCTGCCTGCAAAGCAGCGCGCATTGGCTGACCCGATGCCGAGGCATCCCCTGCCGCCGCAAAAAAGATTGCCAACAATACGCCGGAAGATCCGCCCATAGTCTGGCTGAGTTCCAACCCAATCGCACGATAAAGCTGGGTGTGATCTGCCAAAGGCAACGTATCTATAGCCTCGATCAGAGCTTTGCCAGCCGTGGCAAGCGTCGACCCTGTGTCACCATCACCAGACTTAGCGTCAAGGACGTTCAGATCAGCTTCAGATGCGATCAAAATTTCGCAGCACGTTGTCAGGAAAGCTTTTGTTGCTGCATGTGGCGATGCGGGCGCACGGATCGGCGAAAGACCATCGGGCAATGGCAATACTTTCGTAGGTGTACGTGGGTTACACCCAGGCCAGCCGACAACATCGACAGGCTGCAATAGCAATGCTTCATCGGCCATGGTTAGCTCAACCACGGAAATTGAAAACCCATGCATATCCAATGCGGTCATCATAGCATTTGGACCGATGATATATTTGATTCTGTCTTTGATGTCAGATGACAAAAGGTCCTGCGTCAGGATCGACATCTCCAACACGGACGCCCCACCAAGGTTGTTGATTAGAACGGCATGCTGTGCATCCGCCATCGTCGGGACAAGCTTTTCCACGACTTTCGAGACGGCGTCTTTCGCGCCGGATGATGCAACCTGTTCGACCCCTGCTTCGCCGTGAATGCCCAAACCCAGTTCAGCCATTCCTTCGGGAATGCGGTTTTCTTTGGGCGATCCAGGAACAGTACAGGTGTCCAGTGACATACCAATGCTACGGCTATTCTTGATCACACGTTTCGCGGCCTTGGTGCACTCCTCAAGTGAGGCCCCGTTTTCAGCCATCGCCCCCGCGATTTTGTGAACGAAGAGCGTACCTGCCAAACCGCGTGCTTGTGGCAGATCTGGAAGCGCGATGTCGTCGTCCAAGATCACCATTGATACCTTATGTCCGAACGCGCGCGCACGCTCGGCGGCGAGACCGAAGTTCAGCCGATCACCAGTGTAGTTTTTGACAATCAACAGACACCCTTCCGGTCCCGTGACGGCCAATATGCCAGCCAGAACCGCGTCAGCAGAGGGGGAGGCAAATACGTCACCGCAAACCGCGGCGGTTAGCATACCAGCACCCACAAAGCCTGCGTGTGCAGGTTCATGACCAGAACCACCGCCCGATACCAATGCCACCTTGGATTTGTCCCAATCGCTACGCACCACGACGCGGATATGTGGATAGCCATCAAGACGCGCAAGCTTGCCGCCCGACGCTGCAATCGTTCCGTTGATGGCGTCTGTCACCATGTCTTCTTTGTTGTTTATAAACTGCTTCACGGTCATTTCCCCTTACGCAACGCGCGCGCCATCGGCGCCAAAATAGAGTGCTTCGTGCGGGCGAATTTTAACGATATCGCCCGCTTTAAGATCAGTGTGCGCATCTGTGACGGTAATCAAATCGTGGGACTTGAATGACAGATGCAGGCGCGTTTGATCGCCAAGATGTTCAACGCGGTGCACGGTGCTGTCTTCGCCGTCCCCTTGCAAAATCTGTTCAGGGCGCAGCCCGATATGAGTGGCCGCACCGGGCGCGCCGCCAAAGATATCTGCGGGCAGAACGTTGATGCGCGGCTGTCCAAGACGGCTGGCGGCGTAAACGCTGACGGGGTTTTCGTACAATTCACGCGGTGTGCCAAATTGCACCAGCTTGCCGTTGTCCAAAACGCCGACGTGGGTCGCCATTGTCATGGCTTCAATTTGGTCATGGGTCACATACAGAAGCGTCGCACCGGAATTTGCCTGAATGCCTTTCAGCTCGATCCGCAAGTCTGAGCGAAGTTTGGCGTCCAGCGAACTCAGCGGTTCATCCATCAGATAAACCGACGGTTGGCGCACCAAGGCACGACCAATGGACACGCGCTGCATTTCGCCACCCGACAAGGCCGTTGCTTTGTTGTCCAGCTTGTGGCTGATCTGCAGTACTTCGGCGACTTCGTTCACTTTTCGATCAATCTCTGGCTGAGGGGTGCGCAGGATCGGCGACTTAAGTGGGAATTCAAGATTTTGACGCACAGTCAAATGTGGATAAAGCGAGTATTGCTGAAACACCATCGTCACATCACGTTGCGCGGGCGTCATCCCCGCCATGTCGCGCCCGCCAATAGTGATGCCGCCCTTGTCGGGTTTATCAAGGCCTGACACCATGCGCAGTGTCGTCGTTTTGCCCGCGCCCGTGGGGCCAAGCAGAACGACAAACGAACCATCAGGGACGGTCATGGTCACATCGTCCAATGCAACGTCCTCACCAAAGGATTTGGACACATTCGTAAGGGTGACTTCAGCCATGGGACAACACTCCTTGGTTGGCATGACTGCGCAGGGCGCGCCCTGTCGATGCATCAAAAATGGTTACGGTGCGCGCATCAAAACGCAGGCCAATTTGCTCACCAACGGCGACGTTTTTCAGAGAGTCTTCGCGTGCTTTGATCTGACCGTTCGGGGTATCGAGCGTGATGATCTGCGTCGTACCAAGGTATTCCGTGGCGACGACTTTGCCACGATAAGGTGCTGCATCATCAAGATGGACATGTTCTGGACGCACACCGAGGGTGAGGTCACCACTGGCACCATCCAGCAATTCCGGCATGTTCAAAACAGCATTATCAAGCTGAACCGATACTTGCCCGCCCGCAACTTTACCTTTGAAATCGAGGAAGTTCATACAAGGTGAGCCAATAAACTGCGCCACAAATTTCGTTGCAGGCCAGTCGTAGATCTCTTGCGGTACGCCGAACTGTTCAACAGAACCGTGGTTCATCACGACGATCTTGTCGCCCATCTGCATGGCCTCAAGCTGGTCATGGGTGACGTAGACCGTCGTTGCGTTCATACGGTCGTGAAGGTTGCGGAGTTCCTCGGACATGTGTTCGCGAAATTCCGCATCAAGTGCACCCAATGGCTCGTCCATAAAGAACGCCTTGGGGTCGCGAACGATGGCGCGACCAAGCGCAACACGCTGACGGTCACCACCAGATAGGCCACCAACAGGTTTCTTGAGAATGTCGGTAATGCCAAGAATTTCAGCGATCTCACCTACCTTCTTGCGAACCTGCGCCTTAGGCATACCCTGGCAAAGCAATGGATAGCTGATGTTTTTGCCGACGTTCATATGTGGGTACAGCGCGAACATCTGGAAGACGAAGGCGATATCGCGCTGGCTCGCTGGTTTTTGACTAACCTCTTCACCGTCGATATAGATCTCTCCTGATGTCGGCAGTTCTAACCCCGCCATCATCCGCAGTGTCGTTGTCTTGCCGCAGCCCGATGGGCCCAACAACATGAAGAATTCACCATCTTCAATCGTGAACGTCGAAGATTTCACCGCATTGAACGATCCGAAATCCTTGCGCACACTTTCAATTCTAATTTGTGCCATGGGTCACTCCGGAAAGTGGCTAACGATGATGAACATCACCGTGCCGACAAGGGTTACAATGAAGGAATAGCTGTAAAGGCCCAGCAAGAAAGGCTGCATCAACATGAAGACCCCTAATGCAATAAGAATGGTCGCCAACATTTCCCAAGACCCACGGCGAAACCGCAAAAGTCCACTTATGAATGTACTTAAAAAGGTGATCATTTGCGAACCGCCCCAAATGTGATCCCGCGCAACAGGTGTTTGCGAAGCAGGATGGTGAAGACCATGACAGGCACGAGAAAGATCGTGGCCCCTGCCGCTACTGCGGGCCAATCTTTACCGCTGGTGCCGATGATTGTCGGGATGAACGGTGGCGCTGTTTGCGCGGTGCCGGACGTAAGCAGAACCGCAAAGGCGTATTCGTTCCATGCGAAGATAAGGCAGAAAATCGCCGTGGATGCGATGCCTGTGGCCGCCTGTGGCAGGACCACTTTGTAGAACGCCTGGAACCGTGTGTAGCCGTCAATCAAGGCCGCCTCTTCGTACTCGATCGGGATCTCATCTATAAAGCCCTTGAGTAGCCAAACCGAGAGCGACAGGTTTACTGCAGTATAGAGCAGGATCATTCCGAGGTGCGTGTCGTTGAGACCGAGATTTCGAAACATCAAGAAAATCGGAATTGCGACGGCGATAGGCGGCATCATCCGCGTGGACAGGATGAAGAACAACAGATCGTCCTTTAGCGGCACCTTAAAACGGCTGAACGCATAGGCGGCAGCTGTTCCCAAGATCATACAGAGTAACGTAGATCCAAACCCGATGATGACCGAGTTCAAGAACCGCTCACCGTAGCGCGACGGGCCGGAAATGATCGTGCCGCGATTGCGTGTGATTTCATCGTACCATGTCACCGCAGGTCCTGCTGCCTCAAGCATGTCGTCTGTCGCACGCGTTCGTTCAGTAAACAGGTTCACATACCCTTCAAGACTTGGCTCAAACACCACGACCGGTGGGTAGGCAATGGAATCTGCGGGTGATTTGAACCCCGTCGCAACAATCCAAAGAAGCGGGATCAAGGTGATGATCGCGTAAAGAACAACGGCGATACCGGCGAACCATTTGGTGCCTCTTGTAGGCTCTGTGGCTGAATAGCTCATCGTTCTTTTACCTTGTTCAGGGCTTTGACATAGATCGACGCAAGGCCGAACACGGTGACAAAGAGGATCACGGCGTAGGCACTTGAATACCCCGTCCGCCACTTTTCGAACGCCTCACGTTTGAGGTCGATGGACGTGAGCGTAGTCGTATTGCCCGGCCCCCCACCCGTAAGCTGCACGACGAGATCGAACATCTTGAAGTTCTCGATTCCGCGAAACAGCACAGCCAGCATCAGGAACGGAAGAGCCATCGGGATGGTGATCGTCCAGAACTGGCGCCATTTACTGGCACGGTCACATTCGGCGGCCTCGTAAATACTATCGGGGATCGATCGTAGCCCCGCCAGACAGATCAGCATCACAAACGGTGTCCACATCCATGTGTCGGCAATCACAATGGACCAGGGCGCGAGGTGCACGTCGCCGATCATTGAAAAGCTTGCCGGGTCAGCGCCCGTAAAGAACGCAACTACGTAGTTGAACAGGCCGATTTGCGGCTGATAAAGAAACGTCCAGAAGTTACCGACAACCGCAGGGGACAACATCATCGGAAATACGATAATCGTCGTCCACATGTCGTTACCTTTGAATTTCTTGTTGATCAGATAGGCGAGCGTGAAGCCGATCAGCACCTGCAACGTGATTGTCCAGATCAAGAAATGTGCCGTCGCTTGCATGGTGTTCCACACATCAGGGTCGGTCAGAATGCGTTGATAATTGCGCAGGCCGACCCATTCCACATCATTGTTCGGTCGGTTAACGCGGAAGTTTGTGAAGCTGAGACGGATCGTCCAGATCAGCGGAAAAATGTTCACAGCCAGCAGCAAGAAAACCGTTGGCGCGACAAAAATCCACGCGATGGTGCGATCCGAGAGGCCCTTTATGCGACGGGCGACACCGTCCGGTGTTTTGGCGGCGACCCTATCAATGTGGGAGTCTGTCATATCGGGATTCCTTCAGACGCAAATGCGGCCCGTGGCTTATAATTTGTTAGGTAAAAACCCCTCCAACCGACGCATTAACATCAATTGGAGGGAGAGTATCAAACGCCTACTCAGAGAAGGCATCCGACAGGGAGGAGTCTAAAGCTTGCCTTCGTCCTCAAAGACTTCGGTCCAATCGCGGACCAGACCGTCAAGCGCTTCTTGGGCCGTGCCTTCGCCAGCGATGACGTAGTTGTGCATGCGTTCTTGCGTCGCAATCAAAAGATCCGCGTAGGCAGGCTCTGCCCAGAAGTCTTTCACAATAGCCATGCTATCAAGGAACGTCTGCGCATAAGGCTGGCTGGTTGCAAAATCAGGCGCTTCGACGACCGCACGTAGCGCGGATGCACCGCCCAGATCCCACCAACGCTGCTGAACCTCAGGCTGGGCAAACCACTGGATGTATTCCAATGCAGCATCCTGCTTTTCAGAATATGCAACAACCGAAATGCCCTGACCGCCAAGCTGTGCAAACTGGCCCGCTGGACCAGCTGGGTTCGGGAAGTATCCAGAGTTACCGCCACCAACTGTTTCATCAGCTTCCACACCGGGCCACACGAACGCAAAGTTCATCTGCATCGCAACCTGACCGGAACGGAAGGCATCAATGTTTTCGCCCATATACCAGTTGGACGAACCTGGAGGTGTACCAACGTCATAGAGCTCTTTGTAGAACTCAAGGCCCGCAACCGCCCCTTCGGAATTTACGAACCCCTCCAGATCATAAGGCTGATCAGGATTTTCGTATTCGAAACCGAAGTTATAAAGCGCGTTTGTGACGCCCATCGTAATGCCCTCGGACCCACGCTCTGTGTAGATCGCAGCACCGTAAACAGTCGTGCCGTCGATGTCGCGGCCCTGGAAGAATTCAGCGATGTCTTTCAACTGACCAAGGGTTTCAGGCGCGGCCAGCGCGTAGCCGTAGGTGTCCATGAATTCAGTCTGAAGCTCTGGACGCTCAAACCAATCTTTGCGGTAAGTCCAACCAACAACGTCAGCATAGGCAGGCAGCGCGTAGTAGTTCGGAGTGTTCTTTGGCCATTCAGCATAACCGGTTACGGTCGCAGGCAAGAAGTCATCCATGCTAATGCCGTTCGCATCAAAGAAATCGTTCAGCTTTACGTAGTGACCGTTTTCAGCGCCGCCACCGATCCATTGGCTGTCGCCGATCATCAGGTCGCACAATTGCCCGCCCGAGTTCAGCTCGTTCAGCATACGATCCGCAAAACTGGTCCAAGGCACGAACTCGAAGTTCATGGTGTGGCCAGACTGTTCTTCAAAACCTTTGCTTAGTTCGATCAGTGAGTTTGCGGGATCCCAAGCGGCCCAACACAGGGTCAAATCCGTTGCATGGCCATCAGCCAAAGCACCGGTGGCCATCATTGCGCCAGCCGCGGCGTGCATCATCAGTTTCATTTTCATGAATTTATCCTCCCATGGATTATTGCTTGGGCCGACCTCCTCGTCGCGCCCTCTCGTGAAAACCTTCATAGTGAGGCACGTGCTTCAAAACAACAAAAAAATGAGATACGTGCCTCACTATTGCGTATATTGCTTGAAGATACGCTTTAGTGCCCTTGCGATTGCAGGCGAGCAAAAGCCTGATAAAATAAAAGAAAGACCCATAATGGCGCCGCAAAAACTGATGCTCAGGCCGACAACAAAAGATCTTGCAAAAGCGGCTGGCGTCAGTCGCGCAACTGTCGATCGCGTCCTGAACGGTCGCGATGGCGTGAAGCAAAAGACCGTCGATCGCGTGCAACAGGCCATCAAAGATCTGGGATTCGTTCGTAACTTACAGGCGGCAAATTTGGCGAAATCCCAAAGCTACCGCTTTGTCTTTGCCCTACCACGCTCAGGTGATCAGTTTTTGGAACGCATCGTGCAGCATATCGATGAGGCTGCAGAAATCTTCTCAACCGACCATGTCTTTTGCGACGTAAGGCATATCAATGAAAATGATCCGCACAGCATTTCAGACTTTTTGGATAGCCTGTCACCGCATGAGGTGACTGGCGTCGCTATTATGTCGCCAGAAACCCCACAGGTGCGCGACGCGATTTCACGTGTTCAAGACCGCGGCATAGCAGCGCTGCCCTTTATCTCGAACCAGACGATGATGGATGCTGACTGGGTGGGCATCAACAACCGCGCCGCCGGGGCAACCGCGGCCCTTCTACTTGGGCAATTCATTGGGCCACAAGAGGGGTCTATCATGGTGATTGCGGAAAGCATGCAATCGCGTGACAGCCTCGAGCGCCGTCTGGGCTTTGATGAAGAAATAAACGCCGAATTCGACCAGTTGCGCGTCCTTCCCTCACTTGAGACTTATGGCAATGAAGCTCGTGCACGCGAGATTATTGCTGCCAGCCTCGCGAACAACGCTGACACAGTCGGCATTTACGTCATGGCAACCGAGGCACGGAAACCACTCACCATCCTTCAGGATCTGGACATCGACCCATCGATTATCAAAATCGCGCATGAACGCACGCCTTATACGGAACATGCTTTACGTGCTCAAACGCTGGACGGCGTCATAGCACAAGATGCCGGGCATATTGTCCGGAGTGCAATTCGCAGGTTGAAGGGAAATGCAGATCAACGGCGCACAGTTGGATCACAAGAAAATATCCGGATTGACATACTGCTCCGTACTAATATTTGAGTATCATTGACGAGCTGAACCCTAAGGCCCAAACGTCCAAATACGAGCTTATACGAATTTGAGCAGAGCCTTTTCAAACAGAAAATGCCCGACTTGGAACGTTCTGGAAACAGGTGGTGATGCATCCAGCAACAAACAATTTATGTGATCATGTGGCCATTGTCCGCTTTGGCCGACTGGCCCTCATCCCTTCGCGATTGCAGCGAAAGTCCGGTTTCCGCACATGCTGTCGCAAAACACCCTGTTGCTGATAACGAACGTTAGGTTCTGAAATCGGCGGGTAGAAATTCGGCGTTTCCACCGCATGGTCCTCGTCATCGGAGGGGTCCCTAGCCGACGGGATCAGAATTCGAATGCGTTCTGCAGCATGTCGGGTTTGATATCTGCTAAACTCGGTACCGGGCTGCCGTTTGCTGCGCTCCACCTGCGAACAGGACCTGTGTCTACATGCACGAAGCCATTGTCGCGATAGAGGCCCACGCCTCCGGAATGCTCTGCCAAGATGGTACCTATTTCTCCGACGGTCATGCCATCCCGGTGAATGTCCAGCGCTTGTCCGAGTAGATGGAATGAGTTCTCTGCCGCGCCCTGCAGGGTCAAATTGGTTGCGCGTGTTCGAAAGCCCGAAAGAAGCGTGAAGGTCCCACCTTGGCCACTTTGCTCCACGATACCCTGAAGAATGTCGATTAGGGCCCCATCCATTGTGCTTGAGATGTTTTGCCGACGGTCACGGGCCAAGTTGCTAAAGGCCGCGTGCTCCGAGCTACTCAGATACCCGTAGTAGCGCAATGTCATGCTTTCGCCCATGACGTTGCGTAGAGAGAGGCTGATGCCGGGCCGCGCGATGGCGGGGGTGGCCACGAAGCTACCCATCAGTGCAAGAGCATGACGTCTGTTCATCGGTTTCTCATACCTACCGCCGTTTGCCGTCAACGTCGCCTGTCGAAAGCGTGAGAGCAAGTATTTTCCAGCGTGCATAGCCTTTTGCCTGGTGCGATGGTTCGTTTCGTGCGGAAACGCGTTGATCACCTATTCAGCCGGCCTGTCGTGAGAAAGCAGCCATCGCAAAACGATAATGCAGCGCAAGTCACGCCCAGCAGTCAGCAATGCTTCAGTTCACGCCATCTTAGAAGGGTCGCCTGCGTCCAAGGCACTCTCGATCAATTTTCTGATCGCTTCATTCTCGGAAGCAATTCTCTCTCGAAAGCGGTACTCGGAGATCCTCTCAGCTTGGGCTTCACTCAAGCTGATGAGTTTTTTTACTGGATATGTTGTTGGGCGGCTCATTCAAACAAAATAAAGCATATGCTTAATATTGACAACCCACGCTTTTAGAGCATATAACACATATGCGATACGGGAGAGTGCGCTAACACTCCCCCGATCTAACCACAAAGATCTGTATTGGAGATCCCTATGACTACTAACCTTGATACCACAGCTATGCCGCGCGCCGAAAGTCCGCGTTACGGCTTCCCCCCAAATTCACCGATTGCGCGTAGCTTTGCGCGGTTTTTGTCTTCCGCGTCCGATCTCATTGCTGCGGAGCGCGATCTGTCCGGCTGTCCTGGGCATGATCCGGCTGTTGACGCTTGGATCCGCGATGCGGAGCGGGCCTTTTCGCGGACGTCTGCGGTTCTGGACGAGCTTCTTGCGCTGCCAGCCGAGGGTGCTGCCGCGACGCGTTTGCAGCGTATGGGATCGCTTTTTCATTTTGTGATGCTGTCCGACAATCCGGTTGCGGTGGCTGGTGTGCGCATTGCGGCTGCGGCGGCCCTGTCGCGCTATCACAGCCATGGGGGATCTGGTTTCGAATGGCTGACCAATCGCATGGTTATGAGCGGCTTGCAGCAACTCGAGACTTATCTCGCGATTGACGACGGGTTGTTGCCTGAAGAGTCCATACCCGGCGCAGATTTGGTTGCGGACGACGCGTCGGTGCCAGCCGCGGCCTGATCTAATTCTTGGTTTGCCGACCCCGGGCCTTGGGGCCTGCGGTTGGCGCGTCCGTCGTTTCAGAAGCCATCACCATTTTTCACAATAGGGACCGCTTCGGGCGGAGCGGGCAGGCTTGTGCATGCCCCCTCCCGCTCAAATCGGGCTTGGGAGATTTCACATGACATCAACTTTTACCAAAGACACCGCGCCTGCAGCTTTCATCCACCCCACAGACCACGCTGCCCCACTTTACATCCCACGCAGATCGCAAGACCTGCCAGCAGATGTCTGGACCACCTACCCTGCACCAATCCCTGCCGCTTGGACCCGGATCGCTGCGGGTAAAGGCTACCGGATCCATCGGCGCATCCGCGACCGGTACCATGTCGCGCTTGAATGCCCGCATTGTGGCGCACATAAAGCATGCAAAGTGTTCAATCTGCGAACGGCTCAGCCAAGCTGCGGCGGGTGCGCTACCGGCGATTTGAACGACCACGCCAAGCATGCCGGCCTGAGCTTGTTGTATCGCGATCCACTTGACCGCCATTATG
>Ga0307981_1002232_pt1 | contig 16015 bp, 10 predicted proteins | sample OrgLakmetagen987_FD_201849 | JGI IMG/M metagenome (GOLD analysis project Ga0307981, IMG submission 201849) | Saline water microbial communities from Organic Lake, Antarctica - #987 | ecosystem: Environmental > Aquatic > Non-marine Saline and Alkaline > Saline | place: Antarctica: Organic Lake... | reverse complement strand
CATTCTTCACTCAACATGGTGGCGTCTTCAAGTGTTTGCACGGGATAAGTCCCAGAGAGAGGGGGGACAATGTGACTGCCGAGCTACCGACCCTGGCGTCAGATCCCAACGAGCGCCGGATTGTAATTTTCAATACGGGCTTGCACGATATTCTTCGCCTTTGCAGCGCGGAAGCGGAATTTAGCAAGGATCGCAAGGATTATCTGTCGGCAAAAGAACAGCAGCAATCTTGCACGGCACTGTACAGACAAGCTGTCCGGTTGCTGGCCAACGTTGTCGACCAATTTCCTGCCGAACTCAAGATTTTCCAGACAAGCACGGCTGGCTGGCCCAAATATGGGAATTACGGATTAGCTTGGGATCCTGGCCGCGGACAGGGACTGCCAATGGATCCTTCCTTTGTCCAGTTTTTCAATCAAATTGCCATGGAAACCTTGGGGGAAGAGCAGTTTCGCAACAGTAACATTCGAATACTGGACGGTTATTGGATAACCCTGGCGCGGCCTGACAACCGCGAGACTAGTAGCCGAGCTGACACGGGCAAGAAACTGGCGCACTCTGGCTTTGAAGTGGTAGACGCCATGGTTCAAGTCTGGAGCACGCTGCTCATCCAAACTGTTTGTCAGCAGGAGCACTAGTGTAACAAACTAGACACTCTAGTTGTCCCTTGTATTCTAACTCCCCGCAGTATTCTAGTAGCACGCTTCCTCTATGATCTGACATGCTTTCTCCAAGCAAATCGTTATAGCCTCCAACACCAGAGAGAAAGCAAGTAAAGTGGGATCACTCGCTATTTCGTAGCATAAAGTATATCTTGTGAAAGAATCTAGAGTTCGGCGTTTAAAATTATTTAAGACGCATACAGTAAGCCTTCATTTGGGTCGGAGCGTTGGACAGAAACGAACAACGAACTATTCCTGTCAAAAACCGAGCAGATTTGGATTGACCATGGGATTTACCCCTTGCTTGTAATATAGAGAAGTTACTGCGTCTCTTGGCCATGTCAGATCCTCCATCACCCAAATCAGATGAAGGAACGTCGAAAGAAGCGACAACGGCCATTCTAAACTCGCCCGTCGTTGTTCGAACAAACAGCCGCTTATCCCCCTTGTTGGAACATTACGAACCGCCGCCGTCGCCCTTTCAAGTATCGGACGATGAGCGATTCGCGTACACGGACATTATCTTGTCAGACGAAGGGTCTTACAATGAAGAAGATGTACTGGACGACGATGAGTCTGACGACGAAATCGCCAGAGTGAGTCGACCGCGAGTCCGAGCCATTCAATTCGCCGTGGCAGCACAGCACACAGCCGCACACCGCAGTGGTGATGATGATGATGACGACGGTGACGATGTAGCAGCCGACGCCGACGACGAACACGACTTGGATATTTCTTGCATCATGCCTCCGCCACTCGTGAACCTCGAAGGATCTGGAGACCAAGACGACTTGCTGATTGGTAGCAGTCCAATCTCTTCACCAGTTAGCAGTCGACCCAAACAAGCTCTATCGGCCATGATGGTGGATGACAAGCCGTGGCGGTCAAATCGTGCAAGAATAACTAGTACCGGCAGCAATAGTGCGAGCAAAGGGCATTTTTTGCGGTATATTCGCAAACCGTGGCAAAGTGTACGTGCCAGTGGTAGTAGCGATGGTGGTGGATCGATGTCTGCCTCGAACACAACAAGTGTTGATCAGCAACCGCTCTTGAGTAGCGTGCAGTCTTCCGACTTGCTTTTACCAGACGATGATGAGGAAGAAGATGACTCTTCCTTGGATGCCATGTCAGACGGCTCTTCGGTAGAGTCTTGGGAGCTGGATCAAGCGACGCCAATAGAACCTTGGCAAGAACCGGTCGAATGGAACAGTTTGGCAGTGTTACCCAACCGTTTCTTGAACGTGCATCCGACAGTCACAACAGCGCCACCGTATCTCGATCCAGACATGATGTTTCAAGATAATGTGAATCGTAAGCAAGCGAATCGATTTGTATGGGAGCATGGCATGCTCTTGCAAGCCGCCATGCACCTACTGACAGAGCGTGATCGAGTAGGCGTCGAAGGCAAGATGGACTCGGACGACAATATTTGGAAAAAAGGGCCCCTCAAAAAGCTATCCTATCAAGTTGGTCGGCGACAGCGACCAGCTTCGACCAAGTGGAAGGTGAAATACGTCGAGCTGCGACGAGGAAACTTGTGCTACTATGAAGACTCGGGGCAAGGCCGCAAGACGATCCATTTGCGGCAAACGGACACGTTCGTTCAAGAGAGTGAAAACAAACCAGGGTACGTGTTTGAATTGTCTGTACAAGGTTCTCCAGCAAGGTTCTGGATGGCAAGCTCGGAGGAAGAGCGACAAACTTGGATACGAAGGATTCGAGCGGCCATGATTGGAGGAGAAGAGGGCTCGAGACGCGAATTGGATCTTGGCCCACATCGAGAAGCGCTCGACTCGTACCAACAGTTAAAAGAGGCATTACGAAAGGCCGACACACAAGTGACGTATCTCGAGGCTATTCAGTCCACCATCCAAAGTCTCTCTCAGCAGAATTTGACTTCTTTACAACTTCCTGTTCAATGGGTCCGAGATCAAGTGCAAGACGGCACCGCCACTTCCCAGTCGATTGACCGAATCTTACGCAACAGCACTCATCTGTCTTCTCCACAAAAGCTACTGAAGAGCTCCATAGCTGACTTTTGGAGGAACATGGGCGAGACTACCTTTTCGATCAACGGGCTGACAGTCCCTCGTACCAATCCGATGTCGTCGGAACGAATCATGGGTGCGCTGACACGCTGTCTATTGGAATACGACAAATCTTTTGTACCAGATGAACCAGATGCAGACGGCGACAATGCTTCCGCAGGGACCATGTCGGAGCTACAAGCCGTGTCGTATGCACGCAATATTCTCCTCTCCATTCTTCGAAGTAAGGAGCAAAAGGACGCTGCGTGTGCTGTGAATCACTTGTTGGAAAATCGTGATTTGGTAGTTGTCTCAGGCCTTGCCGACCAAGAAGATGCAGTCGTTCATATGGAAGTCAGTTTTGCTGGCGAAGATATCCAAGAGGCCGACTTCGCTCGGGTTGTAGAGGAACAGGCGGGCTGGTTGTGGACTCGGCGAAAACAGTCTGGTGGTACAAAATGGAGAAAACGCTATGCCTGCCTGTCGGGGACCGTCTTGAGCTATTACGCCGCCGCTTCTCCCCGACCCCATGGTTTGCAAGGACAGCTAGTATTGGGTGGTGCCACGGTGCATTCAGAGGAAAGTCCAGATGGTGGAAACGACGATAATCGGTACATTCTTCGTATTTCGACTCATGATCAAGAGCGATTGCTGGCTTTTGATGTCGAGTCGGAGTATTATGAGTGGAAGAGCGCCATTCAGACTGCCATCGACTCGTTGCAGTGTGTAACACAAGCGGTGTCTGAGGAAGAAGTATTGGAGACGCAGCAACAGAGACGTACCAGTACTGGCAAATCGCTTTTGAAAGGCGCCGAACGTGTCATCAAAAGTGCCAGTGCAATTCCAGAAGCTAGTATAAGAGGAAGCATTCGCGTCGTCAAGGGTGCCACAGGAGGAGGTCTGAAGGCTATCCAAGGTGCCAGGGTTGGAGGTATCAAAGTTATTAAGGGTGCGGTTGGTCGCCTTCGTCAAAAGAGTAGCGACAATGGTGCAGCCAGCACCTCGTCACGAGATTCTCCCATGAAACGACTCCCATCCATGCAAGTGCTGTTAAATAGCACAGCCGTCTTGACTGGTAAGCGCGAACCTACAGTACAATGCGTTGTTCAGACGACGATTACATTTGGTATCGCTGCACGAGATGATATCGCTGAGGACGGGACGCCTCCAGAGACTTTGATATCCGTCAGAGTCAAGCTGTTTCAGGGATTTTTGCTATCGGGCGGTCCCAGTGGACGCATGGCACGCGGAGATGCTTTGGTTGTGTTGGAATTCCTAGATCCGCTGTTGAATGACGACGGAGGAGATGACGAAGAGGATTCCAACTTCTTCTAAGAGAGTGTATCACTGGCTATCTAGCAGTAGGATGTATTAATTTTTATGAAGCACGAATGTAGCAACGTAATAAAAAATGAAAGGTACAAACAAGATCTCCGTGGCGACTGTCCATGGATTAATTTCGATCGACCTCTAGGCACTGCTCTTTCGACCGAGACGCATTTTGCTACCGGGAGACCTTTGCTTCATAAACCCCGAAGCCTTGAACCCCAAAGATACCATGTGTTTGGGGCTTTTACGCCGAATACGCTCCAGTTCCTTTCGATCTTCCAGCAGCATAGTGAGGACATCATTAAGGCTCTTGTTGGCCACGTCCATAGGCTCAACCAGTCCTAAATTATTGTGTGCGGTTTCTGAAATCAGAGTCCTCCATTCGTGGTCCATATCGGCCCTAGCTTGTTCTTTGGCTTGTGACGTGGTAATGCTATAGATGCGACCACGGATTTTGTTGGGTCCCAACTCGCAACACTCATGCGGTAAACGATTTCCAAGGCCCTTGACATTCATGGATGCCGGAAAAGGCTCCAATAGAAAGGCCAAGATAGGATCAGGAGAACCAAAGCCAAAGGCTAGATGAATAGGAAGCATTCCTTCATTTTCCGTACACTGAATCGCTTTGGGATATCGTTGCACCAGCTTTTGCACCACTACCAACGGTGCCAAATACGAAATTGCCGCGTGCAAAGGAAGTTGACTCCATTCGGCAGTTCCCTGACGATCATACGCAGTTACCCACGTTTTGGCTTGAATTTCCGGCGACGGGCTGTGCAAATGAGATATATTAGAAGTAAACATACTGTCACTCCATCGTCCCGTCGTTAAGAATCGCAGTACACCCTCCCAGTTTTCGGTTTCAATAGCACGGAACAGAGGTGTAACTTTCTTGTAGTCCGTGTTGTGTACATGATTGCGTTCACCCTTTTCTTCGACCGATGCCAATGAATCACTGTCAGCAGACAAGGTTAATCGCGTCCTTTCGTCGTCCTGCTCTGGCATGTACGCGGACGACATGCAGTTCATCATGGTGGATCCCTCGTGTTTTCTCGGAGGCTTCACCGTAGAATGCAATGAGAACTTACTTTAGAACTGAAACTCTGTTATAGTTCGGTTTGGTATCCGGCTCGCTTTTCGGGAAGTATACATATCGGGATGGTATTTATGAATCTCCATTTATATATTAAAATGAGGAATTAGATGATAGATGTTAAATAACATATTTACAAAAGATTATATCAATGGCGATGTTTGGCGACAATTTTTCATACTCTTTTCGGAAGTCTCCGCAGCAGAAAAACATAGTGGCGCGCGAACTCGCCAACTTGCATCGCCATCCCATCCTCGCCACTTTTCCAGCCTCAAGAATTCCATTCGTTTTCTTGATGTGTGCAAACGATGATGGAAGTAAAATTTGTGCAAACGACGACCATGGTGCAACCCGATCATAAGGCCCAAGCAGCAACGGATAGCTTATCTGGCGAGCCCGTTGAATGTGATTACGATGTGGATTGTGTGCAGCTCTACAAGCGGCTGGAAGCTGAGGAATTTGGAGCTGTCTATCGATTTCTCGAGAGTGGCCTTTGGCCTCAGACGTTCTTTAAGGATACCAACAAACCTGCTGATCACGTAAAGACGTGGGTAACTCGCTTTGAAGACAAGGCTAAAACCAAAGTAAAGTGGAGTCAGTTACCACTTCATTTAGCTCTGGTGCAAGGTGCGCCTTACGAGATTATCACTCGATTGGTGGATCTCTATCCCGTCTCGGCGCGTTGCACGGACGATCAGTTCATGTTGCCTCTGCACTTGGCCTTGAGGCATGGGTTATCGGATCGAATCATCGAATGCTTACTTCGTGCATTTCCTGAGGCAGTGAACGCTTTGGGTAAATCAGGACGTTCATCCATTGATTGTGCCAAGCGTGGCCCCAAGAAACTTCGAGCGACTATTCTCGAGGCGTTTGTCAAGGGTACCACCAAAAAGGTTCGTAAGAACATGGCGGCAGCCCACAAACTAGAAATGGATGCACTCAAGAGGGGGTACGAGGTAGAAAGAAACAAAGTCATGGCATTGGAAAGCGGAATCAAGATCTTGGAGGCACAGGTCAAGCACGACATAAAAGCCACCAAGGAACGGAGCTCAAACGAAATCGAACAGATTGTGGCTGATTGCGAAAAAAAACTCAGTGAGATTGACCTCTCCAAGAAGGAGGTCGAGCTGGAACTGGCCCGTAAAAAAGACGAGCTTCAAGCCGTCCGGCAAAGTATAGCCAACGCGAAGGTTACCAGGAGTAATGCTTCTCTCGGCGCCGCGGTACCATCCACTACCAACAACCTGCTCAACGATTGGAGTGACGACAACGACGAGAACAAAGCTCTGACCAGTGATGAGAATAAAATTGGCAAAAAATCGAAAGCTTTTTTCGGACGTCTTGGTCGCCGACCGAGAACATCAAAAAAAGAATTGGTCCAAGATGCTCTTGTTACTTCCAAGAACGCCAAGACCATAAAAAATACTATTTTGGCTCCTCCTTGCATGACTGGAGAGTGTGAGCTCAACTTAGCCACGACTTCGGAGCAGGACGAAGAGGAAGTGACTATTGCATTCGGTTCCATAAAAATGATTGAGTCGTCTGCTTCTTCGTTGAAAACCCGCACTCTGTTCAAGGAAGTATAAAAGGTTTTAATACGGATCATATTGGACAGCTGTCCTCTATCCTGGTTCGAGCCGGTATTGGCTCAGTATGCACAATAAGAAAATATATACTCTTTAGATATCCTTTGTTCCTTAAATTGACTTGTGGGTGTGTGTTGTAAACTTCAAGTATAATGTATTGTCTCCCCCTGCAGCCGACTAAAGCTACGCTACCGAAAGTCGCCAGGCACCCTTCGACCCGTCCCAAGCTTCCGCTCCGACTGGTGCACGCCCACGAGGCCGCACAAACGCTCCAGTCTCGGAGTCCTTCTTGGTGGTCTTTTTTGGAAACAGCCACTGGGACGGACCAAAACTGTCATCGCTCAAGGAACTGCTCGAGCGCTGAACGTTGGACGAAACGGTTCCAAGCGGGCGACGCATGGAAGTGCGAGTTGAGCGCTTGGGCTTATTGGTAGGTGGAAGCGCCACTTCTTGGTGTTGAATCTGACGGCGCGTCAAGCGACGACTATCCTGTTTACGTGGATTTTCGTCTTCGCTCTCGCTGTTGTCTTCTTCATCTTCTGGCTCCTCCTCTTCCTCATCCCCGCTGTCGTCGTCATCTCGCAAAAGCTTTTCGTAGCTCGCAATCAATTCCTTCTTGCTTCGTTTTAGTTTGGTGATTTGCGCGTGACTATCCGCAAGCTCGGCTTCCAACTGCGACACACGCTTGTCGTCGTTCTCGCCGCTGGACAACACTGCCGCTCCTTCCATGGATACCACATTATGTGTCTCTTGCGCAGCTTGCAACTCGGTAGTGCACTTCTGCAAGGCCAGTGCAAGCTCTTGCACTCGCGCTTCCGACGAATCACCCCGAATCGTTGCGGCTTCAAACTTTGTAGCCTCCTGTCGGAGACAATCCGTATAGTTGCGTACGACGTCGTCCATTTCTACTTGGTGTTCTTGCCGCATGCGCTGCATTTCCTCTTCGCACTCTTCCACCTTACAAAGCAAGTCGTCCACCTTAGCGGCAGCACGGTCCATTTGCACCTTTTTGGCACTGCGGAGACCAACATCGGGCTGGGCTGCCGACAACCTACTCTTGAGACGCTCGATTATGTCTTGGTACTGCTCTCGCATGGCCTGCATATGCTGGTCCATTTCTTCGCTCACTTCGACACGCACTACGGTCTCTGTCTCTTCCAATTGCTCTAGAAGTTCCTTCTTTTCTTGGCGAAGCACTTGAGTCTCAGCTTGCGCAACCGACAAGGTCATTTTGAGACTCAACATTTCTCTGGTGTCGGCCGCAGGAAGGTTTGGCAAGGCCGTGACTGGAAATACACAAGCCGAAACAGCACCTGCTGTAGCGACCGTCTTGCTAGACGAGTTGTCTGACGCCTTTTCCGCACGGCGTCTCTTGGCAGCGGGCATCCACTGACCCGAGGTAGACTGCGTTGGTTGCGTACTGTTGGAGTTAGCCACAGCAGCAAGTGGTGGCTTGGTTCCGCCCGTGGGATCCGCAACAACCGACTTGCGCTTGCGCAACTGCTTGGGAGAAAGCTTGCGCACAATCTTGGCAATCTTCGTTTTCACGGAAGACGACATGGTCCTTTTCTTACGGCCATTGTAGCCGTATTCTACCGCGGTACCACCAGCAGCAGCAGTCTTGGCGGTTGCCGTAGTAGAAGTAACGGCGGCTGGAAGGAGTTGAATCGTCTTGGCCATGGCCGCGTACGCCAATACTGCAATGGTGGTAAATAACGCAAAAGAAACAATGGTGTAAGAGAATTAAAAAAGTGGATACGCCACTGATGCACTCTGTCAATCTATTCAACGTACCGTGTTGCGTTTCGTTATAATCGTCGGCGCCCCCGTGAACATTGACAATCATGGTGGTCTTGCCTGGCTTGCCAGCAGTACTGCCATTGCCTGTCGCATCACTGCTACTCCAGTGCGACGAGAGCAAGTGCGTCAGCTTGCAGTCGCGGTACGGTGGTACTACGGCTGGGTTAGCGCTAGCAGTAGCTGGCTGCTCTTGATTGTCGCGCAGCGCTTGCAAGCAGCGCATGAGCGTCATCAAGCTCTGATTGATCCAGGCGGCTTCCTTTTGGCGCGTACCAAACGAATCCACACCCGCAGTACGCTTGGATCGTTCACTGCCGGCCAAGTCCACCATCCACAAGTGTTTTTCGGTGCTGGTGAGTGCGGCTCGTTTTGGACCCACGGCCGTGTTGCTGGACGTTGAGGTGACAACAGTAAACTGATAGACAGCGTGAGAGCGACTGCTGGCTGCATTGAGCTGGTTGGTGGCCGTTTGCCGTGCCGCAGCTGCTTGCTCTAGTAGAGACAAACCTGTTGCTATGGCGTCGACACTGTGACGGGCGAGTCCCCGGACCATGACTTGGCCTTGGTAGTCAGCCACCTTGAGCGGGACACGCTGCTGCACCACGTTCTTGTTGGTTACCGCCGCTGCGGCATCGTGACGGGGCAAGAGATCGTAAACTTGATCCTTGTAGATTTCGTAGCACTGCAAGTGCAAGCTCACGGACTGGCGAACATTGTTTGTGTCGGCGCTGCTCAAGAGATCGTGGAGCGCGCGAGGAATCAAACCCCACTCCTCTGGCAAAGCAGTAGACGGTTGTTTGACTGCAGCAGTATCTGAAGAAAGAGTGTTGGCGGGTCCGAGCATGGTGTGCGTCTTGCCGGCATTGGTAATGCCGTAGGCGAGTAGGAGCGCGGATTCGCCCGCTTTCCCGGCGGCGCCCGGAAACAAGCCCTGCACGAGCGGCTGGCACGTTTCGCGGTAAAACGCCGACTGCTGCATGGGGGAGTCAAAGACGCGCGAGAACTCGAATTCCTTGACAGTTGTGGCGGTAGTTTTGCTACCGGCAGTATTGGTACCGGTAGCAGCCAGTGCTGGAGGGTGCGTGCGAATTTTGGTGGCGGGTTGCAACTGGCTGTGGGACGGTACAATCTCCACGGTCGTCGTCGTCGTAGCAGTCGCAGAAGCATTAGCATTACTGGATCCCTTGGTCGAGCGATTGACAAGGGGACGCAAGCGGAGATAGACGGACAAGGCGCGCGATGCGGGAGGCAAAAATCGTTCGTCCCGTCCGAATGTAGTAAATGCCGTAGTACTGCTGCTACTACCGGTAGTACTACTAGTCAGAATGCTGCTGCCAAACCCTCCAGCAGCAATATTGCTGGGCGCTGCGGCGCCGCCCGTTTCAAAGAGCTTGATACGGTCACTCACGGACTGCTTCTGCTTTACAGTAGCCGTGTTGGAAGGCATTGGCACTGGCATTGGCGCTTGCTCTTCAAAGGTGAGTTGGAGATTCTTGCGCAGCGTCATGGGCTCGTTCAAGCGATAGTCGACGGCTGTAGCAGCGGCAGGCGCTTGCTCATCTTCGGACATGACGAGGCTGTCGTCTTGAAAGCTCTTGCTGTTGGCCTTGGTACTTGTTGTTGTTGATGTAGACTGTGAGTCGTCTTCGGCCATGGTCCGCCAGCGAAAGCGAGGGATTTTGTAGTCTAGTAGTGTATTGACCGACCCGAAGAAATGAACGTTTCTTCGATCCAGTCTTTGAATTATATAGCTGTCTTTAGAGCGAAGTGAGACATTGGCGAACGTCTCTCTCACCGAACAACAATTCTCTTTCTACGTAAACACTTATTGAATCGTGTGTAGATATGTAACTACATAAACTAGCTCACAACACATATATCTTTCACACAATACGTATATGTATGCGACGATGATCGATGCTTGTCACCGTCACACCATCACCATGGGCAAGTGCGCTCCTCCCTCTTTGCACGACCAAGACAAAGCGTCGATATGGGCCGCATGTGGAAGCAACGATATTGGCGGCAGTAGTAGTAGGCCACACGACAGTCTCTTTTGTATACATGGGAAAAAGGGGGCGGGTGCCTCCTCTTGTATACGTATATTACATATTGTGGGTTTGGATTCGGCGTCAACGCCACGGTGGTGTGTGAAAGTCACCACAACCTTGCGTTCGCGACTGGAAAACCCTGCGCTATGCATGGAGGGTTTAAAAGCTGGGACCGCGGTGCCGACCATTCGCCCGATCGGAGAAGTCCCTTGGCGACAGGGGCTCTCAAGGAGCAATTTTCCAAGTCCTTGTCCGCGGCTATCCTAGATTTCTAGTCTTTACAGACCAAACTGGCAGTTCAGAATCAATCAAGCTTCCAGTTCAACTTCAACTTCTCGCATAGACAAAGTAATGACTATCACGGGGTCCACAACAATACCCAACTTGCTATCCTGGGGGATTTTGTATTAACGGACGACGGCAAAGCCGTGGGTATCCCGAGTTGCGCTGACCCACCTGGACCGGTACAGATGCAATACGTACCTCCTGGCTGCCATATTGTAACGAATGAGCTCAAGATTATCAGTACACCATGCAAAGCAAATAAACACTGACTATCGTGGGCTACTGGTACTGCTACGACGATAGAAAGCACCTACGGCATGGATACCGTTCAAAATGCATGCAATACTACAGTAAGGAATTACCTCCCGCTCTAGCTACTCGAGGTAGAGTGAGTCATAACGTCGACTCGCTGAAACATTGGCCGGCGCCATTTTCGGTCGCAACTTCTCCACCATCTCGACAACGACCTCGCGTCCCCTCGACTCCCACACTTGACGATTCGTCATGGCGTAGTTCAAGTACTCGTCACTCGATACACTAAAGACACCACAGTTCTTGAGTTTCTTGGCCAAAGGAATAATGTAAAAGTCGAAATAGCCCATCTCGCCCTCGGACCAGTTTTTTGACGGATCCGTTTCGGCGCGGCCCTCGAGGAACGCCTTGCACATTTCCTCAAACAAACACGCGTTCCATTTGCGATAAATGTGCCGGTGCTGCATGGTATGCGACACATCCGAAGCCTGGATCAAATGCTCGACAAAGATCGTGGCCTTTCGGTCGGCTGCTGCCTTTTTGGACTGGTCTTGGTCTTCAACGTACTCTGAGAAGGCCTTGTCCCAGCGCGCGTTGCGCAGTACCTTGAGGTCCTTGTCCATGATATCAGTGGCCATGACAGAGTTGACAACGAGTTGTCGGAAGTACTTCCTCTCGTTCTCGTTCTCGAAAATGGCGCTGCGAAGCGCCTCGTAATTGTCATCCATCAACAGGTCCCAAGCCAAGTCGACAGAGTTCTGCTCCGCAATACTCTTTCCCTCGTAGTGATCGGCCAATTTCGTCTTCTCCTTCGCAAGCTGCGTATTCGGCACTCCACGGTGGTCCACGCCATGGATAAGAGCCGAGAATACGCAGGGGAATTGCGTTAGTGGATCGGATGTGATGCCGTGGGTGTGGTCATGTAGAGTTTCAGCCATTTTTTGATTGGTGGCTTGCTTCTTTTTCCTGACATCAACTGGAGCGACGATTCGCAACAAGAGCTTGGAGACAGACATGGTTACATGAGAAGCGTGCCCAAAGCTGTGGAACGGGTTGTCTCTGTACATGGAGGCAATAGCTGATACGAAGCCGCGTAGCTGGCTCTCAATGTTTGGATGCAGCTCCAACGACTAAATCTCTTCATCACTTGCGGACACTCCACTGAAGGTAGGAAGGGTGATAATCTCCTTGATTTCGTCGATAACGGTGTGATCGCTGTCGTGTCCATTGTCAACCGGCTTCTGATATTTATATGATCGAGTGCACTCATGTTTCCTTCGCGCCTCGACCTGCTTGTGAAGTCGAACAAGTACGTCAACGTTCCACTCGATTAGACGAGCATTTTTGGCAGAAACAAAGTAGTCCGTAGTATCTTGTGTAAGCACGCTTCCTGGGACGGAGATGTCATACAAAATACAAATCAGCTTCCGAAGACTTAGTTTTACTCGCTACTTCACACTGCTATTTGAAAGAGCCGACAGCTACTTAGTACGTCTGCATCACGCCCTTGCCTTTCGCAATGTCCTTGTCCTCCCGTGGCGTGATCCAGCTTCCTTTGCCTGCTGCAGTCAGAAGGTCTGCAGTCTCTTGCGAGATTTGAATACGACCTTGCAGGCCATAACTCTCCATTCGAGATGCAGTATTCATCGTATCACCAAAAATCTGGAACCGAGACGTCTCTCCGCGCAAAACACCTGCTGTGACTAGACCAATGTGGAGACCGAAGCGCATTGATAGGTCTGCCGTATCGCGCCCAAGAGTCACCTCCAGCCTCCTCGTTAAGGTACGCATCTTCTGCATACAATCGCGGGCAAAACGCGTCATCACGACCGCATTATCCTTTCGCGCGTCAGGGAGACCAGTAATGGCCACGTAGTAATCCCCAACGGTCTCGACCTTGAACACACGACGTCGCTTGACAATGTCATCGAACGCACGGTAGATCGTTTCCTGCAAAGTGAACACCTGAGTTCGGCTCTCGCGTGGAACCTTAAGCCGTGAAGCCAGATATATCGGCAAAGAGAATCGTAGTCTCGGGGAACACGTCAGTGATCGGCTTGGTCTTGTACATGATGTCGTCGTGTTCTTCATCGTTGCTATCAGGCGCCTCACTGACCAAGAAGTTCTTGAGGCGCGACTTGTTGTTCGCATCGGCTAGAGCCGCCTTTTCTTTATTCTCAGCGTAGAGTCGATCACGCACGATGGACGGAAACATCGACGACACGATCGCATTGAAACAAGCCGCCGCACCGACGACCTTGATGTTTCGACGCTGGACGAACCAATCGTACATGTAGAACGTTACTGCCATGAAGACGAAGGTCATAGCAACGACGACTGTCAAACGCATCAGAAGCTTGGATCGATAGCTCTCTTCGAACTCCTTGGTAGGAAAGACGTGGAACGAGTACAAACAGTGACCGGGAGTGGTCTCTGTTAGTTCAGGCCGGACTAAATCAGAGAACGGAATAACAACTTCTATATTGCTGTACGCCTCCTCGTGAAGATCTCCCTCTCCAATATAGAACGCCTGAAAAAGACAAAGTGGATTAGCGAAATAATGAGCCACATCATTTCCGTATCGACTCTTGCTATATCGACGGACAGCTAGCATGCCGTACCTCGTTTCCATTCAGCGCGTAGGTGAAAGCCTGTTCGCACAATTATTTCAACACGCATGTGATACCTCTGACTCCCTCGGGTAAGAGATCCACAAGGTATCGATCCCACGGATTGTGCCAACGATTTCCGAAGTATCATCCGTGAGGTTTCTGAACACAGGCTCCAAGAGGAGACTATGAGGGTGAGCATACGTTGAAGTGGACGCATTACCATCATTGACCCAGTCTACGAGGGAAGTATGGTACCCTTCATGTTCCTAAAAGGCGAGACCAACGCCGACGACTCGAGATAAATCTTCCACCTTGCTAAAAATGGCCTCTCTTGTGACTTCGATAGCTTCGTACAGAGGAGGGAGATAAGCCTCTCTCTGGGACATGTCATAGTTCATAATCCTGGAAGGAAGGGAGGCGGACTCATCTGCCAAATAGGAAACGTTTCTGGATTACCAGCAGGGACAAGGCCGAGTCTGTCACACTTGTAGACAAAAGGCATAATCTGGCCAGGGAGATAATTGCTTCCTTGAAAACTTTCGCCTCTGTTCGCATTAAGCACTTCCTTGCTTTCCTCCAACCAGCCTGGATTATTGTTGGAATAGACAAGCCTATCAGGTATCTGCTCTTGGGTAACACGGGGCGTGAACGCCACAACTTCAAAGCCCGACTGTCGACGCGTAGCCTCCCCCAGAATCTCGAATTTCTTGACGGTAACAAACGGAAAGTCTTGGCTTTCTCCCTGGTTCGCTTCGCCAGTAATGGAACTGGAACTGGGAGCCTCCCTTGATGGTGTTGGCAAACAAGTAGTACTGCGTGTAACAACAAGAAAGTGAGTGAGTTGGAGAGGTCATAGGGCGAACAAGATAAGTGTCTGACTCCAACAAGCGAAGCGCTACTTACACTGTCCTGGTAGTCATTCTGCTCTGCTTGATTGAGAATGATGCCAGTTCCCGCAGATACCAAATCAGCAGTGGCAAGAATGGCCAGCAACATCACCAACTTCCACATTTGCACGTCCTGCTTGTCTGACGTAGTACCAGCAACGAGCAATGTGGCGAGACTTGCTGGTAACGAGCTGATTGCGAGTAGCTGCTATACCGGAAGAGCTGTTGGTGAACATGGAGACAGTAAAAGGGCGCTCTTGGTTGCCGTAGGGGAGGTCACAATAAATCATGACTGACTGTTGGCTTGCCATGACCGCAACTGTCATCGTGTTTGTTTCAGATTCCACGAGGAAGCAGCGATAGGATTGGGAACAAAGGAGGAGAAGTTGATCAATCCACCTTTAAGGAGACCATCATGGCAACCAGTTGAACAGGAATCATCACAATTGCCGAACGACAAATCGCAAAACCAGACGAAGCTTGGATTGACAGCAGTGTGACCGGCCTCTTGGAGCGCCGTGGCAAGCGGTGACTAGGTAACATCGCGGTAGTAAGTCAAAGCCTGGGGAGAATAACAACAGAGATAATGCAACAAATGCAGCAGGGCCTAAAAGTGTAGACGACCAGGGAGATGCATATGTTTGCACGCCTTGCGAATCGCGAATAATTCTTCGTACGCGGTAGTTGGCGTCCAGGGATCATCAGGGTTGGCAGGATCTGCACTCACAACAGGAGGACCAGTCCAAGCCAAAGGACTGAGGGAATCGTGGGGAGCATCGGTTGTCGTACAAATCGGAAGAGAATTGTGGTAAAGGCGACCATCATACGCGAGCGTAGAGGAACAGTCTTCGTCAAAGGCAACATCCGCGCTGACAGCAAACTGTTGGGCAGACGGGATCCAGATCAAGTTACCAGCAGATCCCGCAGACACCCCGTTGGATCATGTTGTGATCTTTGAGTATGCGACCGGTAACATCCTTGCGGTGGTATGCCTTGGCAACAACAGGGCACCCCCAGACGCGGATCCGACCGATACGCGCTTCGGCATTGTAGTGCCGCATGAACGGGACGGCCAGGATATCGGTATCCGGGCGGAAAGCCCCACGTACGGGGACCACATTGCAGATCAAGACGGCTTGCTGCAGTGCCATGTCAAAGAAAGGGAGGCCGACGCTCGCGTGCGTCATCAACTTGAAGGCGACTTGACGCGCAGTCTGCCACCGGCGCTCCGGAGTACCGTTCTGATGCTGGTGTTTGGGCGCAGCGGAAATCACGCGGATCCCGTAATCCTCCTTGAGAGTTTCTTTCAATTTGTCGGAAAGCAACTGGGGGGCGGCATCTACATGCAATTCCGCCACATCACGCAATGTAAACTCGGAGCGGGGTCGGTGCAAGTGTGCCCATGTCTTCAAGCAGGTGACGATTGCGCTG
>Ga0307981_1002229_pt1 | contig 16025 bp, 17 predicted proteins | sample OrgLakmetagen987_FD_201849 | JGI IMG/M metagenome (GOLD analysis project Ga0307981, IMG submission 201849) | Saline water microbial communities from Organic Lake, Antarctica - #987 | ecosystem: Environmental > Aquatic > Non-marine Saline and Alkaline > Saline | place: Antarctica: Organic Lake... | reverse complement strand
ATATTACAAATTTAAATATTCAATAAATAAATAAATCAATTTTTTTAAATTATAATTTCATTTTCTTCTTGTTCATATTCTTCATTACTATAAGAAGAAATACTTTCTCGATCACTTTCATCATCTTGCTCTTGATCTTGATCTTTAACTTTTTTATTAGTTTTAATTTTTGGACCACTATGAATAGAATCATAATCTAAATTAAAGAATCGTCGAACATCTTTAAGATCAATTTTTCTATAAAAGTAATTATATTTTTTCATAAGTTCATCAATATCAAATGTATTAATAATTTCATCGGTTGACATTTCGAGTAATGGTTTAATTGTATTAAATAAGTCATATTTTTTATCATTTGACCATTTTAATAAGAATTTATAAATCATTGAATTAATATTATTTTTTTCAGTTTCTTTAATATCGTATAAAGTTTTTGTTTTAAATTCAATCCATTTTAAAAGTGTTTTTTCAAAAACATTATTTTTTTCAATATCATTTGTTTTTAAATTATCAATTTCTTTTAATTTTGATTCTAAATTTTTTATAAATTCATCATAAGATACTTTATTTTCACCATTACTTGAAATAATTACACCTAAATATAAATGATGTGTAACTTTTTCGATATCATTAAAAGTTTTTGAATCTTGATTAATTTCTATAAATTTTGTTTTAGATTTAGATACTGGTAATCCAAATGATTTTAATAATTTTTCTAATTCGCAATAAACTATTTCTAACCCCCTGGTATCTTCTGTAACGATACATAAATCATCTACAAAAGCTGTAAATAATATTCGTTTATTATTAATTGTATAACCTTTATTAATATATTTTTCACAAATTTGATTAATAATATAGTTAATAACTAAGTTAAAAAATGTAGGACTTAAAGGACATCCTTGAATAATACCTTTAGACCATTTAATTAGCCCAGTTGTAGTTTTATTTATCATAAAATAATAATCTAAACTTGTATAAAAGTTTTCAATATAATTACATAATTTATCAGGTAAATGATATTTGTGCATTACTGATAATAATTTATCTAATTTTAAATTTCCATAGGCGTTTTGAATATCTAAAAACATTATACTTAATTTTTGTTCATTTTTAATACTATGTTTAATAACTTCTTTAATTTTAAAAATATGTTCAAATACACCATAACTAACATTACGAACACCTCCTTTTTGAATAGTTTTATCAAAATAATTATTTTCTTCACAAAAATCATTAACTTTTGTTGCTAACATTTTATGAAAATGTTTAATTCCATGTGGTAAAATAACTAATGGCCTAAAAGAATTTAATTTATTTAATGGTCCTTGTTTTGCTTCTTTATATACAAATACTGTTTTACCAATATTCATACGATTATCATATTTACCATCATAATAGTTATTATAATAATTTACAATTTGAGTTTTATAATAATTTGGTAATTCTACAAACATATCTTTTGTATAACCATAAAAATCACAAGAATTATTTGCTTCTAAATTATCTGTAAATTCTTTAATGGTAAATATGTTTTGATCATATTCTTTTAGTTTTTTAATATCGAGCTCTGTTAATTGGTAATTATAATTCTCTTCTTGAATTAGTTGTTTATTCTCGTCTAAAACATCATCTAATGTAAATTCAGGGCTATAAAATTTTTTCTTTACTATTTGTTTTGTCTCAATATCTTCATTTTTTTTAATTTTATTTAATTCTTTATATAAATTGATTAATAGTTCTGGCAAACCATTTGATACAACTTCTATTTTTTCAGCATCTTTTTTATCAAAATTAATACTTTTAAAATTATTTGATGTTATCAATTGATAAATTTCCTCTTTATAATAGATTTTATTATTGGGTTGTAATAATTGATATCCAGTGTTTTTAGTATTTAATAAGTTGTAAATATAGTTCATTATATTATGTTTTACTTGATTTTATTTGTTTTAATCATAAAGTTTTAAAATATCAATTTTTTTATACAATAAAGTATAAAATGATTTATGTTTTCGATTTTGATTTAACATTAACCTTTATAAATTCTAAAGGAGAACCTTTAACAATGATTGAAAAAAAAAATAAAGAACCTCATTATTTCTTTTATTCACAACAAAATGTAAAAATACTACAAGATACATTCCAAAAAATTATAAATAATAATTCAACAATTATTATTTTAACACGGGGGTTAAAACAAGAAGTTGAAGATTATCTTAAATTAAATAACTTATTAAAATATATCAGTGCTGTTTTAGGTTCTTCAAGTAGAGAAGAATCTAAAAACCCTATTTTAAATAAACAAGAATTATCTTTTTTTGATCAAAAAATGATTGATCAAAAAATGATTGATCAAAAAATGATTAATCAATCAAAATTTGATAAAAAAGAAGATCAACCAACTATAAAATGGGCTTATCGTAAATTAGTAACATTAATAAATTATTGTGATAATAAAATTAATTATGATTCTATTATATTTTTTGATGATAATTCTAAAAATATAAATATATGTAAAACATTTTTTAGATATTCATTTTTAATTACAAATAGATTTTTTAATACTATAAATTTAGTTAATTATTTACTTAATTTTAAAACAATTATTGATATAGCAAAATTAAGTAATAGTAAATTTATACCAATAAAACATATTAAAAATAATATATTTAATGATCGATATGTATATTCAGTAAAAATTAATGATAAAAACTATTATATATTTATTGAAGATTTATCTTATTTCTTTTTTACTAAAAATCAAATTTGTAAATTTTTAAGTTTTGAATCTATTATATTTAAATACGAAACTTTTAATACTCGTTCAAAAGTTAATAATATAATTTCACAATGTATTAAAGAAGGTGGTGCTAAATATTATAAATATAAAAAACACTATTATAAATTAAAATTTAATAAATAAAAATTTAATAAATAAAAATTTAATAAATAAAAAAATAAAAATTATAATTTTATAACTTTTATTTTTTAGATAGATAATCAAAACTTATAGTATGTTCTTTTATATTTGGTATCATATCAATAAAATCATAAAGATCTTTTTCAGTATCTATTTTAAGTTGTGTTGGTTCATAAATATATTCTTTTCGTGGTTTTTTATTTGAATCTTCAGTTTTCCATTGTGATGGGCAATATGTTTTACAACATAATTGACGTGGATTATTTTTACCCATATCATCACCACATAGAACACAACGCCATGTATCATCTTCTGAATCATAACCACATTTAATTGGTGTTTTATCGAGTGATTCATCAATATCACTTTCATAATCTCTTGAACGTTTAATACCAAATTTATCTGGAATTTTTATCTTTAGTTTTGTTATATCAAGTTTTGGGATTTTAATCGTAGAATCTGCCATATTTTCAAAAAATAAAAAATAACTTAAAAATAGTTATTTGTGATAAATGATTTTTTATTAAATTTTTAATATAATGATATTTATAATATTTAATTTTCAATTTTTAATTTAATATCATTAATTTGATTTTTATAACTATCTAAAACTTCTAATAATATTTTTTTAGCTTTTTGATGTGTTTTTTTATTTGAACTTATTGTTGAATCTAAAGCTTGTTGAAAAAATAAAGAAAATTTAAGAACATACGTTTTTGTACGAGAATATAATAAATTATCAGCAACATAAGTTTTCATTGAATATAAATTTAAATCAATAATAATTTTATTATTTGAATCTAAAGTAAATTTATTTAATATTTCTTCGGCTCCTTTTTTTGTTATTAAATAAGAACAAGCCGAATAATATTTTTTCCATTTTAAAAATAAATTATTTTTATTTTTAATAAATGGTACTTTTGAACCCCATATATATGATAATTGAAGAATTCCAAATTCTGGTGCTATATTTATCAAATAGTTTAATGTTTTATCTAAATTTAAATTTTTATCTTTAATTATATCAAAACTTACATCATCTTCCAATATTAAAGCATATTGATTATCACTATCTAAAAAATTTTTTATAGATAAAATATGAGAAGCTAAGCATCCTAATTGTCTTTGATATTTTTTTTTACAATTTATTATATTAAAATATTTATTTAATTCTTCTATTTTTGTTCCATCTACGCCATTAATTCTTTGTAAATCGATATTATATAAATCTTTATTTTTTTCCATTAATTCATTTCTTGTTTTTGATTTATCTAAATTAATATAATAATAACCTATTGACATTTTATTTTTATTATTAATATATAAATTAAAATTAAATTTAATTATTAATATAATTATAAATTAAATGTTCGTACTCATGTGGTAAAGAAATAATATTAAATTTAATTAATTTGTATGTATATTTTATTAAATTTAAATTTAATAATTTTTCTCTAAATTGAGGTGAATTAATACGTTCTTGAAAAGCATTTTTAATTAACTTATTATGATAATTTTTGAGTATAAATTTTAATGTTTGTTTATCGATATTTAATAATTTTATACCATTTTTAATATATCCAGGTATAAATTTATATTTAATATTATCAGATTCATAAATAACAGTTAAATTTAAAATAGATCTCATAATCAACTTATTTGATGAATAAAAAGAAATATTATTTTTATTTTTAATATATTCATCATCAAACATCCTTTATTTTTTTTAATTAATAATATTTATTATTAATTAAAAATCAATTTTTTTATTTATTGGTTGGTTGAACCAAAACCTTTTGAACCTCGTGTTGATTTTGGTAGTTCATCAACTAAACAAAAATCTAAAGGTTCTAATGTTGGGGCACATATTTGAACATAACGATCATTTTCTTTACAAATATATTTTTCACATGGTTCTCGTATATCATCAAATGTTACATTATGTGTTAAAGCTGCTTTAATTGATCCACGATAACCAGCATCAATAATACCAACACTATTAGCAAGTCTCAAAGGAGTTCGAGAAATAGAAGAACGAGGATATAAATAATAACTGGTTTGTTTTTTAGTTTCATTATTAATCATCATACATTGAATTTTTAAATCTAAAAATTTAGTTTGACCTCGTTTAATTTCAAGATCTTCTGGAACAAATAAATCTAATCCTGAATCACCTTCATGATATGTACTATGTTCTTTATATTTTTTTGTTATTGCTTGATCATAGGGTTTAATCATTAAAGTATATTTAGGTTTTGTTTGAGTTGTTTTAGTATTGGGCATTTTTTAATTATTTTATTTTATAATTTCTTTCTATTACAAGTAATATAATAATCAAATTTTTTAATGATCGATATAGTTTTACTAATACTTATTATTATATTATTAATATATGTTTATCGAATATTAAATTATAAACGTCTCGCAATAGTTTTATTTCGTTATGGTTATATTTATTTTAAAAAAGATAAAAATGAACAATCAATAATGTATGTTCATTTTACTAATTTACCAGAAGGTCCATATAGAATTTTTATAAATAATCAATTAATATATAAATTTGATATAACTACCGAAAATATATATAATATATCAAAAAAAATATGTTTAAATTTTGATGATTTAATTGGTTCAAATATTTCTTTATATAACTCAGAAAATACAAAAATTAATAAAATTAGTGTAATTGGAGAAATGAAATTAAATAAAGGTTTATTTTAATAAATAAATTTTTTAGTTTGATAATAAGAAAGCATATAAAAATGCCGTATCACGATAATGTTTATATCTATCATTAGAACCAAAATGACCAGCATTTTTATTAGTTTTTAGCAAAACAGTTTTTTTATTTTTTCTTTGAGAACGTAATTTAGCGATAAATTTAATATGTTCCCAATATTGAACACGAGGATCATATAAACCAGATAACATTAATAAATTTGGATAATTAGTTTTTTTAATATTTTGATAAGGACAATATTTTTTAATATAATCAAAATAATATTGTTGATTTGGATTTCCCCATTCATTCCATTCTGGAGCAGTTAAAGGTATTGTTGGATCACTCATAGAATTTAATACATCCACAAAAGGAACACCTGCAATTACAGTATTAAATAAGTCTGGTCTTAAACACATAGCACCACATACTAATAATCCTCCAGCACTTCTTCCTTCGATACTTACTTGTTTTGATGTAGTATAATTATTTTGAATTAAATATTCGACACTATTTATTAAATCATCAAATGAATTAATTTTATAATCTAATTTACCTTTATTATACCAATCTTTACCTTTTTCAGAACCACCACGAACATTAACGATCGCATAAATATAATCTTGATCAATTAAACTAAATAGATCACTATTAAAAGTGGGATCTATATTAATACCATAGGCACCATAACCATATATATGAGTTTTATATGTTTGTTTTGTTAATTCTAATGATTTTTTATATAAAAGCTGTATATTAACTCCATTAACTGTTAATATACGTGTATCGTATAGTTTAGGATTAAAATTAGGAATATTTTTTTTTACTAATAGTTTTAATTTTTTTGTTTTTAAATTAATATCATATATTTCGGGTGATGTAATTAATGATTGAACTCGAACTCTTAGGGTATCGGTATTTGATGTAAAATTTTTATCTAAATGAATTGTTTGAATATTTTTATTAAATAATTTTTTTAAGAAATATGGTTTTTGATATTTATTATTTTGATATTTTATAATTGCGATATCTAAGAATCCATTTTTTCGACATTTTACAATTAAATAATTTTTTAAAACAAATAATCCTGTTAAATAATATTCATCAGTATTTAATATTGTATCTAAATCTTCAAAATCTGTTGAATAGTCATTTTTTGATATCATTAATTTATAATTTAAACTATCTTCATTTGTAATTTTAATATAACGTTTATGATGAATATCAACACAATAATCTATTTTTGATTTTGTTTTTGTATCAATTTTAATTGGTTCTTTATCAAAACCAAATCTTAAACGATATACTTTAGATGCTTCATAACTACGCGATTCAATGAATAAATGAGTTTTATCATTAGAAATTTCGAAACTAACTTCATATGTTTGATCATTTTCTTCAAATATTTTAATTTTTTGTTTAGTTTTAATATTATATGCCCAAACTTGATTGACTCTTAAATTTTCATCATTCGAACAATAAATAATTTCATCAGAATTAATCCAATCATATAATCCATATAAAATATTTTCAATACGATCAATAACTAATTTATTATAAATTTTAACAAAAATGATCGAATATTTTTCATCACCTTTATAATCGATAGCATAAGATAATACTTTTTCATTTTGATTAACTAAAACATTAGTAACATCACATGTTTTTTTATTTTGAGCTAATTTATTAACATCTAATAATTTAGTTATTTTAGAATTTAATTTTCGATAATAAATAGGATATGATTGATCTTTTTTAATTTGTTGATAATAACTATACGATGTATTAATTTTATAAGGATATGTTTTATCTTCTTCATTTATTCTTGATATAATATTTTCATATAATTTTTTTTGTTTTGGTTCTGTAGATTTCATAATAGTTTTTGTATAATTATTTTCTTCATCAATATATTTTAATATTGATTTATTTTTTCGTGTTCGATCTTGCATATAATAATAATCATCTTTAACATATTTAACTGGTTCAATTAAATTTGTTCCTCGGTATTCATTTTTAACATTTCCAAATGGTATTTTACGAGGTTTCTTTTGAGCACACGGTTCTTTAATATTCTCTAATTTACGTTTCATATTTGTATAATTAAACTTAAATTTAATAATATTAATTATTAAATTTATTTTTTATCAATTTTTTATATTTTATTCTATGATTTCATCATAAGACATATTAGGAGATGTTTTATTTGAATCATAAATTTGTTCATAAATTAAATCAGTTCCGCATAATTTTGGTTGTTTTGGATTTTGATAATTATTTCCAGAACAGCTATAACAAACTTTATCGGGATTATCATAATATTCAGGACAATCAACTACATCGCATTTATTTTCCATTGGTTCGTGTCTTCCTTCATACATAGGACCAGGAGAATTATCAATACGATAATGACTTGTTGGATAAATAAATTTATGTTTAATATCAGATGTTTTTAATAAATCACCTCTTAAACCATAACGAGGTTCTCCAATTTCAAAACCTTCTTGTTTTGTTGTAGTTGAATTTCTATATAATAATATTAAAACAATTATTATTAAGCCATACATTAAGACCTGATTTTGAGATTTTAATCCGTTCATATTTTATATATTATTATACAATATTATAATTTTATTAAAAATAGTTTTAATAAAATTATAATAATTTTTAATCTGTTAAAGACTATATAATTATTTCAGATGGTGTCGATAATTGCGGTGTTTCTGGTGTTTTAGGTAAAGATTCTTGTGATTTAGATTGTGAAGAAGAATGAGTTTTCATTTTTGCTAAACTTAATGTATTAACTAACATAATTTTTTTAGTTGTTTTTTCTAATTTTTTATCTTGTATTTCATTTAATTCTTTATCTTTTGAACAACTATTATCAATCATTAAATTAGTACTTGGTGTAATAATCATTGAAGATAAATGATAATTTATTTTTTGATTATTTTCAATATCACATTTACTAAGTTCTTTATTTGTTTCTTCAATATGTATTGAATCATTAATAACTTGATCATTTTCTTTTTGAACAATTTCAAACTTTTTTTGTTCGGGAGAAACTAACCAATAAACAATAGATATTCCTTCTAAAAATGAAAATACTGGCATACCTATAATTTGTAATCCAAATGATAATAACCAATGAATTATACCATGAGTTTTAATCCATTTTTTAGGCTCACTTAATAAAAATCCTAATATATATAATGAACACGTTAAAACAAAAATAAATCCTAAAAATGAGGAATATATGTTATTTGTTGATGTTCGAAATATAAATATTACAATTAGAACTAACCAACTAACAAAACTTACAGACCAAAATAATACCATAAACATTAAGGGAAGCTTTGTTTTTAGTTTTAATTGGGGTGATTTTAAAACTTTCCATAAACCAGCAATCCATCGTCTTCGCTGTTTCATAAAATCAAATAATGTAAATGGAGAACTTTCATACATTGTCGCATTAATAAAAGCATATTTAACTTTATATTCAACCGCATTTAAAGCAAAAAATGTATCTTCAGTTATTGATGCATCATCTCCATAATCAAATCCTATTTGTTTTTCTACTAAATTTTTACATACAATAAAAGAACCTTTAATACCAAACCAAGATGTTTGAGCTTCAAATTGTAATCTAAATCGTCCATAATCATCGACAACACGTATAGAATCAGCTAATGTAGTAATCCAATGTTGTATTGTTAATGATATATTTTTTAAAGAATCAAATTTAGTAAATATACGTTCAGGTGCGTATAAAATTACACCTTGACCTATTTTATAATCATCATTATTATTTCTAATATGTTCTAATATTCCTAATATTGTTTTATGATTAAAACGTGTTTCTTCATCTAAATGTATTATCCAATCATTATTATTTGCATCACTTGCGGAAACCGCATAATGTAAAGCCCGACCTTTAAATTTAACATTATTTGGTGGAATATAATCACTTGGAACAACTATTTGTTTAATATTTTTATTTTGAAATTTTAAATTTAATTCTTTATCAGTTACTATTTCAATAGTCCAATTTATTTTATTTGATAATGATTTAATACATTGATTTAATGCTTCATTTGCATTTGTTCTTATTGTGTGATTATTTGTTCCTCTTGTAACAAATCTAAAATATAATCGATCATTAAAAACTTTTGAATATGTTTGAATGGTTTTATATTGAGATTCAATTATTGGCACATATAAAAATATTCCTAAATGTGTTAAAAATAAATATGGTAAAGTTGCGATCCACGATACTTTTAATAAATCTATTATAATACATACAAAATAGTAATATTCACATTGTTTACTAATAGAATCAGAATATAAACCATAATAAAATCCCAAAGAATATATCCCTAAGAGTATTAATCTAAATAAAAAACTTTTTAGTATATCTTTTATACATAAATTCATTTTTAATTTGTTTATTTTAAAAAGTCTATTGTTATAACCGTTAATCTTTTATTAATCAAATTTTTTTTATTATTATAATTATATTTTTATAGAAAAATACAATTATTATTGTAAATTTTTTAGTATTAAAACTAAGTTTTTAATACTATCATTTATTACATATTGATTATCGTTTTTTAAATTTTTACTGTTTATTATTTCTTTTTCATAAGCTTTTGTTTTTTTATCTTTTTTTAATACTTTATAAATATCCCGATTAATTAATTTATTTTGATAACCCTCTTTTAATTCTAATTCTTTTAATTCTGACTCTTTATAATACTCTTTTATCATCTTTTTTATATTACTTACATTACTTACTGGACTTAAATTTAGTTTTATTATGCAACTTATTTTATTATATTTTAAATCTTGATTATATTTTAACTCTTTAATATTTGATACTGTTTTATAATACTTTTTTATATCTTTATTTAATTTACTTTCATTTTGATACTCACTTATTAATATATTTATTTGATCTTTTGATATTTTAACTTGTTCATTTTCTATTTCATTTTTTAATTTTTTATAACTTTCCATAAAACTTTCTATATTTACATTTACTATTAATTCTATTTTTAATATTCCTTTATATGATACTATTAATTCATCACTTTTTAATTCTTCATTTATTATTATTATTAAATCTCTTTTTTTTATTAACTCTATATTTTCACTTTTTGTTATTATTATTTTATCATACTGTATATCTAAATTTTGTGCTATTTTTACGGCTATTAATACTTTTTTTGTTATTTGTTCATTATCACTTATAATTATAATATTTCTAAAAACTTTTTCGTATGTTGACTCTATATGATACTGTTCATTTACTTTTTGAATACCTTCTATATTTAACTTTTGATAATCTTTATTTTTTAAACTATTTATATATTCTTCTATTTTATATTCTATTTTATAATCATTTTTACAATCCATTTTATATATTCTATTTTAAAATACTATTTTTAACTATTCTTTTTAAAAAACTTTTTAATACATTATAAGTTTAGATTTTTTATATTTAATTTTAAACATAAAAAATATGTAATTTATATTTTTATAATTTTTATTATATATTCAAAAGGTTTTCTAAATTTTTTAATTTTTCTATTTTTACAATAATAATACCATATATTAATTCTATTAATATTCCTGGAGTCAATTCATTTATATTTTTTATAATAAATGTACGGAGCATTTTTTTTATTTTATAATATTATGCGCGGTTTTATATTAGTTATCGTTTTCATTTAACATTAAATCAAGTGCTTTCTGTATTGAAGTACTCATATGTACAATTTGTCTTGAAGTTATTCCAATTTCACTCATATATTCATATTCATATTCAAAACATCTTTTATAATTTTATAAGCTTCTTTTTGATTATTCATATTTTTATAATATTTTTTATAAATAAAATTTGAAAATTAATCTCATTTATAATAAGTTAATTTATATTATTTAAAAATGAAATTATGGATTATAAGACTTATATTGCTGGTTTAATTGGTGGTTTTACGGGTGTTTGTGGGTCACATCCATTTGATACTATTAAAACAGTATATCAAAATCCAAAAACAAAAGGAACTTTATTAGATGTAACAAAACATATTTATAAGACAAATGGAATTCGTGGTTTTTATAAAGGTTTAAGTGCACCTTTATTTGGAATTGGTTTAGAAAAAGCAATAGTATTTGGAACATATACAAATGTTCGAAATTTAAATATTTTTGAAAATAATAATTTTAATATTTTTTTCGGAGGTGTTGTATCTGGTTTATTATGCACAAGTATTGTGTTACCAGTTGAAAAAATTAAAATTAGAAAACAAAGGGGAAAAAATAGTAATTTATTTTCAATTATTAAAAATGAAGGTATTGGTAATTTGTATAAAGGTTTAAGTGCTACACTATTGAGAGATACGCCAGGATATGGTATTTATTTTTTAACATATGAAACATTAACTAAAAATAAAACAAAAACACCATTTGAAACCGCTTTTTATGGTGCTTGTTCTGGTGCTTTTAGTTGGTTTTTTATATATCCTTCCGATCCAATTAAAACATTAATGCAACATAAAAATTATTCTTTTACTAAAGCTTCGAAAATTATTTATAATCAAGCTGGTATTCGTGGATTTTATAGAGGTTATGGTATGGGTCTATTTAGAGCAATACCATTACATGGATTTGTATTTTTGGGTGTAGAATCCTTTAAAAAATATATTAATTAATTTATTTAATAATTTATATAAATGATATTTATATTATTATTAATATTAATTATGTTAGTTTATAAAAAAACCAATATTTATCATTATGATCGATATCATTATGATCGATATAAAATTGAAAAGTTTCAAAATGATCGTTTATTTAAACAATTTCAAAAAAATATTTTTATATGTAAAAATAAAAAATGTGTTGATCAAAATACAATCAAATGTTTAAATTATTGTGATAATTATAAATTAAATCAACTATGTCCGCTTATTTGTATTAAAAATAATAAATATATGAATGATAATATTAATTGGAATTCATATATGTTTGGCGATACTTATAAAGATAATAATGAAAATAGATAAATATATAAAAAATAAAAAAATATTATTACAAACAACAAAATTCCCATTAATAATTTAATTGTAAATATTAAAAACCCCGACAATAATTTAGGAATATTGTCGGGGTTTTTATTACAAACAACAAAATTCCCATTAATAATTTAATTGTAAATATTAAAAACCCCGACAATATTCCTAAATTATTAGTTATTGATAGTATATATTTAATTAACTATGATCCAATAATTAATAACAAACAATTCGATGATTTTATTATAAATGCTCAAAAATTAAGAAAATATGTTTCGACATTTTATATTTTAAATATTGCAGGATCTTCAAAAATTATACTCGATGAATATCCAGATTATAAAGAAAATATTTATGAACATATATTTGATTATAACCAATTATTATATATCAAACAAATAAAAATTGAATAAAAATTGAATAAAAATTAAATAACTAATTGATTTAATAATTAATTAGTTAAAAATGTTTAGAAATCCCAACTATCAACAAAATAATAATGATATTGAATATGATAATTATAAAATAGAAAAATTATTAGACAAAAAATTAGATAATAGATTAAATGAAAAATTATTAGAACGAAAATTAGATAATAGATTAAATCAAATGATTATTAATAGTATTAGAACAGAAATACCATATTGGCTAAATCATCATCCACTATTAACACAAATAGTAGAAAATTATAAATTAGAACTAAAAGATATAATTAATAAAAAATCATTAGAAACAAAACAAATAGTTAATACTAATATAAAAAATCAATTAAATGTTCTATTTAGTAAGCCAGAATATAATAATTTAATGACCGTACACTTAGATCATCTTAAACATACATTTAATAAAAATACAGATAATTTTAAAAAAGAATTATCATATAAAACAGATCGAAATACTAAATATTTAGAAATTATTATTTCATTATTTTTTGTATTATTTATTGTTGTAGTATATTTTTTATTAATTAAATATTTTAGTCAATATAATTAAATATTTTAGTTAAATATAATGATTATTAATTAATAAAATTTAACAATATTTTTTTTTATAACTTTAATAGTTTCAATATCATTACTATTTGATTTTAATAATGTTTGATCATTAGATAAATCATTTAATTCATAAGAAGAATATTTTTTATTTATTAATAATCCACTATATGTATTTAAATTTAGTATTGATAAATTATCAATATTAAATTTAATCTCACACTGTTTTAAATTATAATTATTAATATTAGATAAAATAATATTATATTTTTGTTGTGTATCTTCAAAACTTAAATTTAATTCATTATGTATTTGATTTCTAAAATTATGTTTATCGTTAGTATGTTTTTCATTAGTTTGTTTATCATTAGTATGTTTTTCATTAGTTTGTTTATCATTAGTATGTTTATCAATAGTATGTTTATCATTCGTATGTTCTTTTATTTTATTTTGTGAACACGAATAATTACAATATGTGCAATAATTTTTTGATAATTTATCACATATATTATTAGTTTCTTTTATAGTTATATCTGTATTATTTGATAATATTTCTACACGTTCACCACGTTTACCGAGAGTAATTAATAATTTTTTATTATTTTTAACTATTAATAAATGTGTAATTAATTTTTTATTATTTCGATTATAATAATTTGTATCAAACTTACAATTTATATAAATATGATCTCTTTTATTATTATTATCAAATAATCTATAATAACCAATTTTTTTATGTTTATAAATTTGATTTCCAAAAGTATAAATATAATTTTCTCCTTTAATACCAATTCCATTTTCAAAATATATCTCATTTTTTGTTCGTGGTTCTCTAACTAATGTACATATCGTATCATTATTTGTAAAAGTTCCAGTTTTTTTTATTAAAGATATCACAGGAGAATAATTACTTTCTCCTATTTTATCAATTGATTCAAATTTATTATTTTTATATTTTAATAAATTCCATTCGGAAACAATTAAATAATGTTCATTAAAACATAAATCACCTGTTAATTTTATTTTATTTTTACTTTTTGATTCATTTGTACAATTTATAAATAAATCTTTATTTGTAGAATGATTATAACCAATTCTTATTATACCTCCTGCTATTAATTCATTATTTTGAATATCTTCATTATATATAATATTGCCACGACCATTTTTATATTTATCTTTTTCATTCCATAAATTTATATTTTTTGAACCATATTCTTTTATTTGTGTTGTTTCTATATCGTATATACCCATATTTAAAATATTTAATTTATATAATCCACGATTATTTTCAACTAATTTTATATTTTTTTTACTTTTATTTACTATTTCTATTAACCATCGATAACCACCATTAAAACGTTTTTTAAATTCAATATTAGTTCTTTTATTATTATTAATTCTATAACTTTTTTCAATATTTATATCACTATTTAATTTATTATTTTTTGTTGATAAATAATTTGTATCGTTATTAATATTTTTATCAATATATAATTCTTCTATATATAATTCACTCATTTATATTTTATTAAATATATTAAAATTATTATTAATGTTTATAAAAACATTAATAATATTTTTCATGAAAACATTATTTGTTTCTTTGTAAATTTCTTTATTAATTGTGCTAAATTTTCTTTATTTGAAGTTTCAAATATTTTATTATTTGAATCTAATGTTTGAATATTAGAACTTCCCGAATACTTGTGACTAACAACTAAACCCGAATATAATTTTAATAAATTTTGTTTCTTTTTTGATAAATCTAAATCTATTCTACAAGGTTGTAAATTAAAATTATTTATATTTGATAATGATAAAGTATAATTTTGAACATTATCTGAAAATTTTATTATTAAAGAATTCTTAACAAGTGGTTTAAAATAATGTCTTTTTGTTTTACAATGATTTTTTATTTTATTATTATTTTTATGATTTGTTTGATAAGCACATCGAACACAATAGTTATTTGTATACGATTCGAATGGTTCGACATATTCTTGTATATCAAAGTTTGAGTTTAATGATTGATAAATTATTTCAATACGTTCTCCTCTAAAACCTAAATTTATTATTAAAAGTTCTTTATTATTTGATATCAATAAGTTATTAAAATATTTCTTATGTTTCCATCTATGTAACGTAGGATTTATAATAGAACAATTAATAAAAGTATGATTTGTTTTAGAATTATTATCAAAAAATCTAAAATTACCTATTTTATCTAAATCGTACATTTCGTTCAAACAAGTATAAATGTGAGGATCACCACGAGCTCCTAATTTACCCCCTTCAAAATAAACCCAATCACC
>Ga0307981_1002228_pt1 | contig 16039 bp, 16 predicted proteins | sample OrgLakmetagen987_FD_201849 | JGI IMG/M metagenome (GOLD analysis project Ga0307981, IMG submission 201849) | Saline water microbial communities from Organic Lake, Antarctica - #987 | ecosystem: Environmental > Aquatic > Non-marine Saline and Alkaline > Saline | place: Antarctica: Organic Lake... | reverse complement strand
CGCACGACTTGATCGGTGCGACCGCTTACACATCTAAGTGGTTAAATGTATGTGAATCCCCCCGAGATGGAGATAGACTTGCACATGGCGAAAAAGGGAGTGCTTGTGCCGGTTGCAGGCAAATAAAAACTGCGCAATTAGTCAACATAGACTACAAAATTTAGCCAGGATTGGCGAAGTTGTTTTTGACATTACGGGACTCTTTGGCACAACAGGGTGTGACCTGCGGCTTTAGGCACCAAGACTAAGTTAGGACCGGCCCATGAGCCAATCGCCCAACCAGCATATCCGTCATGGAAAGCCCTCGCGACGGATCATCTTTTACAGCCATGATACATTTGGTCTGGGACACCTGCGCCGCTCACGTGCTTTGGCCGCCGCCCTGACCCAGGGCGACGAAACCGCGTCGGCGATTATCCTCACCGGATCGCCCGTTGCCGGGCGGTTTACCTTTCCCGAACGCGTCGACCACATTCGCCTGCCCGGTGTGACAAAGCTGGCCGATGGCAGCTACGTGGCCCAAACGCTGGGCCTTGATATTGACGAAATCACGTCGCTGCGTGCGGGGCTGATCAAGACGGCCATCCAGGAATACGAGCCCGATCTGCTGATCGTTGACAAAGAACCTTCGGGCTTTCGCGGTGAATTGCTGCCCAGCCTTGAATGGCTGCGGGACCACGGCAAGACGAAAACGGTGTTGGGGCTGCGCGACGTGTTGGATGAACCAGAGGTGCTTGCCGTCGAGTGGGCGCGCAAGAACGCCATCGAAGCGACCGAAGAGTTCTACGATGAAATCTGGGTGTATGGAGATCGCGACGTCTATGATCCTACCAAGGGGCTGCCCCTGTCGGATGATGCCCGTGCCCGTATGCACTGGACTGGCTATCTGCGCCGCGAAACGACCGATGCCGGTGACCTGCCCGACCATCCCTATGTTCTGATTACACCCGGTGGCGGCGGTGACGGTGCCGCGATGGTTTCATTGGTGCTCGAAGCCTATGAGAAGGACCCTGATCTGGCACCTAAAGCGGTCCTTATCTACGGGCCGTTCCTGTCAGGCGATGTTCGTGACGCCTTTGATGCCCGCGTTGAAAAGCTGAACGGTCGCGTCACAGCGGTAGGCTTCGAGAGCCGTATCGAAGCCTTGTTTGTCGGTGCCGAGGGCGTTGTCTGCATGGGCGGGTACAACACGTTTTGCGAGGTCTTGTCCTTTGACAAGCGTGCGGTAATCGTGCCGCGCACGGTGCCGCGCCTTGAGCAATGGATCAGGGCCAGCCGTGCCGAAGAGATGGGCCTTGTCCGTATGCTGGATGAACAGCGCGATGGCATGACCGCTGACGCGATGATCGCCGCGATCCGCAACCTGCCCCATCAGAACAAGCCCTCGCAGGCCGGTGCAGACGGGTTGCTTGACGGGTTGGACGTGGTGATCAAACGTGGCAACGCGTTGATGGATGGTACAGAATGAACCAACCGAAACTTGCTGTCGTTGTCAAAGGCTGGCCGCGCCTGTCCGAAACGTTCATCGCGCAGGAACTTGTCGCCTTGGAAGAGGCTGGTTTGCACTTTGACATCTGGTCCCTCCGCCACCCGACCGACAAAAAGACCCATCCGCTGCATGACCGTTTGCAGGCCAAAGTGCGCTATTTGCCGGAATACCTGAAAGATGATCCGGCCCGCGTTGCCAAAGCCCGCGCGGCTGCACGCAAAATGGAGGGCTATGCAGAGGCCCTTGCAATATTCGAACGCGATCTGGCCCGCGACAATACCCCGAACCGGCGACGCCGCTTTGGTCAGGCCTGCGTGCTGGCGCATGAATTACCAGCGCAAACAAGCGGCCTTTATGCGCATTTTCTACATACGCCTTCTTCGGTTGCACGCTATGCCGCCATTTTGCGGGGCCTCCCCTGGAGCTTTTCCGCACATGCCAAAGACATCTGGACCTCGCCCGACTGGGAGCTGCGCGAAAAGCTGGACCCGGCATGCGATGGTGCCGCATTCGGGGCGACCTGCACGGGCTTTGGTGCCAGACATCTGCGCGATCTTGCGGCGGATCCAAGCCGCATTGACCTCGTCTATCATGGGCTTGATCTGTCACGGTTTCCCGATGCCCCCACCCGCATTGAACGCAAGCCAAGCAGCCCGTTTCAGATAATGTCCGTCGGGCGCATGGTCGAGAAAAAGGGCTTTGATAACCTGATCGACGCGCTGGCATTGTTGCCACGGGCGCTGGACTGGCATTGGACCCACATCGGGGGCGGCACCTTGTCAGACGCCATGATGACCCGGGCCAGAAGGCTTGGTATCACCGACCGTATCACCTGGCGCGGGGCCTGTGACCAGCCCGAGGTCATCGCAGAGATGCGATCCGCCGATCTGTTTGTTTTGCCTTCGCGTATTGCGAAAAACGGCGACCGCGACGGTCTGCCCAATGTGCTGATGGAGGCCGCAAGTCAAAAGCTGCCGATCCTCAGCACGCCCGTATCTGCGATACCGGAATTTATCGAATCCGGCGTCAGCGGTATCCTAAGCGATGATGCCCCCGCGGCACTTGCCGCTGCGATGGAACAGTTTGCAGATGATCCCACGCTTGGCCCCCGGATGGCCGAGGTGGCGCATAAAAGATTGCATGACGATTTCACCATGGCCCCCGGTATCCGCCAGCTGCACAAGCGGCTTGACGCGATGTTGTCATCGACAAGCTGATGCAGCTGGCCTTTTACGCACCCCTCAAGGCCCCCGACCATCCGACCCCTTCAGGAGATCGCGCAATGGCCCGCGCCTTGATCGCAGCGTTAGCGTTCGGCGGCGCAAAGGTCAGTCTGGCGAGCACCTTAAGAACCCGCGATGGCAACGGCGATCCAGAGCAGCAACAAAAGCTGATGGATGACGCTCAAGCCGAGATCGCGCGCCTTATCCCATTGGGGCGCAAGGCGGGATGGCAGGCGTGGATCACCTATCACAACTACTACAAGGCCCCCGACCTGATCGGGCCATCTGTGGCGAAGGCCTTGGGCATTCCCTATCTGTTGATTGAATCGACACGCGCGCGCAAACGCCTGACCGGCGCTTGGGCACAATTTGCCAAGGCGGCAGAAGCGGCAAGCAATGCGGCAGATGTGATCTTTTTTTTGACATACCGCGACGCCGAGACGCTTGAAAGGGACCGGACCGAAAGCCAAAAGCTGATCCATTTGCGGCCCTTTCTTGTGCGCGAAAGCTTGCCTGCCCCAGCCGCAACGAACGGCCCCATGCTGGCAGTTGGCATGTTGCGCGCAGGCGACAAGCTGGCCTCGTACCAGATGATCGCGGAAACACTTGCCCTATTGCCCGAAGGGACATGGTCGTTGCACATTGCGGGCGATGGTCCTGCGCGTGCGCAGGTTGAAGGCTTGATGGCACCGTTCGGGCCTGCGGTTCGGTTTCTGGGGCAGCTAGACGCCAGCGCACTGGAAAAAGTCTATCATGCCGCATCGCTTTTATTCTGGCCCGGCGTCAACGAAGCCTTCGGGCTGGCATATCTCGAAGCGCAGGCGGCGGGCCTTCCGGTCGTTGCCCAAGACCGGCCCGGCGTGCGCGATGTTCTGGCACCGGGGCAGTATCCCAACCCTGCCGATGGCGTGTCTGCCTTGGCAGCGCAGCTGCAATCGCTGCTGTCTGATGACGCTTTTCGAAGGCGTCTTGGTGCCGATGCCCAAGCCCATGTCGCAGCGCATCATCTGTTGCCCGCGGCCTCGGAAACCTTGCGTTCCGGCCTCGCAGCTTGTGGAGTACGACCATGATCCAACTCGCCCTTCTTCGCCACGGCCACACAGATTGGAACCGCGCAGGCCGCATTCAGGGTCGCACGGATATCCCGCTGGATGCCGAAGCACGCGCAGCGCTTGCCAGTCTATGCCTGCCTTCCTCTTGGGACGAGGCCGATCTGACCTCAAGCCCGCTTGCGCGTGCCGTCGAGACGGCAAAGCTGGTTGCAGGCAAGACCCCGCAAACCGATCCTGCCTTGATGGAAATGGACTGGGGCGCTTGGGAAGGGCAGCGTGGCATTGATCTGAAGCCCGACCCCGACAGCGGGTTTCGAGACATCGAGCATTGGGGATGGGACTATACACCGCCGGGCGGTGAAAGCCCCGCAGCCTTGCGCGACCGCCTGATCCCTTGGGCAAATGCGCTTGGCCGCGATACCGTCGCGGTTTGTCATATCGGCGTGATGCGCGTGTTGCTGGCGCATGCGATGGGCTGGCATTTCGAAGGGAATCCGCCGTTTCAGATCAAGCGCAACCGCCTGTATGTCATACAGATTGCCGCGCAAGGCTGGCAGGCCTCGGCCACACCCATCCGGCTGGAAACCCGCGCATGAAAGTCTGTATCGTTGTCACACATCTTCTTGGCACCGGCCACCTGAGCCGTGCGTTGACCTTGGCGCGTGCTTATAACGCACAAGGGCACCAAGCCACCGTCATATCCGGTGGCATGCCGGCATCACAGTTAAACACCGACGGGGTTGAACTGGTTCAACTTCCCGCTGTCAGATCGGACGGTGTAAACTTTGCGCGGCTTCTCGACCAGACGGGCGCAGAAGCAGACGAGGCGCATTTTTCCGCCCGCATCGCGATGCTGATCGATACGGTAATTGCCCAACAGCCCGATGTCTTGATCACGGAACTTTTCCCCTTTGGCCGGCGCACCTTAAAGGCCGAGTTCACCGCTTTGCTGGAAGCCGCCGATGCCTTGCCAAAGCGGCCGCTGATCTGCGCGTCGATCCGCGATATTCTCGCCCCACCCTCAAAACCCGCCAAGACAACCCTTGCCAACGAACTGGTTTCACAATTCTACGATGCGGTGCTGGTCCATTCGGATGCCGAGGTGACACCGCTTGCGCTTAGTTGGCCTGTGTCCGATGCGTTGGGCGAAAAGTTGTACTACACTGGGTTTGTTGCGCCCCCCATTGCTCAACCGCACCCCGAACAACTTGGACTGGACGAGATTATCGTCAGTGCGGGCGGGGGGGATGTCGGTGCGCATGTGTTTGACGCAGCCCTTTGTGCCGCCAGACAAGACCGCCACAAACGCAGATGGCGACTTCTGCTTGGCGGGCAGGATGCAGCGGCACGCTCGGATAAGTTGATGCTCGACGCGCCTGTCAACGTCATCATCGAGCCCGCCCGCCCGGAGTTTCGCCAGATGTTGTATCATGCAGCCGCCTCCGTTTCGCTGTGCGGCTACAACACCGCCCTCGATGTCCTGCAAAGCGGTGTTCGTGCCGTTTTTGTCCCCTTTGATGCGGGCAACGAGGTCGAGCAAGGACTGCGCGCCGATGCGCTGGCGCAATTGGACGGGATTGCGGTTCTGCGCACAGCAGATCTGACAGCGGAAACTCTGCTGGATGCATTGACCGACGTGCTGCAAGCCCCCAAGCGGGCGCCACGGGCCGATGGCTTTGACGGGGCAAACGAGACCGTGGAGATCACGCAAACCCTGAAAGGCGGCATGTCGTGAAGGTCGATTGGCACCCCCTGAAAACCGAGCTTGCCTTGTGGCGGGGCCAAGCGCGCACTCTGCCGATCTGGTGGCGTGACGATGATGCCGTTGAACCCACAGCAGCACTTGAGCGTCTGAGCGCACTGGCCGAGGCGCTGGCCCTGCCCGTGCATCTGGCCGTCATCCCCAAAAATGCCAAACCTGCTTTGCCCGGTTTTACCAATGCGCATGATGCAATCATCCCCCTCGTGCATGGCTGGCAACACACCAACAACGCGCCCGAAGGGGCGAAAAAAGCGGAATTCGGCCACCCGCGCAAAGCTGCAGCAACCGAAGCTGCCCTTGCGCTGGACCGCATGCAGGTGATGTTCAAAGACCGGCTGTTACCGATCTTTGTGCCCCCGTGGAACAGGCTGGACGATGCGCTGTTGCCGGAACTTGCACAGGCAGGCTACTTGGGTTTCTCGACCTATTTGCCACGCCCGGCCCGTGTCGCGGTGCCCGGCCTTGTCCAGATCAACACACATATTGACCCGATTTTCTGGCGCGGCGGGCGCGGGCTGGTCCCTGCGTCCGAACAGATCGCCCATATCGTTCAATTGCTGCAAGACCGACGCCTTGGCATCACCGATGCGGATGAGCCTTTAGGGTTTTTGACCCATCATCTGGTGCATGACGATGACATCTGGGGGTTTACACAGGCGTGCCTTGCCACGTTGCTGGATGGCGGCGCTGTTCCCGCCGACCTGCGCACCCTGCCCTAGCGTTTCTTGACGAACTCGGTCAGGATCACGATCCGCTGGCCTTCAACACGCCCTTCGATATGGGCCGGGTTGTCCGCCACAAGCGAGATTTTGTGCACAGCCGTCCCGCGCTTTGCGGTAAAGCCACCGCCCTTGACGGGCAGATCCTTGATCAGCACCACGGTATCGCCTGCGCTGAGCGGCACGCCGTTGCTGTCTTTGTGATCGCTCGGAGCGGCGACATTATCGGCCCACGCCCGCGTTTCATCATCAAGGTATAGCTGCTCGGCCAAGTCCGTCGCCCAAGCTTCGGGGATGCGTGCCAGTATCCGGGCAGCAAGCACCTGGATCGCAGGGTCTTCGGACCACATCGTCGCGCCAAGCGCGCGAAAATGGTCGGCGTTCGGCTCTGCTGCGACGGTCTGATCTGCGCAGATGCCACAGATGGCAACACTGGCACCATCAGGGCCTCCGGGCACAGGGGTTTCGATCAAGGGCGTGTCTGGCGTGGCGCAAAGGGGGCATGTCATCGTGTTGTCCTAGACCCTTAATGCCCTGCACGAAACATAAAACAGCGCAAGCCGCGAAACGAGCGGAACAAGTATCGCGGCCAGTGTGTTGGAAAGAATAGTATTAAGGAACTCGTAAATGTTTAACACACGTACAATTATCGCCGCCGTTCTTGCAGGCATCGCCGGCACAATCGCAAACTCCATCGCCATTACTGCCGCCATGGGTGCGCCCTTGATGCCGCTGATCTTCAGTTTCGGCCGCGAGGCTGTTGCAATCCTTGTGGCGCTGCTGCTGATCCCGATCTTCGCCCGCCTGAGCGGTGCGAGCGCCTGGATCTGCTCGTTCCTGACGCTGACGATCCTGCCGTCGGTTTTGGCCAAATTGGTCTTTGACGCCGGGTCATCGTGGAGCGCGGTTTTGATGCTGAACGCCGTCTATGCCATCGTGGCGATCGTCGTTTACGTGCTGGTGGTGCGCAACGCTTCGAAGATTTAGCTGTAAGGGACGTTTTGGTCTCTGGCCCGTTTCTCGGCAACTGCTGGACCCACCCCGAAACACGGTTGGGTCCAGCGGCTCAAGTGAGCCGTCACCACGGAATTAATCAGGCTGCCGGGCTTTCCACAGTCGCCCGTCTAAGTCGAAAACAGCCGAGTTCTAGCCATCCATCTTAAGCGCCGAGATGAACGCTTCTTGCGGAATATCCACCTTGCCAAACTGACGCATCTTCTTCTTACCGGCCTTTTGCTTGTCCAGCAGCTTGCGTTTGCGCGACGCATCCCCGCCGTAGCATTTCGCGGTCACGTCTTTGCGCATCGCGGACAATGTCTCGCGCGCAATCACCTTGCCGCCGATGGCCGCCTGAATCGGTATCTTGAACATGTGGCGCGGGATCAGATCCTTGAGCTTTTCGACCATTGCACGGCCACGCGTTTCTGCCCGGTCGCGGTGAACCATCGTAGACAGGGCATCGACCGGTTCGTCGTTCACAAGAATCGACATTTTCACCAGCGCGTCCTGACGGTAGCCGATCATCTGGTAATCGAACGACGCATAGCCCTTGGTCACCGATTTCAGGCGATCATAAAAGTCAAAGACAACCTCGTTCAGGGGCAGATCATAGACCACCATCGCGCGGCTGCCCGCATAGGTCAGGTCCATCTGGATGCCGCGACGGTCCTGGCAAAGCTTCAGCACGTCGCCCAGGTAATCATCAGGCACAAGGATCGTGGCCTTGATGCGGGGTTCTTCGATGTGGTCCACAAAGGTCAGCTCGACCATGTCTGCGGGGTTGTGCAGTTGCGAGACCGTGCCGTCTTTCATGTGGATGTCGTAAATCACCGAAGGGGCGGTCGTGATCAGGTCGATGTCATATTCCCGCTCGATCCGGTCGCGGATCACTTCGAGGTGCAGCAGGCCCAAAAAGCCGCACCGGAACCCAAATCCAAGCGCCGCCGATGTCTCCATCTCGAAACTGAAAGACGCGTCGTTCAGCGCCAGTTTTTCGATGCTGTCGCGCAGGTCTTCAAATTCGGCGGCGTCCACGGGGAACAGACCACAGAACACAACCGGCTGTGCAGGCTTAAAGCCGGGAAGCGCCTTGTCGCAGCCTTTTTTCTCGTGGGTGATGGTATCACCGACACGGGTGTCGCGAACCTGCTTGATCGAGGCGGTCAGAAAACCGATATCGCCCGGTCCCAGCACGTCAATCTCGGTCATCGCAGGACGGAACACGCCAATGCGGTCAACGTGGTGCACAGACCCGTTCTGCATCATCCGGACCCGGTCACCCTTTTTCAACTGGCCGTCCATGATGCGCACCAGAACGATTACGCCCAGATAGCTGTCGTACCAGCTGTCCACCAGCATCGCTTTCAGCGGCGCGTCCAATGTGCCCTTGGGGGCGGGCAAACGGTGCACAACAGCTTCGAGGGTTTCGATAATGCCCACACCGGTCTTTGCAGACACACGGATCGCCTCGGAGGCGTCGATGCCGATCACATCTTCAATCTGAAGTGCCACGCGGTCGCAGTCTGTCGCAGGCAGGTCGATCTTGTTCAGCACCGGCACAATCTCGTGATCCGCATCCAGCGCGTGATAGACGTTGGCCAGCGTCTGCGCCTCGACGCCTTGGGTGCTGTCGACAACCAGCAAGGACCCTTCGACGGCGCGCATGGAGCGTGACACCTCGTAGGCGAAATCCACGTGACCGGGGGTATCGATCAGGTTGAGAACGTAATGTTCGCCGTTGAGCGCGGTATAATCAATGCGCACGGTCTGCGCCTTGATCGTGATGCCGCGTTCGCGTTCGATGTCCATGCTGTCGAGCATCTGCTCTTTCATATCGCGCAAGGCGACAGTGTTCGTCTCTTGGATGAGGCGATCAGCGAGCGTGGATTTTCCATGGTCAATGTGCGCGACGATGGAGAAATTGCGGATATGTGAAAGTGGTGTCATGTAGGGGGATATGGTGCGGTTTTGAGGATTGGTCAATGGGGCGGATGTGCCTGTTGGCATTGATGTTTACCGCGTTCTTAAAAGACACGCTGCTTTGAAGAAAGTAATCCTCACGTCTTGATCGATCAAGACAAGGGACAGATGCGGGAAACCCCTATGCGCAATCTGCATATCGGCATAAAAACTCAAGGAAATATAGGCAAATGCCGCGCCTCACTTTTGCTTGAGCTATGCCTTCCTGCAACACATCTCGTCATTTGAGAGCCTTACGGTTTTGCATCTGCAAGACCTGCTTTAAAACCTAAATATCCGGTGGCTTCGGTCATTGTGAGCCGGAAGAAAAGGAATTTAGAGATGAAGATTAAAAAACAGCTTGGAACCTCCACCATAGCCGCTCTTGGCCTCGCGTTTGTACCGGCCTTGGCGCAGGCGCAATCTGCGGGTCCGGTTTGGGATTTTTACGGCCAGTTGAACCTTGGTGTGATCAGCGTTGATGATGGCGTCGACAGCAATTCGGGATTAACTGACAACGACAATTCAAACAGCCGCATCGGCCTGACATTGGCGCAGGCGTTGCCAGGTGGATCCCAGTTGAAGTTCACATTTGAAACAGGCCTGGGTCTGACTGGATCATTCAGCCTGAACGGACAAAACGACAGCTTTGATGCCGAATATCGCCGGACCGAGTTGCGCAAGCTTGATGTTGCATACAGCACGGCAATCATCGGGACGTTCTCGTTCGGTCAGGGCAGCACCTCGACCGATGGCACTGCCGAAGCTGATCTGTCCGGAACGGGCGTGGCGGCGTATGTGGGCATCAGCGATCTTGCAGGCAGTCAGTCCTTACGCTTTGCCAATGGCACCTTGTCGCCCGTCAGCATCGGTAACACGAACAGTTCGTTCGACGGCAGCCGCCGCTTTCGCGTCCGCTACGACACGCCTGTCTTCAACGGCTTCTCGGCCTCTGTCTCGGCGGGTCAGGAAGTTCTGAACTCGGGTGACGACAACGATTATTACGATGTAGGAACACGGTATGCGAACGATTACGGTGACTACAAAGTCGATGCGCGCCTGGGTTATTCCTTCCGTGACAGCACGAATGATCTGGTCATGGGCTCAGCAGCCATTCTGCATGCGCCAACAGGCCTAAGCCTTGCGGTATCCGCAGGTCGTCGTGTGGGCGGTGATGCTGACTATGCTTACATCAAAGCGGGTTTGACGCGCGATTATACGGCCATCGGTTCGACATCGTTCTCGGTTGACTATTACGACGGCAACGATTTCGTTGTGGCCGGGTCCAGCACCTCATCGGTCGGCGTGGCTGTGGTGCAGCGTCTTGATCAGTACAACACCGAACTTTACGCAACCCACCGCACATATGAATTCGACAGCGCGGCAGCATCCTACCGCGATCTGGATGTGACCTTTGTTGGTGCACGCTGGAAGTTCTAAAAGATACCGCCTTTGCCCGGTCTGCCGGGGCAAAGGCTTTTGCATTATCGTGAATTGCCCCACGCGCCTTTTTGCGGCATACTTGGTGCAGCAGAAGGGGCAGCGAACGGGATCAACTCGGCGCCCGGTAGATGAGGCATCATATGTTACGACTTTTCACCATGATCTGTGCGCTTGGCGCTTTGGCTGCTTGCGGCGGCCCGCGCGGCTATAACCCAAGCGGCGGCTATGGCGGCGGGGCGGTGCTTTTTGCAACAGGGCCGATCAACTCGGCCTGCCTGTCGGCGGGGCGCAAGCAGGCCAGCAGGGCACGGTGTGGCTGCATTCAGGCCGTCGCGGATCGCGAGCTTTCGGGCGCAGACCAGCGCCGGGGCGTGCGGGTGTTCAAAGATCCCCATTCCTTGCAAGAAGCGCGCCAGTCCGACCGCGCCAGCGACAATGCCTTTTGGAGCGCATGGAAAGCCTACGGCAACACTGCCGAGACCTTGTGTAGCGCCACCTAACGCTAGATTTGGGGCTGTGTGGGCGGACCAAAGCGGTCAATCAGACGGGTCTTGATCTGATCACGCGCGGCCCGGTATTGCGTAATCTTTGCCTCTCGGGTTTCGCCCAGACCCGTGGGGTCAAGGATCGGCCAGTATTCAACATCAAGATGGTAAAACCGCGTCAGTTCCAGCGCGCGCCGCTGGCTGGCCGGGCTTAGTGCGATGATCAGATCGAACGAGCTCAGATCGTCGCCCCAATTCTCCATCTCGTCAAAGCTGCGCGAGCGGTGGCGCGACAGCTCGACGTCAAGTTCCTGACACACCGCGATGGAAAACCCGTCAATCTCGAGGTCGTTCATCACCCCCACCGATTGCACATAGGTGCCGGTGCCGTAGAACTTCTTCATCAACCCTTCGGCCATGGGAGAGCGCACTGCGTTGTGATCGCAACAAAACAGCACCGATTGGGGCAGCTTTTTCTTCATCTAGCCGCTGTAGTGCAAAACGCAGATCAAGGTGAACAGCCGCCGGGCTGTGTCTGTGTCGATCTCGGCCTTGCCCTCCAGACGCTCTTGCAACACGCGTGATCCTTCATTGTGAATGCCACGACGCGCCATATCGATGGTTTCAATCTGGGAGGGGGCGGATTTCTTGACCGCCTCGAAATACGATTCGCAGATCTGGAAATAATCCTTCACGACCTGCCTGAACGGCCCGAGCGACAGATGAAACTCGGCCGCTTTTTGAGCGTCTTCGGTATTTACGTCAAACACCAACCGCTTGTCGCGTATGGAAAGGCCAAGGTGGTACGGGCCTTGCGGAACAGGCCGATCGTCGCGGCTCGGCAGGGAAAACACGTTGTCTTCCAGCAGATCGAACAGCGCAACCTTGCGTTCTTGTTCGATTTCGGGCGTGGGCGGCGGCAGGTTCGCATCGTCAAGTACGATATGCGTGATCCGAGACATGGGCTTCTCTATTCATACTAAATTTTGCGGGACTTTAGACTGATGACCTTAGGTGATCAATCTTGGTCGCCGCGTCATTCGTTAAGTTTGCCCAATCGGGCCGTCACGGACAGACCATGCGCCTCAAGACTTTCCGAGCGCGCCAGCCGCTCTGCCGAGGGGCCGATTGCGCGCAAGGCCTGCGGGGTCATACGGGCCAATGTCGTGCGTTTCATGAAATCCAACACCGACAATCCCGACGAAAACCGTGCCGAGCGTGCCGTAGGAAGCACATGATTTGGCCCGCCGATGTAGTCGCCGATCGCCTCGGGCGTCCATTGCCCAAGGAAAATCGCCCCCGCGTGGGTGATCTGCGCACTCAGCGCGTCCACATCGGCAACGCAAAGCTCAAGGTGCTCGGGCGCTATGCGGTTGCTGAGGGCTGCTGCTGTGGCGATATCGGGCACGGTGATGATCGCACCGTTCTCGCGCCAACTGACGCCCGCAATGGCACGCCGCTCAAGGGTTTCGAGGCGTTTTTCGACGGCATCGGCGACCGCCTGACCAAAGCTTGCATCGGTCGTGATCAGGATCGATTGCGCGCTCTCGTCGTGCTCGGCCTGAGACAGAAGATCAAGGGCAATCCAGTCGGGATCGTTTTGTGCATCTGCAATCACCAAGATTTCAGACGGGCCCGCGATCATGTCGATACCCACCTTGCCAAAGACCCGGCGCTTGGCTGCCGCCACAAACGCATTACCCGGTCCGGTGATCTTATCCACGGGCGGAATCGTCCCGGTGCCATAGGCAAGCGCTGCCACGGCCTGCGCGCCACCGATCCGGTAGATTTCATCCACGCCCGCGATACGGGCGGCCAGCAGCACCAGCGGATTGAGAATGCCATCGGGGGTCGGCACAACCATCGCCAACCGCTCAACGCCTGCAACCTTGGCGGGGATCGCATTCATCAGCACGGACGACGGATAACTGGCCAAACCGCCCGGCACATAAAGGCCGGCGGCAGAAACAGCCGTCCAGCGCCAGCCCAATGTCGCGCCGACCTCGTCTGTCCATTCTGCGTCTTGCGGAAGCTGGCGGGCGTGGTAATCGCGGATCCGGGTTGCGGCCATTTCGAGCGCTGCACGGTCCTCGGCGCTGACTTCGGCCACCGCGGCATCTACTTCGGCAGCAGAGATGCGCAAGGTTTCAGGCGTCAGGGTGATGCGGTCGAATTTCTGTGTAAGCTCGATAACGGCTGCATCACCGGTGGCACGGACCTGCGCAATAATGTCGGCAACGGTATCGTCCACATCGGGGCTGTCTTCGCGTTTTGCCGATAGTAACGCGCTAAAGGCATGTTCGAAATCAGGCTGAGCGTGGTCAAGAAACTGGGGCATGTGGGTTCCTTTTCGGCCATTGAGGCCAATATCGGGCCGTGCATGACGGGACTGCTGTTGTATTTGGATATTTAAGAGCCAGAGAAGAGGATCAGGCTGGATGTTCCGGCAACTTGCGTGAAGGTGCCAGATAGGGCTTGGTCACATCTTTTAAAGTGGCCTCAAGCGCTTCGACGCTGAGCCGGATCGCCCCATCCCCTGCAAGGGTCAGCAAAATGTCACCCGATGGCGCGTCGGTCTCGATGAATTCGATTTGCAGCAAGGACAGGATCGTATCCACATCGCCCTTGGTCACACCCTGGGTCGAGACGCGTTCAACATACTTGAACATCAAGATCGACTGGACCCGTTCGGCGGCATGGCGCGTTTTGCCCGTGTCCTCCCAACGAACACGGTTCAGCAACAGCGCAAACCGCGCACCTTTGCGGTGCCAGCGCATCTCTGATGCCGGAAAAACGGCATCTTGGGCAAGAGACGAAATCACCTTGAGGTCATCTGCGTCCAAGGCACCAAGGTTTAAAGGAGCCTCGCGACCGTCTTCGAAACGTGCGTCATCGGTCATTGATCTTTGATCCGTTCTATATTTGCGCCTACGCCGCGCAGCTTTGCCACGACATGCTCGTAGCCGCGATCAAGGTGATAGACACGGCTTACCCTGGTTTCTCCTTCGGCAGCCATGGCGGCCAGAATAAGCGAAACGGAGGCACGCAGGTCGGTGGCCATCACCGGCGCACCCTTGAGTTTCCTCACGCCGGTCACTGTCGCCGTGCCGCCATGGACTTCGATGTCGGCCCCCATGCGGACCAGTTCAGGCGCGTGCATAAAGCGGTTCTCGAAGATTTTCTCCTCCAGAACCGAGGTCCCTTCGGCGGTGCACAGCAGTGCCATCATCTGGGCCTGTAAATCGGTCGGAAAGCCCGGAAATGGTTCGGTTGTCACATTTACCGCATGGATATTTCCGTTGCGACGCGCGACCTTCAGGCCGTCTGCCGTTTCGGTTACGGCAATCCCGGCCGCGTCCAGCTTTTCGCAAAAGGCGGCAAGCAGACTGATCCGTCCGCCCAGCAATTCCACCTCGCCGCCGCAGATCGCGGGGGCCAGCATGTAGGTGCCCAACTCGATCCGGTCGGTCACCACGCGGTGGGTTGCACCGTGCAGGCTTTCGACGCCCTGGATTTCGATGCGGCTGGTCCCGTCGCCTTCGATCTGGGCCCCCATGGCGCGCAGACAATCTGCGAGATCGACGATTTCAGGTTCGCGGGCCGCATTGTTGATCACCGTCGTGCCCTTGGCCAATGTCGCGGCCATCATGATGTTCTCTGTCGCGCCAACGCTGGCGAAAGGGAAGTCGATCACAGCGCCTTTCAGCTTTCCTCCGTCGGCTTTCGCGTGCAGGTAGCCATCGCGCAAGTCAATCTCTGCCCCCATCAGGGTCAGGCTGTCGGTATGAATGTCCATGGGGCGCGCACCGATGGCACAGCCGCCGGGCAGCGAGACCTGCGCATGCCCCTCGCGGGCCAGAAGAGGGCCAAGCACAAGGTTAGAGGCGCGCATTTTGCGCACGATGTCATATTCGGCGCGGGTGTTGATTGCGCCGTGGCAGGACATGGCGAGAACCTTGCCCTCTTGCAGCGACGTCACTTCCGCGCCCAGCGAGCGCAACAACTCGGTCATGGTGCGGATATCAGACAGGCGCGGCGCATTGGTCAGCGTCAGGGGCTGATCGGAAAGCAGACAGGCTGGCATCAGCGTCAGGCAGGCATTCTTGGCCCCTGCGATTGGAATTTGCCCTGACAGCGTGCCGCCGCCTTTGACCACAATCGAATCCATCGTTCAGCCTTCCGTGTCCTGGCCCGATGGGCCGTTGTCTGTCTTTGTTTCTGCACTGCGGGCGCGGGCCTGCGCCTTGCGGCGGCCCATATTCGCCTTCAGCGCGGCCTTTAGTCTGTCTTCCCGACTGGCTTTCGGGTTCTTGGGCTTTTGAGGGGCGGTACCTTGTGACATGGGATTTGTCTAGCGCAGCGGGCAGGTATGGTCCAGATAGCGCTTGCACCATATTGCGAATGCGTCTAATCAGCCGCCATTCGTGCTGGAGTAGCTCAGTGGTAGAGCGCGTCATTGGTAATGACGAGGTCGGGAGTTCAATCCTCCCCTTCAGCACCAGAAATTCCAAATATTTCACAGATGCTTAAACTGGGCTTGCTATGGGCTTTGAGGCAATTGTGTTATGGCTGGGGCGTTCCCTTGCCTAGAGTGAGGGTCTTGGTTCGATGATCGTTCCCAATTAAACCCGTCGCGCGTATTTTTAATTCTGGGGGCAAATCATTGATCTGAATAATTTAGATATCGCGACGCGTCTGAATTTCTGCCAATCGAGGTCTGCAGTTGATCCGCACAAGGATTAGTCGGCCCCCGTTAACAGGCGGGGCAATCGTTTGATGAAAAATTAGGGGCTCTTCTCCGCTTTGTTGAGTTATTCTAGGATTTCAAATAGAACATAGATTGATTATCTGGGATGGATGATTGTCTAATTTTGAGTTTGAAGTATTCGGTATCCCTGATGCCCCTGG
>Ga0307981_1002227_pt1 | contig 16044 bp, 10 predicted proteins | sample OrgLakmetagen987_FD_201849 | JGI IMG/M metagenome (GOLD analysis project Ga0307981, IMG submission 201849) | Saline water microbial communities from Organic Lake, Antarctica - #987 | ecosystem: Environmental > Aquatic > Non-marine Saline and Alkaline > Saline | place: Antarctica: Organic Lake... | reverse complement strand
AGCGCGTTGTCGACTCCAATCCTTTGCTTGAGGCTTTCGGTAACGCCAAGACCAGCCGTAACGACAACTCTTCTCGTTTCGGAAAGTACATTCAGCTCCAGTTCGACCGCGACACCAACGTTCCCTTGGGACAAGTGCCTCCGACCAATCTCGCTGGAAACACTGCTGAAGTGTACCTGCTTGAGAAGAGTCGTATCACCACCCACCTCCCCACGGAAGGTACTTACCACATCTTCTACCAGCTCACCGCTGCCAAGGACGTAGACAAGGCCGAGATCTGGAGTGGTCTCAAGGGCAAAGTCAACGACGACTTCAAGAATATCGGCGAACCCTTGGAGAAGCGAATGATCGATAAAATGCCAGACGGCGATCACTACTATGAGACTCTCAAGGCTCTCGCGTTGGTCAACTGCACGGGTGACAAGCTGATGACTCTCATGCGTGCCATCACGACCGTCTTGCAGCTGGGTAACATTACCTTCGGTCCAGTGGATGGCGACCATGAGAGATCTTGCGTCACGAGCGCTGCCGAGTTCACGGCTCTATCTGATTTGATTGGTATCTCTGAAAAGGATATGGAAGATGCGCTCACCGAACGAACGATGACCACTCGTGGAGAAGTCTTCAAGGTCCCACTCACACCCGACGCCGCCAAGGACTCGTGTGATGCGTTTGCCAAGGAGATTTATTCCAAAGTATTTTTGTGGCTTGTGCGTACCATTAACGCTGCTACATGCGCCGAGGACAACTATGATGGAGAGAGGAAGAGCGACTTTGGTACTGTTGGACTTTTGGATATCTTCGGTTTCGAATCGTTCGCTGTCAATGGTTTCGAGCAGTTGTGCATTAACTACGCCAACGAAAAGCTTCAGCAGAAGTTTACCAAGGATATCTTTGCGACTGTCATGGAAGAATACAAGTTCGAAGGGATTGCCCTCGACGATATCAAGTACGACGATAACTCCGACGTCTTGGAACTCATCGAATCTCGTACCGGTCTGCTCGCCATGTTGAACGAAGAGTGCATGCGCCCCAAGGGTAGTGACAAGGAATTCGTCTACAAGGCCATCGCTGCCAATAAGAAGACACCATGCCTCATTGCTGACAAGATCATGGGACCGTTGGACTTTGGTATCCATCACTATGCTGGAAAAGTCGTCTACTACGCCAAAGGATTCCTTGCCAGAAATCAGGATACCCTTGCTGGTGACTTGCTAACCACAGCCAAGAAGTCTTGTAATGACATTATTGCCAACCATTTGGAGAACGAGGCGATGATGGTCGGATCCTCTGCGCCCAAGCCCAAGGTCTCCAAGGGCCCCCCGAAGCGTGGAAAGAGTGGTATTGCATCTGACTCCTTGTGGACCAAATTTAGAAACCAGCTCAACTCGTTGATGGCGAACTTGTCCGTTACCCAGTCTCGCTACATTCGTTGCGTCAAGCCGAACACTGTGAAGAAGCCGTGTGTCATGTTCCACATGACTACTGTTGAGCAGTTGCGATGCGCTGGTGTGGTCGCTGCCGTCACTATTTCGCGTTCCGCTTTCCCCAACAGATTGGACCATCGCTCTTGTATCGAGCGATTCAAGGTCTTGGTAAAGAAGTCAAAAGCGGAGAAAAAAGCGGAGAAAAAAGCGGAGAAGCTTGATCCTAAGGATGAGGTTGTCAAGATTCTGTCCGCGCCTTTGGAGCCCATGATGGAAGACGGAAAGCCTGCCTTTGTCGTCGGGAAGACTCGTGTGTACTTCCGACTAGGTGCCCTCGAATTCCTTGAAGGGTTGCGTATGCAAGGATGGGACCAATGGGCCCTCGACATCCAACGTTGCACCCGTGGCTGGCTCGTTCGTAAGACGTTTCAACAGAAAAAGATGATGTCGAAGGGTGGCTTGGCCATCCCCATTCAGTGCATGTATCGTTGTTACGCGGCGAGAAAGAAGCTCAAGGCCAAAAAGAAGGCGAAAAAGAACAAGAAGAAGGGCGCCAAGAAGGCAGGCAAGGCCGCAGCCAAGATCCAGGCCGTGGCTCGCGGGTGGCTCTGGAGGCCCCATTTCAAGGTAATGCTCAAGGAACTGCGCGAGAAGGACAATCTTAAAAATAAGATCAAGGATCTTGAGCAGGCAGTTCGCGACACCGAGAAGAATCGTATGGCGGAGGTCGAAAAAGCTCGCGAAGCCGCCGAAGCCGAAATGGAAACGTACCGCTTGAAGGTCAAGGAAGAGATGTCTAACGATAAAGAGAAGCAAAAGAAGAGCGCTCAGCAGCAGACACTGATCGACGAGAGTGGCAAGATCATCGAATACCTTCGTAAGGAGAACATGAAGTTGCGTAATCAGAACGACTCGATGCGCAAGGACTTCAAGTCTCTGAAGGAGAACAACCAGAGGCTCATGGAAGCGAACGCCTCGGCTGGGCAATCGTTCACTGCCCTCAATGATCACGCCAAGCAGTTGAATGTGACGAACGCCAAGTTGATGAAGAATGTAGAAGGCTACAAGGCGCAGCTCGAGAAATTCAAGGACGATCTCAAGACTCGCCAGGCTTACTACCTTGCTGAGGCAGAAGCGCGTTTAGCCTACCAAAGGACGATGGCCCAGATTGTTGGGGCCATCCAGGACAAGTGCAGAGATGCTCAGCTTGTTGAAGACGTTGTTATCATGGCGCTCGAATGCGAAGCTGAAGCTAAGAGTGAACGTGCCGCACTCGAGGCGTCGTCGTCGACTGCTAAGGCGAAGGCTACGACGTCGGTAGCGACACCCTCTGTTGCCAAGACCGAGGTTTCGGCGGCTACTTACGATGACTCCGACTCGGACTCTGATTCTGACTCTGATTAAATAGCGAAAGCGTACGCCTCTCCTCTGCCTGCAGCAGATGAAGATTGGAAAAGAAATCAAAGATGAAAAGTACTAACAACAATATTCATGTCTACTCTCTCTAGCTATATCTACTCCAGAGGCACGGATACACTCTAGCAATTAGAGACGGGGTCGGTTTTGTTGTTTAGAGTAGTTATTGAGTTAATTATAGGTATGGCGAAACGAAACCTGGAGAGGAATGAATTGGTCTCCATCAGGATGCTTGGAGTGACAAGCGGAACACAGTTCCTCAGGTTCGGTAGACACAGGTTTGAGCAGCTTGCGACCAGCGTGGGTTACCCGTCCACCTTGTCGAATCTCAACAACCTTTCTGACTTTGTGCCATCGCACATCTTCGATTTCATGGTTACACGACGAGCAGGTGGCAACCATTCCAGGGGCTTCGTTATTGTGCAGATGGTAAAGCAGCGTTGCGGTGCTGTACTTTGCTCGTCGAAGCGTGTCGAATTCCAAGTTGCGAAACTGGGAGAATTCAAGCAGAGCATGTCGTGCATCAGCAATACGAGACGGCGTTAGTCGTTTGGCACCCGATGCCTCAAAGAGGTCAGTATACGACCCAAAGTCGCCGGCTTTCCCCTGCTCGTCCTTGGACATGTTTGACTGAGGCACAAGTGAACACGTGAAAAAAGACGTACGCATTCTTCGGACAGAAGCCGCTACCTCTTCCCCGAGCCAAGACTGCCTGCGACGCTTCGCAGGAGGTTCGTCTATGAAGTCGCTGTGCTTTTTCTTTCGCACGCTAGCCTTCAACAGACCTGCACTCTTTGGGGGCGACGTACTTCGCTTGTCGAGAAGCCACTTGTCGCTCCCAACCATACGGTGAAGAACGGCCTCTGCACCCCCACCGAGCAGTTCAGAACGCTGCATTGGTCCACTCGCTCGTTCCCTAGTATTATCGGACCTGGGCGCCGTAGCGACAGATCCCCCAACACAAATTGTGCCCTCCTCACGCAAGGCAGTCCCAAGCGACGCATCTAGACTCATGCTCACAGCGGCAGAGTCTGTCCATGACGACTCAGTGCCGCTTCTCCAAGAGGACGTCAGCTGGTTCAGCTCCGCATAAAACAGTTCCTTCAGTTCGATAGCTTTCGAGTGTACGAAATGGCCTTTCGGGTTGTATCGCATTGCATTAGAGCACACAAGATCGACGTCGGATACCAACGCCTGAAGCGTACGATATTCGCCCAGGATACACTGCGAGTATACCGTTCCAAGATCCATGGGCTTCGAAATAATCTGGTGATAGTCTTTCAATTTCATTGCCGCGGCATTGACAGCACGCCGAAATGGAGTAGATGACGGGTGGACTATGACACGATCCCGAAGGAGTATTGCCATTTGCCTCGCTGGGCAGCGCTCGTCTAACTCGTCGGACGAGACAGCGTCCAAAAGCAAAGGACGAACTTCTCCATCAGTCGATTTTGACTTGAGATTTCGAGCTATGCTGATACTATGGACGCGAACGGCTTCTTCGATCCAAAAATCGCCTTCCAATAAAGGCGGGCACAACATTCTACCTGATTCTCCCAGATTGGCGTCTTCAGTGATATCCTCCTTGGTTTTAAAGGTGTCGATCGATCGCTTAAAGTCAGTTTCGTAGAGACTGTTCACGTCGGTGACAACACCGCAGTCGACTGCGCGACTCAAGGCTCCATGATACCACGCAATAAGGCGTTCGCGGTTTGGAGTTCGTTGCGAGGCAGGGTGATTCCAAAATACAAAGGAATTTCCTCTTGAAGGAGGGCAAGCCCAGATGTGGGCAGTTTCGAAACCTCTTTTGCGCGCTGTCGCCAAGTAAGAGACAAGCATCTCGTGATAAACACTGGTTCGGCACGGACGGGGTCGGAAGTGTTCGACAGAATCAAGATATGCAATGTAGACTCTCTTATTCTGGGGAACAACCACGCCGGTACTCGTGGATGCGAATTCATCGTCCCCCCCGTATTCTTGAACGTACATGCAAAAGATGCAGACGTCGAGACCGTCAACTTTCTGGAAAAGAGCAATCGCCTTCGAACGGTAGTTCACCTTGGTTGGAGGCTCCGCTGTGCCGCGGCCGGCCGATACTTCCGCATCGCTGGACGCCATTCGAAAGTGGGTACGAACAACCTCTGGGACCTTGAAAAAGCGGTTGCAGTCAGAGATGATTCGAACAACAACAGTTTGCTCGGCGTTCACGCAGTCTATCGAAGTCATTCTTTCTCGAACTTTGCGTTGAACGAAAGACGACACATCCGTTTCCGGCAACGCATCTGCACTAAGTACGTCTTCTCCTGGACGAAAAGACTCGCCTGACACGAGCGACATTTTCACAGGCAGGTCCGCTCCAGTGAGAAAAGTGTACAACTCGCCCGAGCTCTTCTCCGTAGCGCTTGAATCATCACTTTGAGAGCTCGAAAATTGTGAATCCGCTGCTACGCACACAGGGCAGACATAGTCGTCTTCGGAATGAGCGTGCTCGTTATGCATCGCACAGACTTGATGAAACGATCGATCACACTTGGTGCACGACAGCCAGCGTTCAACAACTTCCTCGTCATTCTTACGCTTGAGAAGATCTCGCTTGTAGCGACACGCGTCGTCTTGTCCCGCACTCGGAAGAACGGCAGGAAGCCCAGTGTGACAACGATCGCAGTACTGCCGGCTTCCGTCCCTAGCAATGTAGTACACAGCACCTTTCCGAATCTTTGCCCCAGCGCAATGAGGGCCGTTACAGATAAGCAGCGTCGGTTCCATATGAAGACAACCATGCTTGCAGAGAAGGCAAGTTCTTCCTTTGCACGACTGGCAGCTGTGCAATGGATTAGAACGAGTGCCTCGTTTCTTCCTTTTCCGGACGGTAGTCATGATAGTGGGCGAAAGCAACTCTGCCTGCGTACTTGTTCGCGTGCCTTGTGTATGTACAAGAAGTGGGGCAGCTTTGAGGTCCGTGGTGATAATAGCTTTAGAGGCAAGGACTGCGAGGCCTTCGCTCTGTCGGAGTTGCGAATCCGGTTCCGACGGTACCGTGCGCAAAATGTTATTCTCGAGTGGAGGAGTCTTTGCCATTGCATTAGTGGGTAGTTGACACGTTGTACTTAGCGCGCAGCTGGCAGCGGCGCTTGCTGTGGCTACTAGGCAGCTCATGATTGCTGTAGGCATGCTGGAAGGAAACGCTTCCGGTACGAACGCTTGGTACTGTTCTTCGAAAAAAGCAAGCAGGTCGCGCGCGGACATGTGGACGCCGTTGCGAGCGGGGTTGTATTTCATCGCATTATGGAAAACGAGGCGAATGTCTTCCGCCACGGCGAATTGCGACGTGTACGCCAATGCGTGAAGACGAACCTTGATTGTCCCGAGGTCCATGGGTTTGGTGATAACCGTAAAGTAGTCCGGAAGACCGAGTGCGACTGGATCAACAGCGGCATTAAAGATTCCCTTGCGGTTGAACGTCGGGTGTGCCATGAGACGTGAGAGAATCAGGCGCATCGGCTGAAGCTCTGCCTCGAGTTGCAGCGCGCAGGTGTGATGCGCTAGCATGCTTGGGTTGTGAATAGGAATTGGGAGAGGGGGGATAGTGGTGGAGAAAGTCGAGGTGATACATGTAGCCGAGGCAGCCTTGTCGAACTCTGTTACGCAGCGAACAGGGGAGCCTCTTCCGTCGGAAGATTTGGCCTTATTCTCTTTCTCGGCGACTTCAGATATCGTTAAGGCTTCGTGGGAGACTTGACGAGTCAAGGAAGCATGCGAAGGTCTGGATCGCTTACGGTTACCAGAGCTGCAATCTTGAGCCTCATTGTCAATAGCAGCCACAACCGCATCGGCCCGAGGAGGAATCATTGATGAAGCTCGATGGGAGACCAATCCTTCTTGGGAAGGTGGTGGTGGACCTCCAATAGTCATATTATGAGATGAGAAAGCTTTGATTGCGCTGTTGGATGGATAGGAAAGAATCACATGGTTAGTTATACATTCAGAGTAAAGGGTCAAGTCGAATCAATCCGCGAGCGAAAAGGCCGCCATGGTCCAAACACACACAAAAAAGAAAAACAAAAAACAATTTTGCCGCTGGGTCGTGTCGAGCACTCAAAACGCGCGAAAATGAAACCGTGACGTGGAAGGAAAAAACGCGGGAAGAGAGGCGCTGCGACAGGGCTTCCGAAGAATCGTGCATGTCCCTCAAACGCTTCGGAACAGAAAACGCATCAGCGGCAACCATGATGGTCCACACCTGTCGATGTGAGGCAACGAGAGCCACCATTCGCGGACCAAATGCCCTTATCACGGTGATGTAAAGGGTTCTCTCGAAGGAACGAGTAAACGAGCTTTGTAACGCCGAGAATAGCCTCCTGCGGATGGTGGTGGGAATCAGACGCACAATTCAAGGTGGGATTCCTGCCGCCGACGACTCCGATCGATTTCGCGCCATGGTGGACCTTTCGAGACGATTCCAAGCCATCTGCCCATCTTAGACACTATCACACACCACTGACAACACTTTCCCATGGTTTAAGGCTCTGATCAACGAGGAAAGACCACAAAGATCCCTTTTCACCAGCGCTCTTCCGCCGGGAATCAAGGGCGCCAACGCAACAACAAACCGCTCGTGCTCTGGGTTTCGCATACGGAATTCTACTTACGTATAAGAAGATGCCGCCAATTAGAATGCTTTAGGTTCCAAGTGCCATCAGTGACACGGGGAGTTTGCGTTTTCAGGCAGGACCACTCAAAAGTATCTCCGACTCCGACGACTGGCTCGCGTGGATGCGTTGAGACGTTGCGGATTTAAAAGAGTGAATTGGAATTTTTGGATTTGAAAAAAGTGAGAGCTTCATGAGGCAAATTCTTGGTTGGATTTCGATAGTACTCAAACCACCGTAGATTGGTACGGGGTCACCAATGCTTTGCGGCTTCCGGGTGTGGATGGAATAGATATTTCGCATTCTTTATTCAAAAGTAGTTGCAGTTCAGCCTCGCTGGCGCGCGAAGAAATCGGAAAACGGTGCGTCAGAGATGTTTGGTTGACATATTTTAGCTTCGATTTGCACAATCCAAAAGGAACTATTTTTGTACCGGTACTTCCTCGCTTTCCAAACGCGCATCACAACCATCTGTACCTGGTATGTACGTCGTACGTTGCATACGACGTCTATGACAAATTCCATCAACGATAATAGTTTACAGTTTACATTGATTCCACCACTGAGCAGTCTACTTCTACATGGTTGTTAAAGTCGCTGGCTTAAGGTTCCGTATTTATTGTAGTGTAAAGAGATGTTATGTATAGTATAACATAGCCACCGTGAGCAGCTATACTTCAGCCAGGAGACGCCCCGCATGATTGCTATCCCAACATTTGCGTTGATTTCGTGCTGACTGACCCTTTTGCTGCTTGGAAAGTATCGGTCTCCATTATATAGTCTACCGAATAGAAGCAAAGAGTTCCAGTCCCATTGCTATCCTGGACTGGGGAAACGGTGACAGGGCGGCCTGAAAAGATTGTGGAGATGACATCCGACAAACTTGTTCGACTTGTCTTACCAATGATGTTGGCGGCCTTGCAAAGGCGCTCTTGGCCTAACCTGTCGTTGTATAGTCGCGCAAAGGCTGCATTAGAATAAACGACACGGTGGGGATGTTCCGCTTCGAATAGCACGCGAGGGTTGGAGGTGAATCGAAGAGCTTCTTCCATCTTGATGGGATTATAGGAGTGTACTAAGATGACGCTGCTTGCAACAGTACTCGACGCATTGCTCGGAATGAAGTTCTGATCTTTCGTTACTTTGGATTCTGCTTTTTGCCGAAGGAAGTAGTTGTCCAAGAGCTGGGAGATTGCCTGCACCGACATTGGTGGTTCCTTGTAAAGTGGGCCTGTAGTTTTCGTTTGCCATTCTTGTTTACAAGCATTAGAGTCAACCCGAGTCATTGACATTGGGGTCCAGTCCGTCATGCTGGGAGAACTGGCGTAGTGACAGCGCGCTTGTTTCGTCGGCTTCGACGGTGATTGTAATTGTCTTGCGTATCGGCTTCGCTTCTTGCGAGCAGCCACTCGCATGAGAGGCGTACACTCTTGTTTCTGCGCGTAACCTTCTTTGTCAACGGATTGTTCGACTACATTCTCATTGTGGTCGCCTTCATCGTCGGCTTCGTAGCTTGGCAACGCCCTGATCGCGTTTAACATGGACGCGGTGGAGGGCATGGTTCAATGTTAGCTCCTCAGACCGCTCGGTTGAAAATGTGGACATCATTTTGGTTTCGGCGGTGGTGGTGATGGTAAGTATTCCGTGGCCAGAAAACGTGGTGCTTGTGGTTGCCCTTCAACTTCCAATTATCATGATTTGACATCGCTAGATCCAACTATCATAAGTAATCCTGCAGCTTTTCGAGAACAGCTGCGTTGATTGGAAGAACTTTCGCTGAAGCATTCACTGACGTGGTTTGCTTGAGAACCTGACAAGATGACGTGATTATTCACGTTCGCATTCAAGGACTCATTGAAACACGACTTGTTTGCACGCCGGTCAGGCTGTCAGGCTCCGGTTTTCTGGTCGGGATTCGGGATTCAGGGTTCGGGGTACCATCACTATATCCCTAATTCTAGTCTAATCAATCGAAGATCAAAACTTTGAGAGAGAAGAGGACGAAGAAGAATCAAACCAAAAACCACAAATCGACCATGGTGAGGACCGATTATCCCCTGAAACGGGAGCTCTTTGCCACTATATTGCTGACATTGATATCACAGACTAGAGGTTGGTGCATGCTATCCCGATCAGCTGCTATATCATCCAGCCTAGACCAGCAACGACCACATGCTTCCCTCCTGGTGGTAGCAACCAGCCAACGAGATGTAGATACCGCTGCCTACTGGGACGACGACAATGGAGACGATGGTGATGATGATGGTGCGCGTGGGAGATACGGATACGGATCCTACGATGTAGCATACGACGAGACCTTACAGGAAGACACCATGGAATGGGAACGGTTCCCTACCGATGCAGGTGTCGTCCACGTATTGCTTCCTCCTCCAACGGTCCTGCTGCCAACGACAGTCATTCATTTCACGGGCGGAACCTTTTTCGGGAGTGCTCCCAACCTGTGGTACCGTCAACTGCTCCAGGATATTGTCAAGAATACCCAGGCTGTTGTTGTCGCCACATCCATACCGGTGACGCTCTTGCAGAGCCCCTTGCAACACGTCAAGTTGGCCAAGAAGATCCAACGACAGTTTGAAACGGCGTGGCGCGATGTCTTGGTAGACGAATATGGCGACGATCTTCAGACAGTTCCTATATGCGGACTAGGGCATTCGTTGGGTGCGCGACTCATGGTGGTCATGTCAACCTTGGGTACTGCCGCTACTACTGCAAAGGAAAGGAAGAAACGGGTTGTATCGCCGCCGCCGTACAAGTCGTCCATTTTGATTAGTTTCTCCAACTATGGCGCTTCTGCAGGGATTCCGGGCATATCCCAACTCAACAAGGCGAGTCGGCGGATTAAAGAAAAGGAAGTGCATGACGGTGGACGACCAAAGTCTCGGCGGCGGGACGATTGGCTGGATGATGACGACGACGACGAAGATTGGGGTGAGCTCTTTCAAGAGCTGCAAGGTGCATTACGAGAACAAGCTGGTTGGGTCAAACTGGCATTAACTCCTTCTTCTCAACAGCTGGAACTGTATCCAACACCCGAGCAGTTGTGGTCGGCCTTGCAAGAAGATCGCCGCTATACCATACCGGAAACGCTGGTTGTTCAGTTTGACGATGACGAGATTGATCAGAGCTCCAAGCTAGCTACGGCACTCCAGCAGACGAGCGACGTGAAGTTTGCGCGCGTTCGAGGGACGCATTTGACGCCCGTTTCCGTTCAGAACGACCAAGCTGGCAGTGCCGACAGTCGAGCCTGGCTGCAGCAGATCAATTCGAGAGCCGGTCGGATCCTGTTTGCCCTCCTCAAAGGTCGACGACAGAGTGGGTCCAACGAAGTATCTTTGTTGGAATTACGCCAAAGTATCGCACGCTATATCATTGAAGTCGTGACCAAGTAATAGAAAGACAAAGGTGGAGATATCTATGATATGGATATTCGTAGAAAGATGCTACACTCGTGTGAGGCGTACGGCGTACTCTATCTAAATGATACCAGATTACTCATGGTTAAACGCTCCAAATCCAACAAGGTGTGTGTGTTCATAGAGTAATCTACATAGTCTTGAAGAAATCCGCCGCGTAGATAAAGCCAATCATATAGACGAACCACATGTACGGGTTGGCGGGAGAAATGAGCTTGAGAGGATCAGTAGTACCACCGGTAGATTTTTCACTGACTTTGTTCTTTTTTACGAAGAGAGGACCAACAGCGGCTACAGTACTAGTGGGGGTCTTGCGCAAGTCGACTGCACCAGCAGAGATCACTGGCAAAACGCAAGTCGTTCTCGTAACAAAGGCTCTGCTTGGCCTTACAAGCGCAAGCGCCAGGATGGCCATGAGGAGGAAAGTGGAGCGGATCATTACTTCTCGCTTGTGCTTCTACAGACGACTTGAAGTCTTTCTTGGCGAACTACGGTAGATAAGACGGCGGCAACAACAACGACTACTACTTTGTGCTTGGACAGGACGACGCTGTGCTTAAGATTAGTAGATAATGTACTACGTCGTAAAGGTCGAGGGGCGGGCTCAAGGCACGGCAGTGCTATTGATGATGAGAATGAGAAAAAGTGAAACGTCAGGTTTTGTTCATCAAATGACTGAAACAATATGGCGCGAACCGAAACTTGTTTGCTGGCGGCAACTAGACTATGTACTACCGGTACAATTAGTGTGTTCTACGGTTGCCGCGAGTGACGCTCCAGATGGACGCCTTGTGTATCACTACCGGCTCCAGATGATTGACGTTGACAGTTGGTTGGACAGACCCTGGCCAAGGTGAACGACAATCCTACGCTCCAAAGGATGTTGATCATTTTGCTAAAGAAGAATCATGATGTCGATGATGTACCATGCTGCTCTGCAGTCTTTGCTGGCACGCCTTACAGAGGTCCTCGGACGATGGCGCGTAATCTCAAATAGTACCAAAGAGATTTCACTATTGTGTAGCTACGACGTAGTATCATAGTAGCTATGTATGTAGTAGACAGAGACTCTAGTATCGTGGCTTGCTTTGTAGTCTACATGCACACCACACCGTACAAGAAAGCCAATGAATCAATCCTAAAGACGAGGTGGTACGATACGATGGCGGCGATCATCCCTATATAATTCGATCAGTTGCTAGTATTGTAACTCCTCCTTCAACGAGTGTGCCAAAGAATCGTTAAAGACGTGGGCTGACCTATCTTCCGAGAACCTAGATATACGTCCTTGGGTACACATTTACTAGAGAGATCCAGTATGATGAAAAGGAGCCAGCTATCTTCAGCCATCGTCACTAGACTATCATAAAGCAAAGACGAGACGGTTTAGGGTTCAGCAAAATGGCGCGAAACGGCAAAAAATGTCGCCGTCGATAAGGAAGAATCAATCAACAATAAAATCATCTTGCACCATGGTATATTTAGATTAAGAGTGGCTTTAGTATGGACCACCCTGCTATCAACTTCCGTCAACTCTTGCGCGAAGAGAAGGAGCGAGCGCGGCAAAAACGAAGGGAAGCAACGACAGCAACGACCACAGAGGATCCCACGAAGAAGCAGTCGAAAGAAGTTGCATCGCAGACTTCGCTGCAGCCAGTAGCACGCGTTCCCTCTTGGACGCATCCTCTCTTTCAAGAAGATTCCTTCCCTCGACTCGATCGTCAAAAGCACTGCGTCTGTCAAAAGCCTCCATGTGTCTTTTACGTCGACGGTTTTGTATCATCTGACGAAGACCGCACGGGCATAATCTCCTGGCTCCAACAACTGGACGATAACGTCAAGAACACCAGCAACGACGAGCAAGACGCACTCGGACGCTGGACAACCTTGCCACATGCGGGTCGACGAGTCGCTCTTTTTGACGCACGTGGTAATGTTGACGATGCTGCTGCCGATACCGAAGCACTAGTCTTTCCGGAACCTCTCGACTCCTTGGCGCGTGCACTCGTGGAAGCGGGTGTCTTTGACGCCAACACGCCGCCAAACCACATTCTCGTCAACGAATACGCCAACGGGAGTCAGGGAATCATGGCTCATACCGATGGTCCGGCCTATTACCATCGAACGGCTACCATTTCGTTGAGTCTGAACGAGGCTGCTGGTGTCCTCTTGGACTTTACGCCTAGTAGGGGGGGACGCATCGACGTTACTACCACCGAGACAGGCCAAGCTCTTGCGGATCCTACAAGCTCAGAGCCATGCAGGAGTCCGTACTTGGAAGAATTGGTAATAGGAATGCCACAATTTGTGCAAGTACTCCTGCGAGGTACAGGATCGCTTGTTGTTTTTGAAGATTTAGCCTACCTTCACTTTTTGCATTCCATTGAGCCTGTGCAAGATGGTGACACTTTTGTTTATGCGGCCGCTTCGTGTGTCAATGCGGCACCCACAACTCCAGTGCCGACGGACTATCGCATCAGCCTCACCTTTCGGCACAAGTATTCAACGACGACAGTAGCAGCACGCTAGCGTATATGTATGCATACACAAACCGTCGCCACTATTTATAACAATATAAACACTATTTTGTAAACAAGTTCCGTTGCTTCTTCCAAGTCAGAAAGAAAGCTCCCTTTACGACTTCCTTGTATTCACTCAATCGCAACTTTGCCCGAGCACTGCGCAACTTTTTACGGGCCATCATCTCCAAGTCACCGCGAACAAGAGTCCCAGATTTGGTTTGATCAAGCCTAACAAAATGTTTTCGAATCTCCTCAATCAGTTCGGGTTCTACTTTCTTCATGGCGTGTAGCATAAAAACCAGACAATCCAGCTCGGTGACTGTACCACTGTGGTCTCCGCTCATGAGCGTCAAATCCTCCGGCGTGAGTTCGTGCCGCCACAGTCGCTTGTCGTAGACTTGTGCCCTCTGTGCTACAATCCAGCTGGCAACGGAACCACAAACATGACCCATGGCGCCGACCGACAGTGGAATAAAGGCAACGGCAAAGAGCCTTGTGAACTCGCGTTGCGGTGTTAAATCTTCATAGCCAATGGTCGTCGTCTGCGTTTTATGTTTAGGAGAAATAGACGGGTTAGGACGATTGATATGAGTAGATAGCAAGGTCGTCTCCCAAGCATGAAAAAACGTACAGTCACGGTACAGTAATACGCCACATCGATCCACGACCAGTCTTCAAAGTGCCCAAAAAAGAAGGCGGCCAGTAGCAGCGGCGTCAAGGATGGCAAGTATCGAGCCAGCATTTGACAACACCTACGACACCGTTCCCGTATGGTATGACAAGGATGCACCGCATGTGCCATGTTTTGACGAAATGTATACAGGGGATCGTCACACTCGGCCAAATGCGAAACGGATCCTGTGGAAGAAGACTTGCTGTTCTTATAGTAGCTGGCCTGCCGGTCTTCTTTGGATTTGGTTGGTTGAAAGATGCGAAAGACATCCTTGACAATTTCGTCTTCGGCCTTGGTGATTTGCTGCACTTCCGACTCAATAATCTTGGCACCCACTACACCCAATCCAATCGCCAAGACGGAAACACCTCCCAAAGCAAAAACGACACAAAACGCTCGTCCCGCCGGAGAGGTGGGGCTGAAATCACCGTAGCCTATAGTGGTAAAAGTCACAACGGCAAAATAGATGCTGTCAATGACGGACCAACGCTCAAAGACAAAGGAATGCGCAATCACAGAAATGCTAAGATACACTAAAAAGGCGCACAAGCAGTCCACCAAACTCGTCGGGCAAGTCAGCAAGCTGATCAAAGTGCACATCGTCGCCTAGTCGCACAGTCTTGTTTGAGGTTCTACCAAAATCTTTGTGAATGTGAAAGCTTTCATGCTGTACGTGGTCTCGCAGAACCGCCCAAAGTTCCTTGCCCGAGCGTTTCCTTGCTGTGATTAAAGTGGGGGTAGCTGTAGTTGTAGTAGAGAAAGCGCCGGGAAGCTGTCCAAATGTGACGGTTCGACGAGAAGCAATAGCAAATGATGATTCCTGCTCTGCCGTGTAGTACTGAACTAGTTCTGTGTCGGCCATGAGAATGGGTCGTCGCTCCTCAGGCGTGGATGCTGGACGACGCTGCTCACTCGGTGTGTTGTCGCTGGCAATGGTATTAGTTGCGATGACTGGTGTAATCGCTGGCTTGATAGCGGCAGTCGATGTCGCCTTCGCCTTGAGGCCGGGGCGTTGGCGCTGTCCAAAGAAACCAACGACGGCAATGCCAAAAAAAGGTTTTTTGCTAGTCTTCGTCATTGTTGGAAAGATATCGGTCATGTTGCGTTGTTCCTTGGACTCTATTGTGGTTGAATTGTCTACGTCTGGATACCTTGGTGACCGGCGCCGCTTTTGCAGTTCGTCTGCCACGGAACAAAACAAAATATTTCCCTCCGCGATAAGGCAGTCTTTGTACGCCGTGATCACTCTGGTTGTGCGCCTTTCGGGCACGCAGAATGTCCAAACACGAGCTACAAAACCAGTCGCCGCTTGGGACGGCGGCTAGCCCCACACAAGCGACGTGGTGGCATGCATCGCATCCGTCGCAAAGAAGCATCTGGGCAGGATTGTCCTCGACGCCACAGTCAACACACTCTTCCCGCTCTTCTTCAACCGCGGGCAAGAGCTGCTTCATCTTCCATCTGCTGTATGCTTTAGGGATAGCCAGCAGCGTGTTGCGCTGAAACTTGGTACTGCCCTTGAGAGCACCATAGCGTGCTTTGTTTTGCTTCATGGCGGCCATTGCTTTCCAGTCGGTTCCAAGCTTGGCAGCGACTCCAGTCAGCGTCTCGTTGTTGAGGGTTGAGTAAGAGGCCATGTTCTTACAGTTTGTGATGGTATCGCGCTGAAATACTGTACACGCACACACTGGCCCTGTACGGTACGACATACAGTACGTATGCCCGAGAAAACAATTGACAATTTCTTGGTTTTCATATTCGCTCAAAGGACCACGAACCATGGGCGATGAGAGATAAATAAAGCTGTACTAGTAGTTTTTTAGATACATAGAGTCAGGCCATGAGAATGAGAGGCATCTGAGTCGGATGCCTTCCTGAGAGCCACTACACACAGGATAGTACAGCCGTCAGCATTTCTCTCGA